>Ga0207695_10006294_pt1 | contig 15448 bp, 16 predicted proteins | sample KBSC54metaG_FD_184354 | JGI IMG/M metagenome (GOLD analysis project Ga0207695, IMG submission 184354) | Corn rhizosphere microbial communities from Kellogg Biological Station, Michigan, USA - KBS C5-4 metaG (SPAdes) (version 2) | ecosystem: Host-associated > Plants > Roots > Rhizosphere > Soil... | reverse complement strand
CCCGCGCTCGTCTCGCCTCCGCTATCCCGGCCAGCTCCGACGAGACGAGCGCTACCGCTAAATCCCGCCGCACGAAGGGGTCAAAATTGGACGCCGATGAGGGGTCAAGTTTGGACGCCGGTTGACAAGTAGGCGAACTGATAAGTAAAAGCGACAAAGCTTATCAGTCTCGCGAAACGCTTATCACCAACGCAAAACGAAGTTCCCCGGGAGCGACAAGCTCTTTCTGTGTCTGCTCCCTGACTTAGAGCGGACAGGGGGAGGGGAATGCCGATGGTTGGCTTTTGACCGATTCTGTTGAAAAAGGCTGCAGTTGCGACTCAGAGGTAGCGGTGATTCAGTCTGTCCAATCGGCAGGACTGAAGATCATGATGGGGCATCGGCAAGTCGAACAGGCTGCTTTGTTCTACGAGTTCTCGCTCGAGAGGCACGTGCCTTCCGACCATTTGCTTCGCTCGATCGATAGATTTGCCGATCTTGAGCAGATCAGGCAGGATCTGGCGCCCTTCTACAGTGCGATCGGCCGGCCTTCGATTGATCCCGAACTGATGATACGGATGCTCTTGATCAGCTATTGCTTCGGTATCCGATCGGAGCGACGTCTGTGCGATGAGGTTCACCTCAATTTGGCTTACCGCTGGTTCTGCCGGCTCGGCTTGGACGGTGCGGTGCCAGATCACTCGACGTTCTCTAAGAACAGACATGGTCGCTTCCGAGAAAGCGATCTCTTCCGCCGCGTGTTCGAGAACGTCTTGCACCGTTGTATCGAGGAACGGCTGGTCGGCGGTGAAGGATTTGCGGTCGATGCGAGCCTGATCAGGGCCGACGCCAATCGGCAAAAGGGGATTGAAGGCGACAAGGGACTTCCAGCGGAGGCGGCAAGCCGAGCGATAAATGAGTACCTAGCCGTCCTCGATGATGCCGCTTTCGGAGCAGCGACCGAGGTCACCCCGAAGTTCGTATCGCCCGCCGATCCGGCGGCACGCTGGACGGGCGCGCATGGCGGCCAAGCTTTCTTCGCCTACTCGACAAACTACCTGGTCGACGTCGATAACGCGATCATCGTCGACGTCGAGGCAACGACGGCAATTCGGCAGGCGGAGGTGTTGGCTGCCAAGCGCATGATTGAGCGGTCGCTCGCACGATTCGATCTTTATCCGAGCCGGCTCCTTGGCGACAGCGGCTATGGCTCGGCCGAGATGCTCGCCTGGTTGGTCTACAAGCACGGGATCGAACCCCACGTGACTGTGTTCGACAAGTCGGCCCGCACAGACGGTACCTTCTCGCGCGAGGACTTCACCTATGACCACACCAGCGACGTCTATACCTGCCCCGACGGCAAGATGCTGACAACAACCGGAACACTGGTGAACGACGGCGCGACGATGCTCTACCGAGCGAGCAAGCACGATTGCACAGACTGCGCCTTGAAGGATCGCTGCTGCCCCAAGGACTTGGTCCGCAAAGTGTCTCGCTCGATCTACGAGGGCGCTCGCGACATGGCGCGCCAGATAGCACGATCATGGGAGGGCCGGACCTCACGCCGGTTGCGAAAGAAGATCGAGATGCTGTTCGCGCACCTGAAGCGCATTCTCAAGCTCGACCGTTTACGATTACGAGGCCCAAACGGCGCACGCGACGAGTTCACTCTCGCAGCCACCGCGCAGAACCTTCGGAAGATGGCCAAGCTGATCGCGATGCCTGCCGCAAGGCCAGCATAGGACCAACTCGATCTCATCCTGGTTCAACGATTACAACGGATTACTGCCGACCTTTTTCAACGAAATCGGCCCGATGCTGACCTACGCTCAGAACGCGGCGACGTCTGTTTCCGGCAGGTGAGCCGACCAAGGCGGGCACGCTGCCGAGGGCAGCGTTTGACCTGAAGCGGCCCAAACGTTTACTGACCCGCGATCGAACGCTGCTTATTGGCATCCGCCTGGATCAGGCTCGCGTCTACCGCAAAAGCCTTCGCCACCAACCAGACCGGCCACAATGCATGCCTCGACGATACGTTCGAACAGGCGACGAACGGTATTTCCCTCGCGGAATCGCTCATTGCGAGCCCGCGAGAAGGCCGAATGATCTGGGATAGCATCCTCGATGCCGAGCTTGCAGAACCTCGGTAGGCGAGGTTCACCTGCACTCCACGGCAAAGTAGCCGCTCCGAGCGGATCGCGAAGACATATCCCACGATCAGAATCCGGATCATCGGGCGACCAATGGACAAGTAAAGAGCAGCTAGTTCGCCGCACAGCCAAGATAGATCGAGAGCAGTGTCGATCTTCCGCACCAGATGATCTTCGGAATCGCGTCGCCTAGCCAGTTCCAGTCCCGGATCATGACAGGCGGTTGATCATTGCTTAGTGGGCGAGGCGCCGCGCAACGCCTTTACGTTTTGCAGTATGCTGTTGGTGATGCTTGAAAGGATCGATTTCGCTTCAGCCCGGATTCCTGATGGTAAATGCTTCATTCCATGAGCGGCATCGGCATTCAGCACATCAAGAATCGCTTTGGCCTTCGAGAGGTGTGGATCGTCGCCCGCACTGGCGAGTAAAAAGATAAAGCAACTTGTGGACAAAGCCTCTAACGCGGCAAACCGTGCCAAGATCTCATTCTCATCCATGCTTTGCTTTCCCGATGGTGTTCCCATAATTCGACGCTGATCGGGCCTCAGCTCTGGCTTCATGGATCAATCAGCGTCCATCGCTTCACACGAATATCCTACTCGAAAGGGCTTGCTGTAGTCAGTCGGCTTTCGGATCGGTCCTTTTTGACATTCTTCCGTCGCTTCGGCGAGACCCGCGCTGCCGCACGCCGCCTTCCGCCTGGGACTAACATCAGAGCATGATCCGGTAAGCGTGAAACAGCCTTCCTAAAAGATGATGCTCAAACAAAGACCTGACGCGATGACAATTCAACCCAATCTCACTGCGCTTAGTGTCCTGATTCCAAAGTTAGTCCAAAGGCGGCGGCGCTGTCGCGTGCTGCGGGAATCGGTTGATTTCCGCCACAATCAAGGACAGGTCTGGTTCTGCTTGACCAACGCGCCGTCCGGGCACTGAATGAGGCCCTTGTGTTTGCAATATGCGGAGCAGTTGTCGTAGACCCTTTTGGCTTCGCTCTTCGGCGACACGTTCGACAGAAGAGGCACGCACCTTTTGTAACATGGGTCAACTGTGTACCCGGTATCAATCGTGGTGCTTCCGGCAAAGGAAGTGACGGAGGGCGCAACCGCTATCACCACAAGCCCCATCCTCACCCAGAATTTTGATCTCATTGTACGCTCCAAGCATCATTGCCGTGATTGCGTTACTTGCAAGGAAAGGCACCAGCCGGCCTCACGTCGAACCTTTCCTCTTACGAAGGCGGCTCGTGCCTTTCCTCAAGGAGAGAAGTGCATCAGCGGCGCGGCGTCACCTCGATCTAACCTCATCGCGCTCAAGCTCTTCGCCGCGCCCGCGCCACTATTTTGCGCTGGTCGCGGGTGCACCGACTCTGTTTCCGAACCAGGCTGTACTGATGGGCGGGTTGTCGTTGGTCACGATCTTGCCGATGAGCCTGCCGCCGTTCTCGACAATGAATTCGCCCGAGCCCGATCCCTTCGTCGTGGGCTGAACGTAGGTGTAGAAAAACTCGCCAGTCACCGTGGTTCCCGGCTTCTGCGTCAGCGTGCCGTTGTATTGCGGACTGTTGTCGAGGTTTTCGAACTTTCCGACCAGCACGCCGTTACTGTCACTCAAGGTCAAGCGGTAATGCGCGTTCTGACCGGTGTGGGTATCCCACACGCCGATGAAGGCGTTGGGCCCGGTGGGACCGGGAGGTGTACCCGGCGGGGTGACGCTGTGTACGATGTGCTGCGGCGTGGTTCGCGGAGACCCATACGTGGCATTCTCCGGCGCACCCTTCAGGCCGGCGGCGTCGACGGCGTCCTCTCCAAGCTCGGCGCACGCAGCCTGGTCGTTCGCGTTGCACTTTTGCGCTGCGGCGGCGACCTTGGCAGGGTCCTTTCCTGGAATGTTCAGGCCGGCCCGCGCGGCGCCACGGAGTCCGATCTGAGCGCAGGCCCCGAGATCGCCGCCCGCACAATCCTGGGCTTGCCTCGTGATCGCGAGAACGTCAGCGCCGACGCCAGGGACCTGGTTTCCCGACGCGTGCTCGGCGATGTCAAGGGCGAGCGCCGCGCAAGCGTAGATGACGCCATTGACGCAGGCCAGCCCCTCGGACGCCGGACCAAGGAACGGCGAGGCCGCAACAAATGCATCCTGCAAACCTTGCTCGACACCGCGTGCGATATGCTCGACCTGTTCGCCTGGCGTATCCTTCTTGTTGATCGGCGAGCAGATCAGGGCCCGTTTCCCTGTCTTGGTATTAAGGTCTTCGGCCACGAACGAGCCGTGAGCTTTACAGTAGCTTGTTAGACCCAAGACTTCTTCGCACCATTCGAGCGGCACCAGGTCGTTGCCGTTGCGCCATGCAATGAAATATCGCGTGCATTGGCCCGCCGAAGGGACGCACTTTTTGATCGTATCGTCGCGTCCAGCGGTTTCGGCACCGGTGAAATCGGGCTGATGATTACGCATCAGCTCTGCACACGCGGTGTAATGCGCGGACCTGTCTGGATTCCAGCGCGGACCGGAGGTATCAGGATTACACGTCGTGATCACGGGGTGTGCCTTCATCAGATTGACCTGCTGAATGGCGCGGTCTGCATAGGGGGCGCATTTGGCATCGATCTGCTGCGTCGGTGTCCAAGCGACAGCCGTATTCGAGTCTTGCTTGGAAAGGCAGCCACCGGTGCCGGCTTCATCGCGAGCGCGCATCCGGAATTGATATTCCTGGCCGGGGGTAAGGCCGTTGAACAGGTGCGAGCGGAGCTCTCCATATCGGACGCCCTTCTGTTCGGCGCCGCCCGTGATGCCCTGCGGGAGGGGATGGCCGGCCCCGTCCGTCACCGCAATATCGAACCACACGTCCTGATCGCCGCCGGCCTTGTTGTTGGTGTTGCGCCAGGTCAGGTTGATCGAGGTCGGGGACATCGGCATCGCGACCACATCGGTTGGTGTACCGAGAACGTCGCAGGCCTTCGCGGGACTTGTGCCGGCGAGGCCAAGAACGGCCAGCGATATCGCAATGACAGACTTTCGCATGTTGCACCTTTTCGGTTTAGCAATCCGCAATGAATTTTCGGCTTGTTCTGGTCGCGTGCCTGTGACAGGGCGAAACAGAATTTGCAGTCTTTCGCCGCTATCTTGCGCTGGTCGCGGGTGGACCGCCTCTGTTCCCGATCCAGCCTGTACTTGTGGGCGGGTTGTCGTTGGTTACGAACTTCCCGATCAGCTTGCTGCTGTTTTCCACGATGAATTCGCCCGAGCCCGATCCCTTCGTCGCCGGCTGCACGTAGGTGTAGAAGAGCTCGCCGGTCACCGCCGTTCCCGGCTTCTGCGTCAGCGTGCCGTTGTATTGCGGGCTGTTGTCCAGGTTTTCGAATTTGCCGACCAGCACGCCGTTGCTCTCGCTAAAGGTCAGGCGGAAATGTCCGTTCTGAGTGGTGTGGGTATCCCACACGCCGATGAAGGCGTTGGGCCCGGTGGGGCCGGGATCATGCGGCGTCGGCGCGGCGCCCTGCGCCTTGCCGGTGATCTTGAGTTCGCCTTGGGGCGACGGCGGCGCCAAATTCGAGACATACGATAGGACCTTGGCCTGTTTGGCCGACACCACGATCTCGGCACATTGTCTGCCCGAGGTGTTCTCGGCGCAGGCTTCTACCGGAACTTGGTCTTCGTTCGCATGGAGCTTGTAGTGATAGGGCATGCTTGGGTGCCAATCCGGAGGCGCTTTGCTCAACGTCACCTTGTCGTACAAGCCGCCACCGACATCCATGACAATCTCTGAAACAAAAAATTCAAACTTCACACCGGGCATTGCCGGCGCTGAAGGCTTAGGCCGCGTTTGCGCGCAAGCCTCCGCGCTCCACAATTCAGAAACGACCTGATCATCTGCGCGCCGTGTGCGCACCTTGAAGCAGTAGCGTGTATCGAATTCCAGACCGGGCACCATGATCCCGTATTTTGCATCTCCCTTGAGGCCGGTGCGCCCGTTGTCCGCAAGGATGCAACCGATCCGATCGTTGTCGGTTGATGGGGCGCATTGTTCGCGATCCTCGCCCAGGAGCATTGCGTTCATTTCAATCTCGAAGTGCACCTCGTCGCGGCCTGCCGTGTTCACGAACGTGAAGCATAGGCTCGGTTTTGCCATTGGGTCCTGCGGATAGCACGAATATGCTGACGGTTGGTTCGGCGTCCCGGGCCGGTCGCGCGCGATGGTAGGGGACTGCGACAGCACCAGCGCAGCAATCAGCGACAGCAGGAATCGCTTTACGGTGAACGTTGCGACAACGTTGGCGGCCAGAGGCCGGCTCGTCTGTCTCCTTAGACCGGCCCAACAAGTCTCGCGCATGAAAACTCCAGCAAATCAAAATGACAACGATTGAGAGTATGCGGTTGTGCGGATGGACTATTTCACGTCGGATCCCGATGGCGCACTGACCCTGTTCCCGGTCCAGCCTGTCGTGACTGGCGGGTTATCGCTGGACACGATCTTGCCGATCAGCTTGCCGCTGTTTTCCACGATGAATTCGCCCGAGCCCGATCCCTTCGTCGTCGGCTGCACGTAAGTGTATGAGAGCTCGCCAGTCACCGTCGTTCCCGGCTTCTGCGTCAGCGTGCCGTTGTATTGCGGACTGTTGTCGAGGTTTTCGAATTTGCCGATCAGCACGCCGTTGCTGTCACTGAAGGTCAGGCGGAAGTGTGCGTTCTGACCGGTGTGGGTATCCCACACGCCGATGAAGGCGTTGGGCCCGGTGGGACTAGGATCATGCGGCGTCGCCGCGGCGCCCTCTGCTTCACCGGTACGCTTGAGGACCGGCGGTGGCTGAGGCGGCGTCGTTGGCGCGAGCACGACGCTTGATGGCGGCGGGGCGGGGAGACGCAGGGCATCGCAGATGGCGCCGAGTGCGTTGACATGCTTGCCATAATTCACCTGGAAGCCGGTCAGCGCCTCGCCGGTGCGGCACTCCTGGTTCTGGATGTGGTGGGTCACGTCGCCGACGCTGAAGATGGAATGCGTCGGCACGGGCAGTGTGCCGCCAAACCTGATCGTGTCGGTGACGGCGCGGCTCTTGACGTCGACGCAGAGCGCTTCGACGACGCCAACCATCCTGTCGTCTTCCGTGCTCTTGATCAGCAACGTGCTCATGACGCTTCGGGGCGGGCAGGTGATCTCGGCTGGCGAGCCGCCATTGCCGCCGAACGCTTGGCCCGGCGGGTCCGATAGCAGCGAACCGTCGGGTTGCAGCGCCCCGCATTCGAACGAGATCTGGTCAATCCAGTCTCCGACGCGGCCCTTGAAGCCGGTCACGTAGTGGCCATGGCGGCATTCGGATGGCGCCTGGGTATCGCCGCTACCGCCGATGGCAGGGTATTCCTGCCGCGCGGACGATGGCGACAGAGCAAGCATTGGAATGAGGAGGAGTGAAACGCACGGCAATTGGAAAAGCAATTTTGAGATCATCATCTTCCTCGCCGAGAATCAGGATAGGGCTGATTTTGTCATGGCAAGTCCGCGACAAACGTTGCTCGTGATCGAAATGGAGCCGTCAAAAGCGACACCCCCGTGAGCGGAGACAATCCGATGCCAATCAAACTAGTGCTCCAATTTATGCGCGCGGTGGTGGGCTTGCCTCACCCAAACTGGTGAGGCGCAGCATATTTCTCCCAAAGCAAATCTGGCCGCTGGCCGTTCCGGTTGTCCTCCTGAGTGCGCGACCAATCGGGCGGTGATCACTGATCGTCCGGTCGGCGACCGCAACCAATAGAGGATGATCATGTCCAATCTGGACGTTGTCATGGGGCAGGTGTCCCAGGAATCGTCCCAAGCATGCTCCTGAGTGTCCCGAAATTCGGGATTGAAATCACGTCGGGAAATCTCTGCAATTGGCCGATTTCGTTGAAAAAGGCCGCGGTTGCGACTCAGAGATACCAGCGATTCAGTCTGTATAATTGGCAGGACTGAAGATCATGATGGGGTATCGGCAAGTCGAACAGGCTGCGTTGTTCTATGAGTCCTCGCTCGAGGGTCTTATTGAGCTCGCGAAGATTCGCTTCTCTCTCCTTGAGGGCAGCCTGCGCGCGGACGCGCTCGATCGTCTCCGAGACGATGCACAGCACCCCGCCGACGCTACCGTCCTCCTGGGGGACGGCCGAATAAGAAATGTCGAAGTACACGGTTTCGCCGTAGCCGCTGCGCTCGATGTAGAAGGGCCGGCTATGGGCAACGGTTCAGGACTCCCGACGGCCGAGCGGACGTCACGATCCAGTCGGCCCCGAACGCCGCGAACGATTCTCCGGCCGCCTTTCTGGCGAAGAAGGGCCCTCCTGCGAGGATCCAGTACAATCGCGTGACGTCGCGCTACTTCGCGGTGTCCAGCCACAAGGGCGACAAGGTTTGGCACGATCGCTGCAACTTCTCCAGCCGCCTAGTCCACTGCGTCCTCATCAACTATCCGGCCAGCGAGGAGCGCGACCGGGACGGCATCGTGACCGCATCAGCCTGTCGCTGCACGGCAACTAGCGGCGTCGCGGGAGCACGCTCCCGGATGGCAAGAAGCTCCGCGATTGGCTAGTGTTCGACGTTCTTGCCGCAGGGGAGCGAGCATGCCAGCGCAAAGTCCCGCCGTCGAACTGATGAAGCTGATCGCCGGCTTTCAGGTATCTCAAGCCATATCGGCAATGGCCGAATTAGGCATCGCCGACGTGATGAAGAACGAGGTGCTGGCGAGCGACGAAATCGCCCGAGCGGTCGAATGCGATCCACCGTCCGTTTACCGCCTGCTGCACGCGCTGGCGTCGGCCGGCTTGCTGGAGGAGCAAGACGAACGGCGTTTCCGGCTGACGCCGGTCGGTGAATGTCTGAGATCCGACAGCCCGGAATCACGGTCGGCTTGGGCTCGCTACGTCGGCCGCCCCTACGTCCGGCGCTCGTGGGAAAACCTCGCCGATTGCGTGAGACGAGGTAAGAGCGCGTTTGAACTCTCTCACCAGGCGAATCTGTGGACATGGCGCGGAGAGCGGCCAGAGGAGACCGCAATCTTCGATGCCGCGATGAGCGAGTTGTCCCGCTCGGGAGGCCCAGCCATCGCGTCCGCCCATGACTTTTCGGCCTACAAGACGATCGTCGATATCGGGGGCGGACAAGGAGCCCTGCTCGCCGCTATACTTTCGCATCACCCGACCGCTCGCGGCATCCTCTTCGACCTGCCCCACGTTGTGGCCAAGGCGCCGGATCTGCTGGCGACTGCGAGGGTTGCCGACCGCTGCGACATCGTCGGCGGGGATGTGTTCGAGAACGTCCCTGCGGGCGGTGAGGCCTATGTCATCAAGTCAGTCCTGATGGACGAGAGCGACGAGAGCGTGGTTTCGATCCTTCGTCGTTGCCGCTCCGTCATGTCGCCCTCCGCGCGGATCATCGTCATCGAGCACCTCCTCACGCCGCCGAACCAGCCGGACATCAATTACAGCGACGTGACCATGATGGTGATGACCGGCGGCCGCGAGCGCACAAGCAGCGAGTTCGAATCTTTGTTCGCCGCTGCGGGGCTGCGCTTGGAGGAGGCCGTGGCCACCCGCTCGCCTTTCACGCTGCTGATCGGGGCAGCGGCTTGAAGTGCAAGCCGTCGTTTTCACGGTCAAGCCAGTATTCGATGACTGATGTCCGCCAGCGGCTTACCTCTTAACGCCACGATCTCTCGGCAGCTCCGAGATACGCTGCGCCTACGAACAGCGGCGGAGATGGACATCGCGCGAGCAGACGCATTAACTTGTCCTTTTTGGATCCTCTGAGGGATACATGTATAGCAATCGCGGAATGTTTCTGAGCGGCGCGGCTTTCAACTTGGCTGTGGGATTAGGTCTGATCTTTCTGCTCAAGTGGCTGCAGCCCTTTTTGGGCATGGCGCCGGTGCCCGCCAATCTGAACTTCTTGGTTGATCTCACCGGCATGTTCATTTGCGCCTTCGGCGTGGCGTACTGGCTGGTGGCGACCGACTTCCCTAGGTATCGAGCGTTCGCAAGCTTCGGGGCGATCTGCAAGGTGTTGGTGGTTGCGATCGTCGCCTTCCACTTCGCGGCCGGATACGTCGGCTGGCAATTGCTCGCGCTGGCTCTCGTCGACTTGGTCTATGCGGTGCTTTTCCTGAAAGCGCTTCGCTGACCGGGCCACCTGATAGTTGACAAGGATTGGCCCGTAGCCTCCGCCGGTTTGAACGGTGACACTACTGGAATGGAAGGCGGTCTATCGGCTTCCACGGCCCGTTGAGGTATTCCCAGACGAGCAGAGCAGTCGCCGCGCCGGCGCGCGGCTCGAAATCCGCCGCGAGTTGCTGATGAAGCCGCCTCGCGACGTCGGCGGCGACTTTGTTCTGGATCGTCACGTGCGGCCGCCAGCCTTGGCTGTCCTGTCGGGAGAACTCGCCGCCCATGGCCAGTCGCGCTGCGGACCGAACCTGCTCAAGGTCCGGCGACCGGACGTGGACCGCGACGCCGGACCCGAGCAGGAGTGGAGCATCCAATAGAACCGGTAATGGGCCGCGCGGGAGTCTGAGTTCAGAAAGGCAACCCGTCTGCGCCGACGAGAGTCGATGGAACAGCGTCAGATGCGCCAGCAGCAGATTGCGCTCGGGAGGAAAGTGGTCTCGGCGAAGACCGTCCAGCCAGGCGAAGCTGGCGAGATCCAGTTCGGCGGTGAGGATGAACGTCGGCGCCATCGCCGATCCAGATATCGCGATCGGCTCGGCTTCAGCAATCCGGACATTCGGGACAAGTGTCGCAGATGCCGTCCAGCACGTCGCGAAGCGCGGCTGCTGCCACGTCGGCAGGTACGCCTTCGGGCGGATGCCGGCGGGCGATCTCGAAGGCGCACTCGCGCGCATGCGGGTCGGTCCGATCTTTCGCCCAGCCGTGCTCCTCGCATTCGTGGATGGCTCCGGCCTCCTGCAGCACATGGATCGCCCACCCGCGCAGGGTCCGGATAGCCTTCGGTCGTTCCTTCGTCATCAGCATCGAGATCATTCCTGACTGAATGAATCCTTCCGTACGCCGCTCGTTCCGGCCGGTTTGCACGGGTCAGGGATTCGCAATCGGCAGGGCTGAGGTTGTCCACCTGCGCCGCAACAGAAGCGTCCCACTTCATCCTTGCGACGACTTTCACCCGCTTGACCGAGCTCGTTCTGATCGTCACGATCGTCCTCATAATTTATTGCTTTGGGGGGCACATGCGTTTTTTGATTTTGGGCGCCGGGGCGCTCGGAGGTTATTTCGGAGGAATGCTCGTCAAGGGCGGAGCCGACGTGACGTTTCTCGTCAGGCCTGCGCGCCACGCGCAGTTGCAGCGTGATGGTCTAGTGGTGAAAACGCAGGACGGCGACGAGGTACGCACTCGCGTGGTCTGCGCTCAAAAAGGCGACTTGAAGGGGACATACGACGTCATTTTGCCATGCTGCAAAGCCTATGATCTGGAATCCGCCATGGAGGCGATCGCTCCGGCCGTTGGCGAGCAGAGCGTCATCCTGCCGTTGCTGAACGGGATACGGCATGTCGACGTTCTCAGCGAAAGATTCGGCGCCGCTCGTGTTCTTGGCGGACTTACCGTCATCAACGCGGCGCTCCTGTCGGATGGCACGATCCAGCAGAGCCAGGTCCGAGTGAACCTCACGGCGATCGGTGAGCTGGACGGTCAGGAATCCTCGCGGTGCGCCAGCATCAAAGGCGCGCTGGAAGCCGGAGGGATTGCGGTGCAGGTCTCGGACAAGATCACCACGTTGATGTGGGAGAAGTTCTATGGATTCGCCTGCAGCGCGGTGATTGCATCTTTGAGCAGATCCCGTGCCGGAGTGGTTGCCCGGTCCGCTGGCGGCGCGGCTTTCGTATCGGGTGCTGTTGCCGAATGTGCCAGCGTAGTGACCGCTTTGGGCCATCCGCCGTTGCCTGCCTTCAACGCGGGCGCGCAGATTTCAGGCCTGTTCTCTCAAAAGGACTCGACCTACGGACCGTCCATTCTGATCGACATGGAAGACGGGCGACCGACCGAAGGTGAGCACACCGTCGGCGATCTGGCAGAACGAGCGACGAGCGCCGGCATCTCGGCTCCGCTTCTCACCGCCGCCCGCTGCGCGCTTCAGGCTTATGAAATCAACCGTCCAAAGTAATTCGATTTGCATTTGCACACTGTTCGCCGTCTGCAATTTCGCAGTCGGAGGGAAAGGGAGAAGTTCGGTGACGACCAAGATTTTTTTCACGATCATTTCATTGCTGGCGTTGGTGCACGGCGCGGGATTCGTGCTCGTCCCGGAGCAGGTGGCTGCCGCTTACGGCATGGCTACCTCGGCCCCGACCCTGCTGATGTCACGACTGTTCGGGGCGGCGTTGATCGGGCTCGGCTTGATTTTCTGGTTCTGTCGGGAGGCACCCGCGCAATCCGCGCGTAACGTTTTCCTGGCGACGATCGTCGGTAACACCGCGGGGCTGATCGCAGTCGTCATGGGAACGGCGGCCGGAACGCTGAACGCCATGGGATGGATTGCAGCCTTGATCTACTTCTTCGGTGCGGCTGGTTCCGCCTATTTCGTGACCAGGACAAACTAAAGCGGAAAATAGCGAAGCAAGCTGAAGACGACGAAGGTCAGTTCGCCGGGTGTCGCTTGTGCGACACGAACGCCGCCGTCGCGGGGGCTTTCACGCCGTCGGCATTCGTCAACGTCTTATCTGAAACGGCCGCTAAGAGGACCTCATGACAGCCTACGTGATTTTCGACGTGCCTCCCGGTGGCGATGCGGAAGCCATGAAGCCCTACCGTGAGAAGGCGTTCGACACTCTGATCCCGTACGGCGGCAAGGCGGTCGTGCGAACCAACGAGATCGACGTGCGAGAAGTCAGAACCGACAAGGGCTGGGAGCCGACCCGCCTTCTCATCATCGAATTTCCAACGCTCGCGGCTGCACGGGCCTGGTACGATTCCCCGGAGTACCAAGCCCTATTGCCTTTGAGAATCGACGCTAGGAGACCGGACAATATGGTGATCGTGCCCGGCGTCGATGAGGTTCGCTCCTAAGCGGGCGGCGAATTGATCACGTCGCCGGTGCCGGGTCTTCCTTCACGCCTCGGACGACGATCCTCAAGCAAAGGGCGTCCGTTATGCTGACGACCTTCATGACACCTACTTCGAGCAGTCGAAGCTGATCCGCGGCGAGGCGTGGAATGCACTAATGTGGCATGGGCAACTGGTGAGATGCTCCCGGTGATCGACGACCGGCCTGCGGTCAGCTTCTGACCGCAGGGAGACATTTCGACAGGTGATGCTTCTCAGATACCAACGTTGGCGTTTGTCAACGTTCACGTTCCCAAGAGAGGGTCCCCACGACCATCTTGCCGGGGAATACCGCGCTGGGTTGTTCCCCGGTTCGAATGGAGAGTTTGTCTCCTTCTAGCTTAAAAAATCGGACTTGGGCTGTGCCGGTAAAAATCTCGTTCCACGATAGATCGACATTGGTCGTCAGCTTGTCCCCGTCGACGGTGAATTTGCCGGTATAGACCATCAACGACTTGAGTAACGCGGCCGAGTCCGCATCATTTGTTGCTGGCTTGCGGTCTGGTCTCGCGATCATAAATGGCGAGAAGCCATCCGGGGTGAAAACAGCTCTGCCTTTTGGATTAGGGCCGAACGGTTGCGTGGTTTCACCGTCGATAACTCGAATTGTCCACGACGTCAGTTTCCAACTGCCTGATAGCTGTCTTGCGGCATCCTGCGCAATAGCTGGTACGGGTTGGACGAGCGAAGCTGCAACAGCGAATGCGGCGAAACGCACCATGTCTTCCTCCTGAAGGCTACGCCGGATGCTAGTCGCTATTTTCCGCTCAGGAGGGTGAGGTCACCTCACCCGAATTGGTGAGGCGCGCAAAATTGTTGCGCAATTCGGTCGTTAGGCATGATCGCGATGCTTAGCGAGGGCGGGGCCTGATAACGGCGCGCTACCCGATGTTCGTGTGGCCTGCCTGTGCCCCCGGAGTGGGGTACATGGTGTTCATCATCGACGTTGTCAGGAATCCTTTACGGATCCTGGAGGGTGAAGGCCATTCAGTAGGGCCACTACATCTGCTTGCCGGCTATAGCCCACCTTGGTCAGAACAACTTTAACATGAGTACGGACAGTATTTTCGGAGGTTCCCCCCTCCAACGCGATGTCCTTGACCGTTTGGCCGTTGGCCAGACCGCGAGCAACGCTAGCTTCGGCTGGCGTCAAATCAAAGAGCGAGCGGATCAATTCCAGCGGCGGAGCGGCTGGCCTGGTCACGGGCGTCAGCATCAACATTCCGGCGCAACGAAAAAGTATGTCTCGCGCTGAGCCGCGAATTGGGACGACGTGCGCGACCATCGCCACGCCGCTATGGCGGACAGGAAACGACCGCACATTCGGGGTGTAATCTAGATCCACGGTTTCGATGGCATCGTGCAACAACACATTGGCATGCGGGTCCTTGAGCATGATGCGGTCATTGGCGCGCCACAAGACAAAGTCAGTGAGTGCTTCGATCAATTGGTTGGCGCCAAGCACTTTACCATTGTCGGCAAATACGAGGGCGGGAATCCCGAGAAGAGCGAGAGCTTGACTGGCCGCCCGCGCCCGCTCCATCTGCATGCGCGCCGCGACAAACGAAGCTCTGGCCAGATGAGGGTGCACGGCGTTGAGGGTTTCGATCACAGCCGGGGGCACCGGTCCCTGATCGTAGGACCGCTCGAGTGCGATGGCCATGTCGTCGCCCGTCGGCAGAACGATTGCGAGGCCAGCGGCCCATCCCATGCCACGAGGATATAATAGGTCTCTGTAGGCTGGATCGTTCTGCATTTCCTCAACGGAACTGTAGAGGGTATGGTCCGGGACAAAGCCGGTCTGCTTCGCGCGTAGCAGACGTTTCAAGCGATCCAATTTTGTGAATACTCCGCTCTCGATCAGGGGGCGAAGGTCAGCCCGGGCTTCTTGGCTCGAAGCGGTCCAACGAACGACTTTTTCGTTCGAGATACACAACCAGCCGGCCAGAGCTCCGCTGAGTTGAGTCAGCCCGACCAATATCTCAGGCCAAAGATCGGGCACGAAAGCAGATTCGTAGATTCGATCGATCAGCCGAGACATCGCATTTTCCTGTTGGCTCATGCTAGCACTACTTTGGCAGATTATTGATTTTACCGCGATTTATAGGATTCCCGAATCAATTTTTCAATGATTCATGGGTGGTCGGCTCTTGGAGGGCTGACCATGCCGGGATGGGAAGACGAACTCGAACGCTGGCTGATGCCGTTCTTGGACCGGCTGGGTCATAAGACCCGACAGCGGATGTGT
>Ga0207695_10006293_pt1 | contig 15449 bp, 24 predicted proteins | sample KBSC54metaG_FD_184354 | JGI IMG/M metagenome (GOLD analysis project Ga0207695, IMG submission 184354) | Corn rhizosphere microbial communities from Kellogg Biological Station, Michigan, USA - KBS C5-4 metaG (SPAdes) (version 2) | ecosystem: Host-associated > Plants > Roots > Rhizosphere > Soil... | reverse complement strand
GACGCAGGCGGGCGCCGACGAGGCGCTGATGCTCGATCCGCATGGCTTTGTCGCAACCTGCAACTCGACGCATTTCTTCATCGTCCGGAACGGCGAGGTGTGGACCTCGAGCGGCAGATATTGCCTCGGTGGGATCACGCGCGGTCTGGCGCTGGAAGTGGCGCGCGGGGCGGGCATTCCGGCGATCGAAAAGGACTTCTCACTGACTGATGTCTACGGGGCCGATGAGGCGTTCGTCACAGGTACGTTCGCGGGGATTGTCCCCGTGCGCGAGATCGACGGGCGCAAGCTCACGTGCCGCGGACCAATGGTCGAGCGGCTGCAACAGCTCTACGCGGCGCGTGTCGAGCGGGACGCGGAGGAGCAACAGCGCCCGTGACCATCCGCATTGCGATGTGGTCGGGGCCGCGAAACCTCTCCACCGCGATGATGCGCAGCTTCGGAAGCAGGCCCGACACGTTCGTTTCCGACGAGCCCTTCTACGGCTGTTTCCTCAAGACCACCGGCGCTGATCATCCGATGCGCGGGGAGACGATAGCGGCGATGGATTGCGACTGGAAAAGCGTCATGGCGGCGCTCCGCGGGCCGGTGCCGGGCGGCTCTCCCATCTGGTACCAGAAGCACATGTGGCACCACATGGCTGGCCCCATCGGCTACGACGACTTTGCCGGTTTCCGCCACGCGTTCCTGATCCGCGAGCCGGAGCGGATGATCGCCTCCTACCTGCGCAAGCGCGAGAGTGCGGCATTCGAGAATTTCGGCCTCGACCGACAGGCCGAGTTCTTCGAACGGGAAGCGGATCGGCTCGGCCATGCGCCGCCGGTCACTGATGCGAACGACGTGCTGGAAAACCCCGAAGGGGTACTTTCAAAGCTATGCGATGCGCTGGGGATCTATTGGGACCCCGCGATCCTCAGCTGGGCTCCGGGACGGCGGGAGACCGACGGTCCCTGGGCGTCGCATTGGTACGGAGCAGTCGAGAAGAGCACCGGCTTCGGTCCACCGGAAACCGCCCCCGTCGATCTGCCCGATGATGCGCGCCGCTTAGCCGAGCGCTGCCGGCCCTATTACGACTATTTGGCAGCCCACCGAATCAAGGCTGAGGTATGATGGACGCCTTCGGCTACCTGTCCGTCCTGCTGTCGATCATCCTCGGACTTTCAATCGCACAGGTGCTGCAGGGCTATCGCGCCTTGCTGCTCGCCAAGGGCAGAGTCCAAGCCGATCCCGCGCCGCTCATCTGGAGCGCAGTCATTCTCCTATTCGCCGCTCAGGCGTGGTGGGCGAGCTTCGGCCTCAATGCCCGTCACGACTGGGACTTCCTCGATTTCGCGGTGATCCTCATCCAGATGGGGTTGCTCTATATGCTTTCGGCGATCGTGCTCCCGGACGTTCCCGCCGAACTTTCCGTCGACCTCGCCGGCCATTTCGAGCGGCACCGCAAAGCGTTCTTTTCCTTTCTCATCGCCATGCTCGCGAGCAGCATCACGAAGGAGTTCGTTCTCGAACACCGCTTTACCTCGCGGCTGAACCTTGCCTTTCACGCAGTGTTCGCCGCCGCGGCTGTGGCGGGGATCCTCTTCAGCGGCAAGAAGGTACAGCTGGCGCTCGCGCTCTTCGGGCTGGTGAGCTTCCTCGCCTACATCGCCGTGTTGTTCGCGCGGCTGTAAGCCCGTTCACTTCCGCTCGTACGTGCCGACGAGCTCGCCTTGGGCGATCGCATGCTTTTGCGCTGCATTTTCGACGTCGACCACCGTCGCGCCCGGCGAAACGCCGAGCCGCTCGACGTCAAGGGCGAACAGCTTGAAATGATAGTGATGCGGGCCGTGTCCCTTGGGCGGGCACGGGCCGCCGTAGCCGGGCTTGCCGAAGTCGTTGGTAACCTCGGTACCGACGTGCTGGCCGCCCCCGATCGATCGAGCCGAAGCCGGGATGTCGAACACCCCCCAGTGGCGAAACGTGCCGCTCGGGGCGTCGGGATCATCGATCACGAGCGCGAAGCTCCTGGTCCCCGCAGGTGGCTCGCCCCAGCGGAGCCCAGGCGTCTGGTCCCCCCCGTCGCACGTGTATTGCATCGGGATCGGTTTCCCGCCCTGGAAGGCGTCGCTGGTCAGATTGAGCTTGGCGAGGGTGGCGTTTTCCACGGCACTTTCTCCTTCCACATTGTTCGTTCCATGGTTGTTGGAGCCGCAGTTCACGACTGCGACCGCAAGAATGGCTGGAATCAGCAAGCGCATGATGGTGATCCCGCGGCTGGTGGACCGCGGGTCAACGGGAGAGAATGCCGGGAGTTCCTCGCTTCACCCGATCGTGCGGACGCCGTTCTTGGCCCACTCCTTGTCGACGTCGACATCCTGTTCGGCCCATTCGTCACGCGTCCAGCACTGGATCGTCTGAACGTTGCTGCCGGTAATCGGGTCGACGCGCATGCAATAGAGGGTGCCTGGGTTCCCCGGAGGCGCTGTCGAGGGCGTCGGATCTATGGATGCGGACACGGGCGAAACTGTGATCATCAGGCTCAATGCGGCGAGCATATGCTTGTGTGCCATGGTGTTTCTCCATCTACAGAAACGCTGGCAGCCCCTCGAGCTCCATTACCGCTATGACCGATCCAACGCGAGGCGGTTTCGATGGAGAGTGGTTCGGGAGGGCTCGCCGGTTCATGGCTGCGGTTGACCCTTGAGCCCCCCGTCGCTATGTGCCCGCCCGTCCGAGCGAGAGGGATTCTTCGCTGTTCGCCGGACAAGAGCTGAACATTGCTCAACATGCGCGTCGCCAGGCGGCCATCCAGGCTGTCTCGGCTCCGCGCTTTTTCTGTTGAGCAAAGTAACCGCCGGGACTTCCGGCAAGAGAAGGTGAAGGGCTTCATGCCGACGATTAACCAGCTGATCCGCAAGGGTCGCGAACCGCAGAAGGCCAAGTCGAAGGTCCCTGCGATGGAACAGAACCCGCAGAAGCGCGGGGTCTGCACCCGCGTCTATACGACGACCCCGAAGAAGCCGAACTCGGCGCTCAGGAAGGTGGCCAAGGTCCGCCTGACCAACCAGCGCGAAGTGATCAGCTACATCCCCGGCGAGGGCCACAACCTCCAGGAGCACAGCGTCGTGCTGATCCGCGGCGGCCGCGTGCGCGACCTTCCGGGCGTTCGCTATCACGTGCTCCGCGGCGTGCTCGACACGCAGGGCGTCAAGGACCGTAGGCAGAGCCGTTCGAAGTACGGCGCCAAGCGTCCCAAGTAATCAGGCCAGAGTAAGCCCCGGGCGCATGTGAAGTCCCGGAACCGGCTGAAGAGAGAAAAGGAATAGTCCAATGGCTCGTCGTCGCCGTCCAGAGAAGCGCGAGATCCTTCCCGATCCGAAGTTCGGGGATATCGTCCTCTCCAAGTTCATGAATTCCGTGATGCTCGACGGGAAAAAGTCCGTCGCCGAAGGTATCGTCTATGGTGCGCTCGACAATGTCGAAGCGCGCATGAAGGTCGAGCCGTTGCGCGTGTTCCATGACGCGCTCAACAATGTGAAGCCGGGCATTGAGGTCCGCAGCCGCCGCGTCGGCGGCGCGACCTACCAGGTTCCGGTCGAGGTTCGCCCGGAGCGCGCCCAGGCGCTCGCCATCCGCTGGCTGATCTCGGCGGCTCGCGCGCGTTCGGAGAAGACCATGTCCGGCCGCCTCTCGGGCGAGCTCATGGACGCCTCCCAGAACCGCGGCAATGCGGTGAAGAAGCGCGAGGACACGCACCGTATGGCCGAAGCGAACCGCGCCTTCAGCCACTACCGCTGGTAAGTTTCATACCTATATCGTGGTGAGCTGCTGCTGAGCGGCTCCCCAAATCGCCAAGGAAGACAAGAAAATGGCCCGCAGCCATCCGCTCGAACGCTATCGCAACATCGGCATCATGGCGCACATCGACGCCGGCAAGACGACGACGACCGAGCGCATCCTCTATTACACCGGCAAGTCCTACAAGATCGGCGAGGTCCACGAGGGCACCGCCACCATGGACTGGATGGAGCAGGAGCAGGAGCGCGGGATCACGATCACGTCCGCCGCGACGACTTGTTTCTGGTCGGCCGGGGATGGACCTGAGCACCGCATCAACATCATCGACACGCCGGGCCACGTCGACTTCACCATCGAGGTCGAGCGCTCGCTGCGCGTGCTCGACGGCGCGGTCGCCTGCTTCGACGGCGTTGCCGGCGTCGAGCCGCAGTCGGAGACAGTTTGGCGGCAGGCCGAGAAGTACAATGTCCCGCGCATGTGCTTCATCAACAAGCTCGATCGTACGGGCGCGAACTTCGATATGTGCGTCGGCATGATCAAGGACCGCCTCGGAGCCCGTCCGATGGTCCTCTATCTTCCGATCGGCATTGAGAGCAGCTTCAAGGGGCTGGTCGACCTCGTCGAGAACCGCGCGATCATCTGGCTCGACGAGAGCCTCGGCGCCAAGTTCGAGTACAAGGACATCCCGGACGACCTGAAGGACGCCGCCGAAGCCGCTCGCATGGAACTCATCGAGATGGCCGTCGAGCAGGACGACGACGTCATGGAGCAGTATCTCGAGGGTAACGAGCCCGACGTCGCGACTTTGAAAAAGCTGATCCGCAAGGGCACGCTCAACTTCTCGTTCGTGCCGGTGCTTTGCGGCTCGGCGTTCAAGAACAAGGGCGTTCAGCCCCTGCTCGACGCCGTCGTCGATTACCTTCCGAGCCCGCTCGACATTCCGCCGGTCGAGGGCGTCAATCCCGATACCGACGCCGAGGACACGCGCGAAGCTTCGGACGCGGCGCCGTTCTCGGCGCTGGCCTTCAAGATCATGAACGATCCGTTCGTGGGCTCGCTCACGTTCGCGCGCATCTACTCGGGCAAGCTCGAGAAGGGCACCGTCGCCAATTCGGTGAAGGACAAGAAGGAAAAGATCGGCCGCATGCTGCTGATGCATGCCAACAACCGGGAGGACATCGACGTCGCCTACGCGGGCGACATCGTCGCGATCGCGGGTCTCAAGGAGACCACGACCGGCGATACTCTGTGCGATCCGAACAAGCCGATCATCCTCGAACGCATGGAGTTCCCTGACCCCGTCATCGAGGTTGCGGTCGAGCCCAAGACCAAGGCCGACCAGGAGAAGATGGGCATCGCGCTCAATCGCCTCGCTGCCGAGGACCCGAGCTTCCGGGTCACGACTGACCATGAGTCCGGGCAGACGATCATCAAGGGAATGGGCGAGCTCCACCTGGAAATTCTGGTCGACCGCATGAAGCGCGAGTTCAAGGTCGAGGCCAATGTCGGCGCTCCGCAGGTCGCCTATCGCGAATATCTCGCGAAGGCGGTCGAGCTCACCTACACCCACAAGAAGCAGTCGGGCGGCTCGGGCCAGTTCGGCGAAGTGAAGGTGAAGGTTGTCCCGGGTGAGCGCGGCTCAGGCTTCCAGTTCATCGACGAGATCAAGGGCGGCAACATCCCGCGCGAATACATCCCGTCGGTCGAGAAGGGCATGCGGGAGACCGCCGAGACGGGGTCGCTGATCGGCTTCCCGATCGTCGATTTCTCGGTTCATCTGCTCGACGGCAAGTATCACGACGTCGACTCGTCGGCCCTGGCGTTCGAGATCACCGGCCGCGGCGCGATGCGCGATGCCGCGCAGCGCGCCGGAATCAAGATCCTCGAGCCGATCATGAAGGTCGAGGTCGTGACTCCGGAAGATTACCTCGGTGACGTCATCGGCGACATCAACAGCCGGCGCGGCCAGATCCAAGGCACCGACAGCCGCGGCAACGCGCAGGTGGTCGAGGCGATGGTGCCGCTGGCCAACATGTTCGGCTATGTGAACCAGCTGCGTTCCTTCACGCAGGGACGCGCTCAGTACACGATGCAGTTCTCGCATTATGACGAGGTGCCGCAGAACGTCGCCGACGAGGTGAAGGCGAAGCTGGCGTAAGCGCAAAATAGTAGTTATGGGCGCGTCCGCGATGAGGGCGGGCCGCCCGAATTCCTTTCAATAGAAGAGGCGTAAAATGGCGAAGGCTAAATTCGAGCGGACGAAGCCGCACGTGAACATTGGAACCATCGGTCACGTCGACCATGGCAAGACGTCGCTGACCGCGGCGATCACCAAGGTGCTGGCCGAGCAGGGCAAGGCCGAGTTCACCGATTATGCGAACATCGACAAGGCGCCCGAAGAGCGCGAGCGCGGAATCACCATCTCCACGGCCCACGTCGAGTATGAGACCGACAAGCGCCACTATGCGCACGTCGATTGCCCGGGCCACGCCGACTATGTGAAGAACATGATCACCGGCGCCGCGCAGATGGACGGCGCGATCCTCGTCGTGTCGGCCGCCGACGGCCCGATGCCGCAGACCAAGGAGCACATCCTGCTCGCCAAGCAGGTCGGCGTTCCGACCATGGTCGTGTTCCTGAACAAGGTCGATCAGGTCGACGATCCGGAGCTTCTCGAGCTCGTCGAGCTCGAAATCCGCGAGGAGCTTTCGAAGCGCGACTTCGACGGCGACAATATTCCGATCGTCGCCGGCTCGGCGCTCGCCGCGCTCGAGGACAGCAACAAGGAGCAGGGCCACGACGCGATCCTCAAGCTGATGGACGCGGTCGACGAGTGGATCCCGACCCCGGAGCGTCCGCTCGACAAGCCCTTCCTGATGCCGATCGAGGACGTGTTCTCGATCTCGGGCCGCGGCACCGTCGTGACCGGCCGCGTCGAGACTGGCGTGATCAAGGTCGGCGAGGAAGTCGAAGTGGTCGGCATCCGCGACACCCAGAAGACCGTCGTCACGGGCGTCGAGATGTTCCGCAAGCTGCTCGATCAGGGCCAGGCTGGCGACAATATCGGTGCTCTGCTTCGTGGCATCGGCCGCGAGGACGTGGAGCGTGGCCAGGTTCTGGCCAAGCCCGGCTCGATCACACCGCACACCGACTTCCAGGCGGAAGTCTACGTCCTGTCAAAGGACGAGGGCGGCCGTCACACCCCGTTCTTCGCCAACTATCGTCCGCAGTTCTACTTCCGGACGACCGACGTCACCGGCGAGGTCCAGCTCCCCGAGGGCACCGAGATGGTGATGCCGGGCGACAACGTGAATCTGGGCGTGAAGCTGATCGCTCCGATCGCCATGGACCCGGGCCTGCGCTTCGCGATCCGCGAGGGCGGCCGCACGGTCGGCGCAGGGGTTGTCGCGAACATCACGAAGTAATATAGGGCGCCAACCGCGCGATTCTGGATCTCAGGTCGCGCGGTTCGCTTTTGAGGTTTGGTTTAGTGGCGGGCTTCGGCGGAAGCTGGAGTTCGTCGGCTCTTTCGCATCGGTAGGGAAATGGAAACGCAGAATATCCGTATTCGCCTGAAGGCGTTCGATCATCGAGTGCTCGACCAGGCGACTGGCGACATTGCCGACACGGCGCGCCGGACGGGTGCTCTGATCCGCGGTCCAATTCCCCTTCCGACGCGTATCGAGAAGTTCACCGTCAACCGTTCGCCGCACGTCGACAAGAAGTCGCGCGAGCAGTTCGAGGTGAGGACGTACAAGAGGCTGCTCGACATCGTGCAGCCGACGCCGCAGACGGTCGACGCGCTGATGAAGCTCGATCTCGCTGCCGGCGTGGACGTCGAGATTAAGCTCGCCTAGGCGAGCCTATCTTTAGCCCCCGCGGAAGCGGGGGTGGCCGGTCGCGGCTCAAAATACGGGATACCGCCGGAGGTCAGCTCCGGGCTGCGTCCCCGCCGCTCCTTTTGGAGCACTAGCCCAGGCGGGGCACGCAAATATTTGGATGGGCTGCACGCACCTGATCCTGTCGGGTGCCTCTGTGGAGGAGTTTGATCATGCGCACCGGCGTGATCGCGAAGAAGGTCGGAATGACCCGCCTGTTCCAGGCGGACGGCCGGCATGTGCCGGTTACCGTCCTGCAGCTCGATGAGCTTCAGGTCATCGGCCGACGAGAAATGGACCGGGACGGCTACACTGCCGTCCAGCTCGGCGCTGGCAAGGCCAAGGCGAAGAATGTCGCCAAGCCGCAGCGCTCCGCCTTCGGCAAGGCCGAGGTCGAGCCGAAGGTGAAGGTCGTCGAGTTCCGCGTCGCCGAAGATGCGCTTCTCGATGTGGGCGCACACATCAGCGCGGACCATTTCGTTCCCGGTCAATTCGTCGACATCGCGGGCGTGACCCAGGGCAAGGGCTTTGCCGGCGCCATGAAGCGCTGGGGTTTCGGCGGTCTTCGCGCGACCCACGGCGTTTCGGTGTCGCACCGCTCGCACGGTTCGACCGGCAACCGCCAGGATCCGGGCCGTGTCTTCAAGAACAAGAAGATGGCCGGGCACATGGGCGCCCGGAATCGGACGCAACAGAATCTCGAGATCGTGCGTACCGATCCGATCCGTGGGCTGCTGTTCGTCAAGGGCTCGGTCCCTGGCCACAAGGGCAGCTGGCTGACGGTCAGCGATGCGATCAAGCTGCCGCGCCCTGACGCAGCGCCGTATCCGGCGGCAATCCTCGAAGGCCGCAAGGTCGAGGAACTCGAAGTTCCAGCCGCGGGCCTGGTCGACGACGCGGCGGTTCACGAGATCCCCTCGCTCCCGAGCGACGAGGAAGTCGCGGCGATCGCCGCCGAGCAGGAAGCCGGCGCTGCCGCTGAAGCTGAAGCTGCGGATGCTGCCGAGGCTGAAGCTGCCGATGCCGCCCAGGCTGCGGAAAATGAAAAAGCCAAGGCGGCCGAGGACAGCGTGAAACCTGCCTCCGACGCCGATGAAGGCAAGGAAGGCTAAGATGAAGGTCAAGGTACAGACCCTCGACACCGGCAACGGCGGTGACATCGAGCTCAACGACGAGATTTTCGCCGTCGAGCCGCGCGCCGACATCCTGCACCGCGTCGTCACCTGGCAGCTCATCAACCGCCGCGCGCCTGCGCGTGCGGCTCGCGAGCGCAGCGACGTTGCGCGCACCGGCAAGAAGTTCGGACGGCAGAAGGGTGGTGGCACGGCCCGTCACGGCGACCGCAAGGCGCCGATCTTCATCGGCGGCGGCAAGGCGCACGGCCCGCGGGCCCGAGTCTTCACGTCGAGCCTCAACAAGAAGGTCCGTCAGCTCGGCCTCAAGATGGCGCTGTCGTCGAAGGCGAAGGAAGGCAATCTCATCGTCATCGACAATCTCGACGTCGCCCAGGCCAAGACGAAGAGCCTGAAGACGCAGCTCGGAAAACTCGGCTTCGGCAAGACGGCGCTGGTGATTGACGGCGACGCACTGAACGTCGGCTTCGCGCGTGCCTCGTCCAATCTCGAGAGCATCAACCTGCTCCCGGCGGTCGGCGCCAATGTCTACGATATCATGCGCCACGAAACCTTGGTCCTGACCCGCGCCGCGGTCGAGAAGCTGGAGGCCCGGTTCAATGGCTAAGAAACAGCAGCAGGCGGCGCCCGACGCGCGCCATTACGACATCGTGCTCGCACCGCACATCACCGAGAAGTCGACGATGCTGTCTGAGACCAACGCCGTGGTGTTCAAGGTCGCTCCCAAGGCCACCAAGCCCGAGATCAAGGCGGCGATCGAAGCGCTGTTCAACGTCAAGGTCACGAACGTGAACACGATCGTTTCCAAGGGCAAATCGAAGCGGTGGCAGGGCCGGCCCTACCAGCGTTCGGACATGAAGAAGGCGATCGTCACCCTCGCCGAGGGCGAGTCGATCGACGTGACGGGCGGGATCTAAGCCATGGCTCTGAAACAATATAATCCGACCTCGTCCGCTCGCCGCGGCCTCATCCTCGTCGACAAGTCGGCGCTGTGGAAGGGCAAGCCGGTCAAGAAGCTGACCGAAGGCAAGCGAAAGACGGGCGGCCGCAACAACAAGGGTCACGTGACCTCGCGCGGAATCGCCGGCGGCCACAAGCAGAAGTATCGGTACATCGACTTCAAGCGCCGCACGTGGGACGTTCCGGCCACGGTCGAGCGGCTCGAATACGACCCGAACCGGTCGGCGTTCATCGCGCTCGTCACCTATGAAGGCGGCGAGCAGGCCTATATCCTCGCTCCGCAGCGCCTCGCGCCCGGCGACAAGGTGATCGCCGGCAAGAAGGTCGACGTGAAGCCCGGCAATGCGATGGAGATCGGGCAGATGCCGGTCGGAACCATCGTTCACAATGTCGAGATGAAGCCCGGCAAGGGCGGCCAGATCGCACGCGCGGCCGGCACTTATGTGCAGGTCGTGGGCCGCGATCGGGGCATGGTCATCGTCAGGCTGAATTCAGGCGAGCAGCGCTACATCCGGTCCGACTGCATGGCGACGGTCGGTGCAGTGTCGAACCCTGACAATGCGAACACCAACCTTGCCAAGGCGGGCCGCAACCGCTGGCTCGGCAAGCGTCCGCTAACCCGCGGCGTCGCCAAGAACCCGGTCGACCACCCGCACGGCGGTGGTGAAGGCCGGACCTCGGGCGGCCGTCATCCGGTCACTCCGTGGGGCAAGCCGACCAAGGGTGCCCGCACCCGTCACAACAAGGCGACCGACAAGATGATCATCCGGTCGCGTCACGCGAAGAAGAAGGGTTAATCCATGGCCCGTTCCGTCTGGAAAGGTCCTTTCGTCGAGCTTTCGCTGCTGAAGAAAGCGGAAGCTGCGCAGGACAAAGGTGGCCGAGCGCCGATCAAGACCTGGTCGCGCCGTTCGACGATTCTGCCGCAGTTCGTCGGCCTGACCTTCAATGTCTACAACGGCCGTAAGTTCATCCCCGTCTCGGTCAATGAGGAGATGGTCGGAATGAAGCTCGGCGAGTTCGCCCCGACGCGGACCTTCCACGGTCACGCCTCCGACAAGAAGGGCAAGCGCTAATGGGCAAGGCAGCAGCACCCCGCAAGGTGGGCGACAAGGAAGCGTTGGCGGTCGGCAACACGATCCGCGGCTCGGCGCGCAAGCTCAATCTCGTCGCCGGCATGATCCGCGGCAAGAAGGTCGAGCAGGCGATGAACATCCTGAAGTTCTCGCCCAAAGGAATGGCGGATGATGTCCGCAAGGTGCTCGCTTCGGCGATCGCCAATGCGGAGAACAACCACAACCTCGACGTCGACGCTTTGGTCGTCGCCGAAGCGAGCGTTGGCAAGTCGATCTCAATGAAGCGCTTCGCGACCCGCGCGCGCGGCCGCTCATCGCGCATCGTCAAGCCGTTCAGCCGCATCCGCGTCGTCGTTCGCGAGCAGGAAGAAGCATAAGCATGGGTCAGAAATCCTCTCCGGTCGGACTTCGGCTGCAGATCAACCGTACCTGGGACAGCCGCTGGTTCGCGGAAGGCCAGGATTACGGCCGTCTGCTGCTCGAGGACCTCAAGATCCGCCGCTACATCCTCTCCAAGGTGCCGCAGGCCGCGATCTCCAAGGTCGTGATCGAGCGTCCCGCGAAGATCTGCCGAATCTCCATTTATGCCGCCCGTCCCGGCGTGATCATCGGCAAGAAGGGCGCGGACATCGAGAAGCTGAAGCGCGAGCTCCAGAAGATGACCTCGAGCGAGGTCAGCCTCAACATCGTCGAGATCCGCAAGCCGGAGATCGACGCCAAGCTCGTCGCCCAGGGTGTTGCCGACCAGCTGGAGCGCCGCATCGCGTTCCGCCGCGCAATGAAGCGCGCAGTTCAGTCGGCGCTGCGCCTCGGCGCCGAAGGCATCAGGATCACCTGCTCGGGCCGTCTCGGCGGCGCCGAGATCGCCCGCACCGAATGGTACCGCGAGGGCCGCGTTCCGCTGCACACGCTGCGCGGCAACGTCGATTATGCGGAGGCCGAAGCGCACACCGCCTACGGCGTCTGCGGCGTGAAGGTGTGGGTCTTCAAGGGCGAGATTTTCGCTCACGACCCGCTCGCCCAGGATCGGCTGATGATGGAGGCTCAGACCTCCGGAGTCCGCCCGGCGCGCGAAGAGCGCGGCAACCGGTAGGCGCGAAGGAAGAGTAAGACATGCTGCAACCCAAGCGCACCAAGTTCCGCAAGGCGTTCAAGGGCCGCATCCACGGCAATGCCAAGGGCGGGACCGAGCTCAACTTCGGCGCCTTCGGCCTGAAGGCCATGGAACCGGAACGGATCACCGCGCGCCAAATCGAGGCGGCCCGCCGCGCGATCACGCGTCACATGAAGCGCGCCGGCCGTTTGTGGATCCGCGTATTTCCGGACGTCCCGGTGAGCTCGAAGCCCGCCGAGGTCCGCATGGGCTCGGGCAAGGGCAGCCCCGAATTCTGGGTCGCCCGTGTGAAGCCGGGCCGGATCCTGTTCGAGCTCGACGGTGTCCCCGGGAGCCTTGCCAAGGAAGCGTTCGCACGGGCCGCGGAAAAGCTGCCGATCAAGACCAAGGTCGTGGCTCGCCTCGGCGAGATCCTGGCCGAAGAGGAAAAGTAAGATGCCTGCGATCGACGATCTCAAGCAGAAGACCGACGACCAGCTGCAGCAGCAGCTTGGGGAGCTGAAGCGCGAGCAGTTCAACCTGCGCTTCCAGTCGGCGACCAACCAGCTCGAGAAGCCGAGCCGCGTGCGCGAAGTTCGCCGCACGATCGCCCGGATCAAGACGCTGCAGAACGAACGCGCCCGCGCCGAAGCGGCGAAGGCGTAAGGAGAGAAGCTAAGATGCCAAAGCGCGTCCTCACCGGCACCGTGGTGTCCGACAAGGCCGACAAGACGGTCGTGGTCCGCGTCGAGCGGCGGGTGAAGCACCCGCTCTACGGCAAGATCATCCGTCTTTCGAAGAAGTATCACGCTCATGACGCGGCCAATGAGTTCCACGCCGGCGAGATCGTGCGCATCGAGGAGTGCGCACCGATTTCGAAGCTGAAGTCGTGGACGGTTCTCGACCGCATCGGCGTTGCCAAGGTCGGCACCGTCGACATCGCCGAGCCCGACATTGCCACGCCGAGCGAGCCTGAGCCTGAGACCAAGGAAACCACCGAGAAGCCAGCCAAGGCCTCGAAGGGCAAGGGCAAGGGCAAGGGCAAGAAGGCCAAGGCCGAAGACGTCGCCGAAGCGGACGCCTGAGAAGATTTGAGAGGATAAGGGTCGAACAATGATCCAGATGCAGTCCAACCTGGACGTTGCGGATAACAGCGGTGCCAAGCGCGTCCAGTGCATCAAGGTGCTGGGCGGCTCGAAGCGCCGTACTGCCGGCGTCGGCGACATCATCGTCGTGTCCGTCAAGGAAGCGGCGCCGCGCGGCCGAGTGAAGAAGGGCGACGTTCACCGCGCGGTGATCGTGCGCACCGCCAAGGACATCCGCCGCCCCGACGGTTCGGTAATCCGCTTCGATTCCAACGCCGCCGTGCTGGTCAACAAGAACGAGGAGCCGATCGGCACCCGTATCTTTGGGCCGGTTGTCCGTGAGCTTCGTGCGCGCAAGCACATGAAGATCATCAGCCTTGCGCCGGAGGTGCTGTAACCATGGCCGCTGCAAAGATCCGCAAGGGCGACACGGTCGTGGTCCTGTCCGGCAAGGACAAGGGGCGCACCGGTGAGGTCGTCAAGGCGATGCCGAAGGAAGGCAAGGTGATCGTGTCGGGCGTCAACGTCCACGCGCGCCACCGCAAGCCGACCCAGCTCAATCCGCAGGGCGGGATCGAGCGCAAGGAAGCGCCGCTCAATATTTCCAAGGTCGCGATTGCGACTGCCGACGGCAAGCCGACCCGCGTCCGCTTCGAGGAGCGCGACGGCAAGAAGGTCCGCGTCGCGGCCAAGACCGGAGAGCTGATCCATGGCTGACGAAAAGAACAAGGTCGAACCGACCGAGGCGACCGCGCCTGAGCAGCAGGTCGAGGTCGAGCGTGTCGGCGACGCAGCCAAGGCCGAAGCCGAGGCGATCGAAGCCCTGCCGAAGGCCGAAAAAGCCGAGGCTCCTAAACCTGCGAAGGTGGCCGACAAGCCGTCGAAACTGCCGGCGGATTACACGCCGCGCCTCAAGCGCGACTATGACGAGCGCATCGTGCCCGAGATGACCAAGCGGTTCGGCTACAAGAACCGCATGGAAGTGCCGAAGCTCGAGAAGATCGTCATCAACATGGGCGTCGGCGAGGCGACCCAGGACAAGAAGCGCGTCGAGACTGCGGCTGCCGAGATGCAGGCGATCTCCGGCCAGAAGCCGGTGATCACCAAGGCCAAGAAGTCGATCGCCCAGTTCAAGCTGCGCGAAGGCATGCCGATCGGCTGCAAGGTCACGCTGCGCCGCGAGCGCATGTATGAGTTCCTCGACCGGCTGGTCACGATCGCGCTTCCCCGCGTCCGCGACTTCCGCGGCGTGAACCCCAAGTCGTTCGACGGCCGCGGCAATTATGCGCTCGGCCTCAAGGAGCAGATCATCTTCCCCGAGATCAACTATGACCAGATCGACAAGGTCCGGGGGATGGACGTCATTGTAACCACAACGGCGAAAACGGACGAGGAGGCGCGGGAGCTGTTGCGCCTGTTCAACTTCCCGTTCCCAGCCGAGGAGCAGAAGCAGGCCGCCTGAGGGCGCGTCTGCTTCGATAGGAGAAGAACTTAAGTCATGGCGAAACTGAGTTCGATCAACAAGAACGAGCGGCGCAAGAAGCTCGTCCAGAAGAATGCGGCGAAGTACGCGAAGCTGAAGGCGATCGCGGACGATGAGTCGAAGGACGAGACCGAGCGCCTGATCGCGCGCCTGAAGATGGCCGAGCTGCCGCGCAACGGGAACCCGACACGGGTCCGCAACCGCTGCGAGCTGACCGGCCGGTCGCGCGCTTATTACCGCAAGTTCCGCTTGTCGCGGATCATGCTCCGGGAGCTCGCCAACAAGGGCCTGATCCCAGGCGTGATCAAGTCGAGCTGGTAAGGGTACGCAAGATGGCGATGACCGATCCTCTGGGTGACCTGCTCACCCGCATCCGCAACGGCCAGCAGGCGCGCAAGGACTCTGTCCTGACGCCCGCGTCGAAGCTGCGCGTGCGCGTTCTCGATGTGCTCCAGCGCGAAGGCTATATCCGCGGCTATTCGGAAGAAGAGCTGGCGGGGCAGAAGGGCCTCCGTATCGAGCTCAAATATTTCGAGGGCCAGCCCGCGATCCAGCACCTGGCCCGAGTGTCCAAACCCGGCCGGCGCGTCTATTCGGCCGCGCGTGAGCTTCCGCGCATCCGCAACGGTCTTGGCACGATCATCGTGTCAACTCCGCGCGGCGTGCTGTCGGACGCCGAAGCGCGCGACCAGAACGTCGGCGGCGAAGTGCTGGCGGAGGTGTTCTGATGTCGCGTATCGGCAAGAAACCCGTTGCAATGCCGGCCGGCGTCACCGCGTCGGTCGAGGGTCAGACCCTCACCGTCAAGGGACCCAAGGGCACCCTGTCGATGCAGCTGCTCGACGATCTCGTGAAATATGAGGTCGCCGAGGGCGAAATCCGGCTCACTCCTCTCAGCGACGCACAACGCAACCGCGCGGCGTGGGGAATGACCCGCACCAACGTTCAGAACCTCGTCACCGGC
>Ga0207695_10006292_pt1 | contig 15451 bp, 11 predicted proteins | sample KBSC54metaG_FD_184354 | JGI IMG/M metagenome (GOLD analysis project Ga0207695, IMG submission 184354) | Corn rhizosphere microbial communities from Kellogg Biological Station, Michigan, USA - KBS C5-4 metaG (SPAdes) (version 2) | ecosystem: Host-associated > Plants > Roots > Rhizosphere > Soil... | reverse complement strand
AGTACGGACGCCCTGTCGTGCCGGAACCCGGAGAGCCGGCATTTATGTCGTAGTCGGCCAGGAGATGCACCGAGTGGGTTCCGACGTAGGCCACTGAAGTGACCAGGTCGAGAGGCAGTTTGCGCTCTACGGTGAGGTTCCACGATTGCACATAACCGCGATGAACAAAACTGTTCGGGCTACGCTCGCTGGCATTGCCTGGCAACTGGACCACACCGGTTGAAAGGTCCGGACCCTGGGTGTTCGGAACTCCTGTCGCGAGGGTGCTGCTCCATCCATTGCCGCTGGCGACGTTCGCCTGGTTTACAACCAGCGGATACCAGCCGCGCAACGGACGCGAGAAGGGGATCGGATCGAAGTTAATGCCGTAGCCCGCGCGCACTACGGTTTTGTCGCCGAGCCTGTACGCCATGCCGACCCGCGGCGCGAAGAGCTTGTGGCTAACAGAAATCCCGGCGTTATCCGGAACGTTGCCACGCCCGCCGAGGTACACGTTGTTGTTGCTCGGGTCATAGCGTTCAATGCCTTTGCCCGCACGGGTCATCAGCGGGTACAACTCATACCGCAGGCCAAGAGTAACGGTGAGATTGCGAGTTACCTGCCAGCGGTCGCGCGCATACCAGCCGAACTGCCACTCACGCCCGGTGGCAAGAATGTATTGCAGGCTCTTTTCGGCATCATCGGAAAGGCCCAGCAGGAAGGCACCGTAGGCATTGAACTGGTTGTTCGCCGCGCCGCCCCTGAGCGCGGTTTCCTGGCCGCTGAAGCCCAAATAGCCGCGCGGACCCTGGCCGATTTCCGGCTGCCAGTGATTCAGATGGTGGCGCACGAGATCGAAGCCGAAGCGGACTTCATGGGCACCCTTGGTCCATGTCAAGTTGTCGCTTTGGGTGTAGCTTTCTTCCACGCGGAACACAGGCATCCAGTTCGGTACTCCGAAGCCGTTGTAGCCGCTAATCCCGATGTTGGGAAATCCGCTCTGGCGAATGTCGGGACCGTTGGTATTGGGGATGCCGAATTGCTGGCCATAATTGGTGCCGTAATCGTTAGGCAGAACGCTTTGATCCTGCCGCTCGTAACCCAGTACGCTGTCGAGCAGGAGTGTCCTGCCGAGGGTACGCGTTTGGCCGATGGTGGCGACCTGAATCGTGGTGTCGCCTTGGCCGGGATCGGAACCGCCTAATCCAGAGCCGCCCGCCACGCCGAACACAGCCTTGCCGCCCGATGTGGCCCACATGCGACCGTATTTTGCAAACATGGTCTGTTTGGCGCTGGGCGTGAAATTCAGCTTCGCGTCTATAAAATTGCGGTCCAGTATGGGACCACCCGACGCGAAGTAGTTATTGGCGGTGAGAGTGGCGGCGCCGATATTCGGGGCGGGATAGAAACTTTGCAGCTTTTGCGCAATGGACGAAATCCTGTTGGACGGGATGATATTCCCAGGGAACGGCGTGCGTCCGGTTCCATCGGGGTTGCCGGTATTGGGATCATACAGAATCGTCGAGATGCCGCTGAAATTTCCCGCCTGCTGAGCGGCTGTTGGAACCGTGTAGAAAGCCGGGGAAGCCTGACGCTGCTTCGTGCCGTCGTAGCTCACGAAGTAGAAGAGTTTGTTCTTCATGATTGGGCCGCCGACGGTACCACCAAAATTATTGAAAATACTCAGAGGCTTAGTAGTACCGGCAGACTGGAAGAAGTTGCGCGCCTTCAGGTGCTGGTCGTCATGAAATTCAAAGGCGCTGCCATGAATCTCGTTGGTGCCGGATTTTGTGACAAGCGTAATGGCGGAGGTCCCGGCCATGCCCTGTTCGGCATCAGCGGAACCGGTGGTTATATTGACGACCTCAACGTTCTCTTCGGGGGTTACATAACCGACATGGTGCGGAAGCCAGACGTTCACGCTGGTTGCGCCGTCAATGCGCGTGATGTTTGTTTGGGCGTTGCCGCCGTTGATATGAGTCTGGAGCGCCCGACCGGGCGTATCGGTGATGGAGTTCTGCAGGGCCGCGGGAGTCGCGCCCGGCACCAGGTTGATGAGACTCTGGTAATTGCGGTAATTCCCCAGAGGCAAGCTGGTAATTGTTTTGCTTTCGATAACGGAGTGGACATCCGCCTTGTCAGTCTGTAACTCGGCGGCGGCACCGGTAACTGTGATGGTTTCCGAGGCCTGGCCAACATCTAGAGTGGCATCTACACGTCCGATGGAATTTGGAACAACGTTGATATCCGTTTTGACATAGGTTTTAAAACCAGTGGCCGTCACCTTCAGATCGTAGGTTCCGGGCGGCACGTTGACGAACGAGTATCGGCCACCGTCGTCAGTAGCGGCTTGTCTCTTTGTCCCTGTATCTTTGGCGGTAATTTCAACTGCCGCGTTTGGTATTACAGACCCGCTTGGATCGGTAACGGTGCCAATAAGCGAGCCGTAAAGAACCTGCCCGTTTACTGGCTGGCTGGCGATTCCGAGCAGCAATGCCGCGGATAACCCCACCAGAAAATGTTTGCGGAAAGCGCTGAAACAGACGTTTTTCAAATGCATTAGACCCCCCTTTGCGGTTCCCATGGCCCACTAACGCAGATCGCCGGAGATTGGCGTATATGCGTTGGTATCGGATAATTTGACGGCAGAGTCAAGGATTACTTGTAAGTTTTACTACTAACAGCCGATTGGAGTCAATGGATGGTTAGCGGATGGACATCGGACCAGGAAAGCGACAGCGCCGGTGGACGCGGATTCACGCCGGCAAGCAAACGGGCATACAATCAGTTCTTTGTTTAGGCGGGTTCCCCGGGAGACTTCGATGAAACGACTTTTAATTTCGCAGGTTGGTTTGATGGTGCTGGTGATGTTTCCTGCCATTGCTCAACGCAAAGCCACCATCCAGAATGTTGCTGAAATTCCCTTCACAGCGGTACCGAATTTTCTGAAGCTTCCGCCGGGCGAGTACCTTGGCGAAGCGGTTGCGGTCGCCACCAATTCGAAGGGCCACGTCTTCGTGTTTCATCGCAGCGCGAACAACAGGCTGTTCGAGTTCGACCAAACCGGAAAGTTCGTAAAGGAAATTGGCAGCGGTTTTCTCGGGTTCGAGTTCGCTCATTCGGTGCGTGTGGACAAGGACGACAACATTTGGACGGTCGACGAAGGATCGAACATGATCACCAAGTTCAGTCCCGAAGGCAAGGTGTTGATGGTGATGGGAAGGAGGCCGCTTGCCGTGTTGGGCGTGCTGCCCGCGCCGCCCCAGGGTCCGGCGCGTCCGGCGCAGAAGTATGAATTCTGCCGTCCTACAGATGTGGGATGGGATCCGCAGGGTAATATTTTCGTGTCCGATGGATACTGCAACAACCGGGTGGTGAAGTATGACAAAGATGGCCGGTTCCTCGCACAGGCCGGCAGTGAGAAGGCAGGCAGCGCGCTCGGTCAGTTCAATTTGCCGCACGCTCTGCAGGTGGATGGACAGGGCCATGTGTGGGTCGCCGATCGTACGAACAATCGGTACCAGGTGCTGGACAATGACTTGAAACCGATACGGGAGATTACGAATTTGGGCGTTGGCTGGACCGTATGCGTTTCGGGCGGTCCGCACCAGTATGCGTTCTTCTCGAATTCAAATCCCAACGGGAATATGCCGGGGACATGGGAAATCACCGGGGAAATCTACAAAGCGGAACTCGACGGGACGGTGCTGGGCAAGTTCGGGCATCCCGGCAAAATCGCTCCCGGCTTTCAGGTGGTTCACATGATGGATTGCCGCAATCCAAATGAGATTGTTATCGGGGAAATTGAGTCGTGGCGTGTGCAGAAATTCATTCTTAAGCCGGCTTCGGCGAGTGCCGCGGTGAAGAGCACCGGCGGGTCGCGGTAGCGCAAACGGTATAGCGAGGAGAACACCCATGAAAAATACTTCAAACATATTGATGGCGACAGTGATTGCCGGCGTGCTTGCCGGGGCGGCTTTTGCTCAAGCGCCCGAGATCAAATTCGATTCAGCAGCCAACGCGCTGCAACTGCCCGCCGGATTGTATCTCGGTGAAGTGGAAGGCGTGGCTACGAATTCGAAAGGCGATATTTTCGTCTACACGCGAACGGGGCATCCTACGGTGACAATCGGCACAATGCGACCGTTTGCGCACGGCGGTTCGCGGCTGTTTCAGTTCGACCGAACAGGCAGGTATGTGAGGGAGATCGGGAAGGATAGCTATGCGTTCATGGCCGCCTCTCAGGTGCGTGTGGACCCGTCCGATAACGTTTGGGCTGTCGATGAAATGAGCAACACGGTAATTAAGTTCGATCCACAGGGACGCGTGCTGATGCTGCTGGGCCGGAAAACGGAATCCGAGATTATTCCGGCGCGGGCGCCCGGCGCGGGCAATGGAGCAGGCCAGCCGACCGACCTCTTCAGCCGACCGACCGATGTGGCCTGGGACGCGGCGGGGAACATCTTCGTGGCGGACGGCGCGGGGAACGCGCGCATCGCGAAATTCGATAAGGACGGCAAGTTCTTGAAGTCATGGGGCAAGAGAGGCGCTGGACCGAATGAATTCGCGAATGTGCTGAGTGTCGCGGTGGACGCGCAGGGGAACGTTTACGCGGGCGATGGCGGGAATAAGCGGATTCAGGTGTTCGATAACGACGGCACATTCAAGACGTCGATTTCGAGCGTGGGAAATCCGCAGGCGATGTGCATGACCAGGGGCGCGAATCCGGTGCTGTATGTCTCGAATTCGAATCCGTGGAACGATATCGATGTGGCCGGGGAGATTTATAAAATGCGGCTGGACGGGACGGTTCTGGGTAAGTTTGGGCGTGCCGGGAAGTTGATGAAGGAGTTCGGTACCGTTAATTCTATCGATTGCCGCAGCGAGAATACGCTGTATGTCGGCGAGATTGGGAATTATCGGGTGCAGAAGCTGGAACTGCATTAGTTCAGTTCGTGCGACGGCAAGGGAGCGGCTGCTGTTAGGGTCGGATCAACACAGAAATTTCATTCGTTCGCATTGCCCAGGCGTGAAGTATCCCAATGGCGGGGCGCATGCATCTTTGTAGTGATCGCATAAGGATCGGTACGAAGGAGTGGAATTGTGAACTACCGCCAGATGATGATCAGGGATTTGCAAGACCTGTTGCAGGACGAGGCAGAGCAGGCCAGCCGGCTGCCTCAATTGGCCGCTTGGGCCAATGATGCCGCGTTGCGGAGTGCGCTTCGGGAACACGCTGCCGAGACCGAGGGACACGCGGAGCGGTTGCGACAGATATTGGAAATGGCGCGCGAGACTCCGAGCGGCGAGGGGGAGGTGACGTACGGTGTGAAAGGCCTGGTCGCGGAAGCGCAGGTAAAACTGGATCAGATTGAGGAGCCTCTGTTGAGGGATCTGGCGATTATCGCAACGGCTCAGAAGATGGCGCATTACGAGATCGCGAGCTACGGCACGGCGCGGGCCACGGTGCGAACGGCGGGGATGGACGAAGCGGCGCATCTTTTGCAGATTACGCTCGATGAAGAGGAGGCGGCGGATCGGCGTCTTACGGAAATTGCGTTAGCGATTCATAAGAATGCGGCGCTTTCGATGCCTGCGATGGCGGTTTGATTCGGTGGCGGCGCACCGGGTGCGCGCGGACACCTGCGGGCGTTTTCATTGGGAGGTCCAGGTTGGTTTTTGAAAACATGCCTTTGTGAAATGTCCAAGCGCTATCTCCATCTCGCGTTTCTCGATTCCGTACACTTCAAGAGCGACTCTGGTAGCGCGCTGGCGGAGCGACTCGCTATGAGGCATTACATCCGTATCGGTCGTCCGTCGATTATGCTTTACTTTATCCGCAATGGCCGGTCTGGTGGCGGCTCCAGGTTTGGCATGAGCGCGTGCGTCGTTGCCGGGGTGTAAGAGCAAGCAGTCGTTTGATGCCGCTCGATTTCGTTTCATGAGCCAAGAAGTTTTGGTGGGCCCTCCGGGACTTGAACCCAGAACCAACGGATTATGAGTCCGCTGCTCTAACCATTGAGCTAAGGGCCCTTCTTTGTTCGCAAATTCCGGCCACACGGTGGCGACGCGGGTTATGAACCAGTTTTCAATATTGTAGACTGCGCCGCAACGGGTGTGGACTGCGGCGCTCAATTTCTCGTGCAATTGGTGAGAAATTTAGGAAGCTTAAGGACGCTTGCGAAATGGACGCTTGCTGGAGGTCCCCGGTCCGCGGTCTCCGAACGGAGGACGCGATGGGCGATCACCGCCGGAGTCTTTCCTCGGTCCGCGATCTCCGAACGGAGAACGCGATGGGCGATCACCGCCGAAGTCTTTCCTCGGCCCGCGATCTCCAAACGGAGGACGCGGGGGGCGATCACCGCCGAAGTCCTTCCTCGGTCCGCGGTCTCCAAACGGAGGACGCGGGGGGCGATCACCGCCGAAGTCCTTCCTCGGTCCGCGGTCTCCGAACGGAGGACGCGGGGGGCGATCACCGCCGAAGTCTTTCCTCGGCCCGCGATCTCCAAACGGAGGACGCGGGGGGCGATCACCGCCGAAATCTTTCTTTGGTCCGCGGTCTCCAAATGGTGGGCGCGATGGACGGTCGCCGAACGTCTTCTTTGGCGCGATGGGGGCGGGACCCCATCCCTTTGAGGGCTTATCCTGAGGCGGGCGGCGAACGATTGGTGTTTCCGCCGGCTTTGACTGGCCCTCTTTGGCCGGAACTGCCTCGGCGCCGACTGTCCCCCGTACCGCCGTCTCGTCCGGTAGCTCTAGTTCCGGCTGGGGAAGAATGGGCGCTGACGCAACGGTTGCAGGGTTCACTGCAGAAGTTGCGGCGGGTCTTTGAATGGGCGGTCGCATGGGCGTGTGCTTCTCTTCACCCAAATAGGCCGGCAGGACTTTAGGACCGCGCGGGCGGGCTCGGGCGCGCTCCTCCGCCTCCTCTTCCGCAACGACAGGTAGCGCGCTCAGGCGCGAAATTTCATCCGCGATAAGAGCCACGGTTCGCATCTGCTGAACATCATGCACCCGTACGATATGGGCGCCTCGCAAAATCGCCGCGGTAACGGCTGCGGCGGTGGCGAAGATCAGTTCCCCGCCTTCCGACGCGTGAGTCAGGAAAGCTTTCCGCGAGGGCGCTGCGAGAATTGGATAGTCCAAGGCGGAGAGGCGTGCCAATTGGCCCAAAATCTCGGAATTCTGTTCCTTCCGTTTGCCGAAGCCTAAGCCGGGATCGACCACGATGCGGTTTTTCTCGACGCCCGCACGACGGGCACGGCTTGTAGTCGCATCGAGGTCTTTCAGGACGCTTCCGGTGACATCCGGAAGCGGAGGCAGACTTCCCCAGGTTTCCGGCGCACCGCGCATGTGGTTTAAAATCAGCCCGGCGTTCCCGTTTGCCGCCACTTTTGCAAGTCCGGAATCGAAGGTTAGCCCGCTTGGATCATTGAGAATCTCGATGCCGTATTCAAATGCACGTTCCGCAACTTCCGATTTGTAGGTATCGAGCGAGAGCGGAATGCCAAGGTTGCCGCGAAGCCGTTTGAGCACGGGAACCAGGCGTTGCCACTCCTCATCGGCTGAGATGCGCTTCGACTCCGGGCGGGTGCTTTCAGCCCCAATATCAATGATGTCAGCACCTTGCTCTTCCATCTCGCGGGCGCGAGCATAAGCCTTTTCGGGATCGAGGAAGCGACCGCCGTCGGAAAAAGAGTCGGGGGTGATGTTCAAAACTCCCATGACAAGGGTCTTTTCACCCAACTGCAACTCCGTCGTCCGCAGCTTCCAGTAATAGATCTTTCGGTTCATTGTGAAACTCCAGTGTCCCATGAGGAACCGGGACGAGTTGAATCCTAAAGATTTCAACCCTTCCCGCCGATGAGTTTACAGGTCGAGTAAAAACAGAATGTCGTGTTTGCTGAGCACTGCGAGCGTTGGGAATCAAGCGAGTGAGAGGGAGGGCCGGCACAACCGCCTGCACATCCTGGCTGCCGGGTTGGATATGGACGAGCGTGTGGCGGGAATCCTCACAGAGCACAGGGTCATTTTTGAACGGGCTGGGCAGCTGATGGTTGTATTGAGTCCCGAGAAACACTCGAGGATACTCGCCTTGCTCCGACAGGTTCTAAATGAAGCGGAACGGCGGGCCGTGAGCGTATTTACCGGGGATGGCAGCCAGTTTCCGGTGTTGCGTCTGCTCGATGAATGGTGGAGAGTACACGAAACCGGATGGTTCGCAAGGGCGCTCTCGGAAGATCGTTTTGTGACTTGGTTTCAACCGATCGTCGATACATCCGCTCAGCGCATTGTCGGGCATGAGTGTCTGATTCGGCTGTTCTTCGGACGTTCTTATTCGGGCGCGGAGATTCTGGATGCGGCGTGGGTCCGTGACGAAGTGAATGCGTTCGATTCCCAGGCGCGCAGGCTCTCAATACGTTCAGCGGCCGGGCAATCGCGGGATGGCGTCTACTTCGTCAATTTCCTACCTTCGTCGATTTACAATCCCGAGCTTTGCCTGAAGAATACTGTTCAATGTTTGGGCGAATCGGGCCTGCGACCGGAAAATATTGTGTTTGAAGTGGTCGAATCAGAGTTGGTACGAGATCAGGTTCACCTTCAAAACGTGATTGATTTCTTCCGTCAAAACGGCTTCCGAGTGGCGCTCGACGATTTCGGGACAAGGGCGGATTCGATGCAGTTGTTGCGAAATCTTCGACCGGATTACATCAAGATAGACAGAGCATTGACGCAGGGCGTTGAAAACCCGTTGTATGGCGCAACAATCCGGAGATTAAGCGAACTCTGCGACCGTATGGGGGTCACATTTATTGCGAAGGGCGTGGAACACAGGCAGACCGTGGAGAATCTCTGGTTATTGGGCGTGGAGACAATGCAGGGATATCTTTTCGGCCGGCCTGCCCCGCACATTTCGGTGCCACCGGATGAGTTATTAAGCCTGGCCAGAGCGCTGGAACCTGGTTGTCGCGTGGCTGCGCTGGCTAGCGCCGGAGCTAGGGAAGCGTGACGCGACGCCAGTTCTTGCCTACCTGAATCAGAAGTTCGGTCAGGCCCGCTATCGAATAGACCAATTCGCTAACCCTCTGCCCGTTGATCTCGACCGCTCCTGCTTTTCGCTTGCGATTGGCGTCTGCCCCTGAATCGGCGAGGCCGATTCGTGCGATCAGCTTTTCCACATGCACGCCGTTTTCCGCCATCGCGCCGTCCGGCAAGGGAACTGTCTTGATATCGGGCGGCACTTCCTTCTGTCGCACAACACGGTTGAATTGCTCGGCCGCGGCGGCGGCATCGGAAGGAGAATGGAAATCCGCCACGATCAGTTTGCCAAGTTCGATTTTCGCGTTCATCGGGTGCAGTTCGCCGCGTGCGATACGTTCCTGCATAGCCGCGATTTCAGCCATAGTCACGTCCGTCAGCAACTCGTAGTACCGAAACATCAGGCTGTCGCTGATCTGCATGACCTTACGGAACATAACCTCGGGAGGTTCAGTGATCCCGATGTAATTTCCGAGCGACTTAGACATCTTCTTTTCGCCATCCAAACCCTCGAGCAGAGGCGCCGTTGCAACGATCTGGGGTAACTGGCCATAGTCGCGCTGCAGTTCACGCCCGACCAGGAGGTTGAATTTCTGATCGGTTCCACCCATCTCCACATCGCACTCAAGCGCTACGGAATCGTATCCCTGGGCAAGCGGGTAGAGCAGTTCGTGCATGGATATGGCCACGCCGCCCGAATAGCGTTTCGCGAAATCATCGCGCTCTAAAAGGCGCGCGACGGTGTATTTCGAGCACAACCGAACGATGTCCTGATAGCCCATTTTCCCGAGCCATTCGCTGTTGAAGCGAACTTCGGTTTTATCCGGATCGAGGATTTTGAAAACCTGGGCCTTGTAAGTCTCGGTGTTGGCTTCGATTTCTTCACGGGTAAGCGGCGGTCTGGTCGCATTGCGGCCAGTCGGATCGCCGATGAGCGCGGTTGAGTCGCCGATCATGAAGATCACCTTGTGGCCCATGTCCTGAAAGTGCTTCATCTTCCGCAGTAACACCGAGTGACCGAGGTGGAGGTCAGGGGCGGTGGGATCGAAGCCGGCTTTGACGCGCAGCGGCTTGCCTTCTTTCGCGCGGAGGATCAGCCGGTCTTTCAGGTCCTGCTCGCGAATGACCTCGGCAAGGCCCTTCAGGATGTAGGTTAGTTGTTCGTCGGGATTCAAAGCCACAATGCTTGATTGTATCGGTGCGTTAATGCGTGTAGCGGTATATGAGATCTCTCACCCGCAGATACCATTCCCCGCCGGTGTCGGGAGCAGCGAACGGCGTCCACGCCATTAGGTTGAGTTGTGGATTTCGATAACCGAGAGATTTCGCCAGCATCATGTCTTCCGCCGCGTTACGCTGCAATACATCGCGAAGGCGAAGCAGACCATTCGGCAACTCGGGCGGCAGGCCAGTCACGTAGCGCATCAATTGCCGATGCGCCGTGTCGCTCGAGCGAGCGCCAATAGCTGCGACACTTGAGGCTCTGATTGCAGCGCCGGGGCCGGGCACCAGGGGCGCGATTACGCGGACTTCCAGGGGCGCCACTAACCAGTAGCCAACTTTCAGAAGTGCTTCTACCCGAACGCGTCTGGGGGGCACGTCGGGGGGCACCCAGATGTCGAGCAAATAGCATCGGGTGTTTTGTCCGGGGAAACGATATAGGGATTCCGGCATGGCGCCGAAGGATGGCGTGCGCTGTTCGGCCAGCCATTCCGGGCAATAATCTGCGCCACACCGGACAAAAAATTCGCGGTAAACAATGATTTTTAGCGTGTCGGGCGGGTTTTGAGCGGTGTAGAGAAAATAATTGGTTCCACTGGGGGCGTTGACGACAACCTGGACTGTAAGGTGTCCGTTGCGGGGAACCGCGGGAGACAGCAGTTCCCTGGGGCGAATCTCCCGGTCCTGCGCGACTACTTCGCCGTAAGGATTGAAGCGGAGGAACTCCGAATAGATGTTGATCTCCTGGGCGCTTGCGGCGCAGGAGATCAACATCAGGAGCAGGGGGCGCACAGCACCCAGATTACTTGATGTAAATCGTCGCTGTCTGGGTGCTCGCTCCGGAGATGCTATCGGTGCATTTGAGGGTTACGGCGCCGGTGGCCGAATCCGTCGGAATAACGAAGCTCCACTGGGCCAAGCCGACGGATGTGGGGGTCCAGCCCGCAAACGGCACGGTCATCGATTTCCCCCCTAGAGTGCAGGTGTATCCGCCGGTAAAGCCGCCGGGAGGTCCAGGAGCGGGCGACCCGGTTGCGATGTCGTAGCTCACTTTGCCCACGCCTGTTCCATACACCGAGATCACCGAACCGCGCGCGGCGGCGTTGGTGACGGAATTCGGCTTGGGATTGGTGGCATAATCAGCGTTCGCTGCAAACGGATCTGTCGCGTTGATCAGGAAGAATGCCGGCTGCGCCGAAACCACCGGAACCGTTACCGCCGCACTGACGCTTCCAAGGTAATTCACGACGACTTTGGTCGAGGTCTTTCCGGCAATTTCAAACGGAACCTGAAGATTGATTTGCCCCCCGTAAACAAAAAACAGCGGGGCCGGGACGCCATCAAAAGTGATGCTTACGCCTGCAAGATTTGCCGGAAGGCTTCCGTAATCGTCATAGCCTCCGTTTCCCACGGGAAGCGCCGGTCCAAGATTCGGCACATTCGGGATATCGTAAATCGACGATATCCCGCCTGGGGAAACTGCGCCAAGATATAAAGCGCTGGCCGCGCTATCCACCGCGGCGGTAACGAAAGTCGGTTTCGGCGGCACAAGAACGAATGCGCCGGATATGGCAAAGACATTCTGGCCTTTGGTGACAATCACCGTGATGAGTGACGGGGCGTCCACGGTCGCAGTGTCGAGTGTGAACCGAACGAAAGGCCTCCCAGTCAGGATACCCGGAAGAATCGTGGGATCCGCTCTGACAGTTCCCGGATTCCCTTTAATTCCTTTGCCGAAGACCTGAACACCTATGGTTCCGTCTACGCCACCGCCGATCAGTTCCAGATCCAGAGTTTGACCTGAACTTACCGGAATAGCGCCGCTAGCGATCGAGAAATCGCCGGTTGAACCGGCGCGTCCAATTCCTACCAGCGGCGCCGAAAGAGTGCTGGCGCCTGCGGTAACCGTCAGGTTCGGGACGTTGGCTGTACTTCCGGATGAGACCGCGATATGGGTGGGCGCGGCAAAGCCGCCTAGCATTGTTACCTGAAAATTATTGGTGACCTTCGTATCGCCCAAATAAAGATTGGCGGGTTGAACGAGACCGCCGGACGCCAGTGGTTCCGCGTACAAGATATAGTCCCCGGTTTTGGCTTGTAAGGAGTAAGCACCGGTAGCGTCGGTGAGACAACTAAGTGCGCTTCCGGCCGTAATGTCGAGAATTTCCACCAGTGCCGATTGCACGGGACTTCCATCCGATGCAAGAACCTTGCCTGCGATGGTTCCGAGAGAGGCTCCCGGCCCCGGATAAGTCGATATTGCAAAGCCGATTTCATCCGCGGTAAGGTATCTGCCGTTCAGGGCAACGGCCTGGAACATGACGGCGCCGATTAGTCCGCTATGATTCATGCCCAAGGCATGACCGAACTCGTGTGTCATTACCGCCTGCAAATCATTCTGGCCCAGTCCGTCCGTCGAAAAGGAGTAAGCGGGGTTGATCAGGATATCCGAATCGGCAATCACTCCTTTCGAACTGTCGTCATTTGCCAGCGCAGGCGCCAGTGTGGGCACGGTTAGGGCTAGTGCGCTGCCGAGCGCACTGAGATCGGCTGCTTTGCCGGCAACCAGCACAGTCATTTGATTGTCGGTCGGGTCCGCGACGTTCTCCGTTGTTTTTATCGGAAGGAATTTCAATTTAGCGGAAGGGATGTTATTCCATGAAGCGGCAGCAGCCCGTATGGCGCCCGCCGGATCGCTGGCCGCCGGAAATACGATTACGGGCGACCCGCCCGCTGTGCTCTGCAGGTTCGGCGCGATGCCCGTATTCAGATACACCTGTATTCCCGCATTGTCCACACGCTTCAAGGGCACACGAGTACCGTCTGAGTACGAAACCATCGAGCGCAGATAGGCGTGGGCAAATGGCGAAACAGCGGCGGCGAGCGCGGTTGCAAACAGGATTGTCCGGCGGCGCATCACTGAGCCCTCCCACCGGCAGTGCGGATTCGAGCCCCGACCCTTTGCCTTAGCTCAGAGATACTGATCCCTTCAAGCGTTGCGAGTGGTGTGCCGTGAGCATGCCCGATTTGCGGCATGATTCCATCGCCATAGGCGGCTGCGTGCAACTTGCCCGTCGCGTCGACAGAATACTTGCCCTGTGCCCATCCGGTGGTCCGCAGATACCCATTTGGCATCCGAGACAAAAACACAACAACGTTCTCACCCGGTGCGTATGTCACGGTCTCGGCTATGGACATGATTTTGCCATCCAACTCTCCGCCCGGCTCGGCGAACTCTACCTTCGAGAAAGCACCACCCTTGAGCGCCGCGGTCGTGATCAGTTCGTAATGCGTCCAGATGTATTTGTGCGCAGGGTCCCAGGCGGCCCACGAACGGGCGATCCGCCCGGACACGACGATTTCGGAGGAGTCGGTCAAAGTTTCAAAAGAGACCCCTGGAATCAGGGTCGCCCCGGCTAACCCTGCAAACAGCACAATTGCCGCACCGACGCGCGCAAGTAATGTTCGGCACATATATATACCGAAGATTATTGCATGAAAATGTCTTGTTTCTGACGTTAACCTTGGTGAATGGCGCCGCAGTTACTTTCCGTCGTATTTTTCGTCGGAGAAGCCGTGTTCGTAATGCCGCATGAGGGTTCTGTCGGGAAGAATCAGATAGGGTTCTTCCTTGGCCCTCGGCGCCCCTGGTTTGCCTTGCATTGCGTAATCGTGAGCAGTCATTGCCCATACTCTGCTGTTGTACTCATCACGCGATGCGACCAATGGCTCCGGAGAATCCGGTACTGCCAGTTTGTCGCCTTTTTTTATGGGTTCCATTCAACCTGCTCCTGCCATGGATTATCTGCCAAAACTCCCCGATGTACAAGGTATCGGTCCCGGTGAAACACGCGAGGTCTATTGTTCGCGGGCGTACAGTTCGCTAATGTGAATCTGTGAGACTGTCCCTGGCTCTCCTCTTTTCGCTGCTGGCGCTCCCGGATCCGTTTGCGATAGCGGAGACCGTGCCGCCTGGCAGGACGTTCGCCCTCATCGTCGGCATTTCTCAATACGGCAAACTCCCGCACGATCTCTGGCTTCAATATCCAGACGTTGACGCAGCCACTTTCTCTCAATTTTTACAAAGCCCGCGTGGCGGTTCGGTACCCGCCGCTCAGCTTCGCGTTTTGACAAACGAGAAGGCTACCACGCTGGCGCTTCGTGACGCTTTTAAGACTTTTTTGCAGGCGCCTGGCAAGAGCGACACGGTTTATATTTTGATAGCCGGGCACGGCACCGTCGATGCGCAGGGCGCATATATTCTGACCTACGACAGTGACCCGAACAGCCTGGCATCCTCGGCGCTTCCGATGGCGGAACTTAGGGCGCTGGTGGAGCGGGAACTCACGACCGCGGGGCACGTTGTTTTCCTCGCCGATGTTTGCCGCGCGGCGACCATTGCGGGCCAGAAGACAACCGCGATTGGGGGTGTAGTCGAAAAAATCGGCGAAGCTCCGGGCGAAATGCTGGGGTTAATGGCGGCGCGCCCCAGAGAACTTTCCCTGGAAGGGCCGGAATTTGGCGGCGGTCATGGGGCCTTTACCTGGTCAGTGTTACAGGGTCTGGAGGGGGCGGCCGATGCGGATCATGACGGATTTGTCACGGCGGGCGAATTGATCGATTACGTGAGCACCGGGGTTCCAAAGCTTACGGGTAATAAACAGCATCCCCGGGATTTCGGGAATATGGAAAATTCGACAAGGCTTGCCGATTTGGGCAAACCTGGGATTAAATTGCCGTAGAGCTTGGCCGGACTGCCTTCGGCGGGAACGGCTTGACCCGAGGCGAAGACGAATACAAGGCCTACTGAACGCTGGATAAGCGCTAAGTAAATCTGCGCCAGTGATCTTTGAACAGCCGGGCAGGTCGGACAACCTTGGACAGGCGCCGAAAGTCCGGCTTTGAACAGTTGGGACCCGGCACCAACGTGGCAGTAGTCGCGTTACCAGCGCTAAGGGGCCAGAGGCGAGGCGCATTCAGGAGCCACGAACGATCAGTCGCGCGGCTCGCGGGACTTCCGCCACGGGCTGCCAGGCTAGTCGCGCCGGATTGAGGTGGGGTTTTCTGGCCAGGCGTGGCGCGGATAACGACGGCCTAATTCCCTTCTTAGCTGCGGATATAACCGGTCCCAGAAGCCCGCGAGGTCCGATGTCATCTGCACCGGTCGCTGATTAGGCGCGAGCAGATGCACAACCAGGGGCACGCTTCCATT
>Ga0207695_10006287_pt1 | contig 15453 bp, 12 predicted proteins | sample KBSC54metaG_FD_184354 | JGI IMG/M metagenome (GOLD analysis project Ga0207695, IMG submission 184354) | Corn rhizosphere microbial communities from Kellogg Biological Station, Michigan, USA - KBS C5-4 metaG (SPAdes) (version 2) | ecosystem: Host-associated > Plants > Roots > Rhizosphere > Soil... | reverse complement strand
CCTTTTCGCCATGGCGTGGCTGCGTTCGCGGAATCCATCCGCCGGCTAACCCGCCTTCCCCACCGAGGCCAGTTCTTTGACGATGCTCGCCACAAAAGTCTTGGCATCCCCAAACAACATCAGCGTATTGGCCATGTAGTAGAGTTCGTTGTCTATCCCCGAAAATCCGGGGCTCATACTGCGTTTGATCACCATTACGGTGTGGGCGCGGTGGGCGTCCAGAATCGGCATTCCGGCAATGGGGCTGTTCTTGTCGGTTTTCGCCGCGGGATTCACCACGTCGTTGGCGCCGATCACCAGCGCAACGTCGGTTGCCGGGAACTCCGAGTTGATGTCGTCCATTTCGACCAGCTTGTCGTATGGGACGTCCGCCTCAGCCAGCAGCACGTTCATGTGGCCGGGCATGCGTCCAGCCACCGGATGGATGGCGAAACGGACATCGATACCGCGCTTCGTCAGGGCATCGGAGAGTTCTCTGAGCTTGTGCTGCGCCTGCGCCACCGCCATTCCGTAACCGGGAATCATGATGACGCTGCGCGAGGAACTCAGGATTTCGGCCGCTTCCTCCGGGCTGGCCGAACGAACCGGGCGCGCCGCCGCCTGGCCGGTCGTGGTTTGCAGTTGCCCGAATGCGCCGAACAGAACATTCGTAAACGAGCGATTCATCGCCCGGCACATGATGATGGACAGAATAAAGCCGGAGGATCCATCCAGCGCGCCGGCGATGATCAACAGCTTATTGTCCAGCGCGAAACCCATGGCGCATGCCGACAAACCGGCATAGGAGTTGAGCAAGGCGATCACCGTGGGCATATCCGCGCCGCCGATGGGGACAATCAGCAGCACGCCAAACCCCAGCGAGAGTGTTGCGAAAATGGGGAACATCCAGGTCTGTTCCGGCCGGAAAATCAAGCCCACGCCGAACGCGACGGCAGCCAGGAAAATCCCCAGGTTCACAATATTCTGTCCCCGGTATGTGATGGGGCGGGTGGGCAATACCTCCTGCAGCTTGCCGAAAGCCATCATGCTGGCGGTGAACGTCAGAAAGCCGAGCAGCATCTCGATGATCAGCGCCGTCATTATGAACCCGTGCGACGTCTGTTTGTAATATTCGGCCGTGCCGATCAGCGCGGAGGCCAGTGCCCCGAACGCGTGGGAGAGGGCTGTCCGCTGAGGAACGGCGGTCATCGGCATCAAATAGGCAATGGGGACGCCGATCGCCGAGCCAATGAAAAACGCGATAAAAATCCACTCGTACTGCACTACCTCAAACCGCAGCAGCGTACCCACCACGGCGAGCAGCATGCCAAGTTCGCCCACTAGGACGCCGCGCCGCGCCGTGGCCGGCGAATTCATCCACTTAATGGCCAGAATGAAACTGGCCGCCGCCAGGATGTAGAAAAGAGAAAGCAGGTTCTCCATCACTTCTTCCCGGGTTCGCGCTTCTTGAACATCCGCAGCATTCGATCGGTAATCAGATAGCCGCTAACCAGGTTGGTAGTAGATGTGACCACTGCCAGAAACCCGAGAGTGCGAGAAAGGGGCGTCGCATCTTTCGCGCCGGTGATCAGGATCGCCCCCACTACGGCAATTGCCGAGATCGCGTTGGTGAGCGACATCAGGGGTGTGTGCAACAGCGGCGAGACGCGCCGGATGAGTTCAAAGCCGAGAAACGCCGACAACATAAAAACCCACAGTCCAAATTCATAAGACTTCATGCCTGGATCTCCTCTTTCGCGGCCGCCAGGGCCGCTTTTATTTTTTCGTGCACCACATCGCCTCCGTGGGTGACCAGGGTCTCCCGGACGATTTCGTCCTCCAGGTCCAGGTGCAACTCGCCATCGCTAATCAACAACTTCAAAAAAGCGGTTACGTTTCCCGAATACATCTGGCTTGCGTGAAACGGGACCAGGGACGGCATGTTCAACGGGCCCAGGATGGTTACACCCGCGTGATGTACCGTCTCGCCAGGCCGCGTGAGCGCGCAATTGCCTCCACGTTCCGCCGCGACGTCCACAATCACGGCGCCCGGCATCATCACCTCCACCATTTCCCGCGTAATGAGCACGGGCGCCTTCCGTCCGGGAACGGCGGCCGTCGTGACCACCGCATCCTGTTCGCGCAGAACTTCGGTCAACAATTCGCGCTGGCGCCGGTAAAACTCCTCGTCCATCGCTTTGGCATATCCGCCCTGGCCTTCCGCGGCGCCCGAATCGATGGGCAGCTCAATAAACTTTCCGCCCACGCTCTCCACTTGCTCCTTTGCCGCGGCGCGCACATCGTAGGCGCTCACAATGGCTCCCAGCCGCCGGGCCGTCGCGATCGCCTGCAGACCCGCCACGCCGGCGCCAAGAATCAGAATCTTGGCCGGTGTAATGGTGCCCGCGGCGGTCATGAGCATCGGCAGCATCTTCGGCATCTCACTTGCCGCGAGAAGAACCGCGCGATAGCCCGTGATGGTTGCCATGGACGACAAGGCGTCCATGCTCTGCGCGCGCGTGATTCTCGGCATCAGTTCCATAGCCAGGAAGGAAGCTCCGGTGGCCGCGAGCGCGGCCGCTTCCGGCAGCGCCGTCAGGGGTTCGCCGAAGCCGATCACAACCTGCCCCGGCCGGAGCAGGCCGAGATCCGCGCGTCCGGCATCCGGATTTGCGCCCAAAGCCCGCACTTGCACCACCACGTCGGCGGCGGCGAACACTCCCGCGCGGTCGGTCAACTGCACGCCGCGCGATGCATATTGTTCGTCCGTGAAACCGGCCGCCGTCCCCGCGCCCCGCTCCATCACGATCTGAATCTTAGCCTTGGCCAATATGTCGCACGAACGCGGAGTCACCGCAACCCGGCGTTCGCCGGGAAACGTCTCCTTCAAAATCCCCGTTGTGATGGCCACGTAGCCCTCCGTTCTTAAAGATCATATTATTTATTGGGGGCGTCGCGGCCAAAAAACTTTGCCGCACACTGTTAAAATGTTTCGAGTTGCTCTAAAAGGGACGGCGTGAAAACCACCGACATCTCAAATCCGGATTACTTCCACAAAGTCGTGGACTGCCAGTGGGCCTGCCCGGCCCACACGAATGTGCCGGAGTATATCCGTCTCATCGCGCAGGGCGAATACACCGGCGCGTACATGTTGAACCGGGAATCCAATGTATTCCCCGCGATTCTGGGCCGCACCTGCGACCGCCCGTGCGAGCCGGCGTGCCGGCGCGAGCGCGTGGACGGCAAGCCCGTGGCCATCTGCCGTTTGAAACGTGTGGCCGCGGACCTGCGCGGCGACATCTCTGAATTCCTGCCGCGGATTCCGGAAAAGAAGAACGGCAAGCGTGTCGCCTGCGTGGGCGCCGGGCCCGCCTCGCTCACGGTCGCCAATGACCTCATGCCCCTGGGCTATGAAGTGGTCATGTTTGAAAAGCTGGACAAGCCCGGCGGCCTGATGCGTTCCAACATCCCCGCTTTCCGGCTCCCGGAAGCGGTTCTTGCCGACGAAGTGGGCACGATTCTGAACATGGGCGTGGACATCCGCTACGGCACTCCGGTGGACAGCATGAAGGCGCTGCTCGCCGAGGGCTACGATGCGGTATTTGTCGGCAGCGGCGCTCCCCGGGGGAAAGATCTGGAATTGCCCGGACGCCACGAGACGGATCGCATTCATATCGGCATCGACTGGCTTGAATCGGTTGCCTTCGGCCATATCGATTCCATCGGCGAAAAGGTTCTGATCATCGGGGTGGGCAACACGGCAATGGATTGTTGCCGTTCTTCGCGCCGCCTCGGCGGAAAAGACATCAAAGTGATGGCGCGCCGCCCGCGCGGTTTCTTCAAGGCGTCTCCGTGGGAACTGGAAGACGCTGAGGAAGAAGGCGTCGACATCGTAATCAATCACGCTCCGAAGCGCTTCGTTGTCGAAAACGGGCGCCTGCTCGGCATGGAGTTCGAGAAGCTCGAATGGGATGCCGCCGCCAAGAAATCGAGAGTGCTTGAGACCATCCTCCTGCCGGCGGACGACGTGATTCTGGCGATTGGCCAGGAGAACTCGTTCCCTTGGATTGAAAGAGATCTGGGGATCGAATTCGACAAGTGGGATCTTCCGAAGGTGGAGGAAATCACCGGTGCATCCTCGCTGCCGGGAGTCTTCTTCGGCGGAGATGCCGCCTGGGGACCCAAAAATATCATCTGGGCCGTGGAGCACGGTCACCAGGCGGCCATTTCCATTCACAACCACTGTTCGGGAGTGCCGGTGGGCGACCGTCCGCCCCGCGGCATGAACCTGGTGAGCCAGAAAATGGGGTTGAGCGAATGGAGCTATCACAACGACTACAACCCGGCTTCGCGGCAAAAAATGAAGCACGTCGACCTGACGGAGCGTTTCCGGCAGCTCAATGTGGAGGTGGAACTGGGCTTCTCGGCCGAACAGACCGCCCGCGAGGTGCAGCGCTGCCTGAACTGCGACATTGAAACCGTCTTCACTCCCAAGCGCTGTATTGAGTGCGACGCCTGTATTGACATCTGCCCGGTGCAGTGTCTGACCATCACGGCCAATGGGGAGGAGGACGATCTCCGGAAACGCCTCTCCGCGCCGGCCGTGAATCTCACGCAAGACCTGTATGTTTCGGACCCGCTGCCGCAGACCGCGCGCATCATGGCCAAGGACGAAGACGTTTGCGTCCATTGCGGCCTTTGCGCCGAACGCTGCCCCACGGCCGCCTGGGACATGCAGAAATTTGAGCTATTTATCTCCTACGCAGGAACAACCGAGTGCATCAAGTCTTCCGTCCCGGCGTGAACGATTTCGCCGTCAAGCTGGCCAATGTTAACGGGACAGGTTCGGCCAGCGCCAATGGCCTGCTCATGCAAGCGATCTTTCGCATGGGTATTCCCGTTTCCGGAAAGAATCTCTTTCCTTCCAATATCCAAGGGTTGCCCACGTGGTATGAGATCCGCGTGAGCGGCGAGGGCTATCAGGCGCGGTCGCTCGACTACGACCTGATGGTGGCGATGAACGCGCAGACCTACGCGCGCGACATTCGCGAGGTACGTCCGGGCGGCTACCTGCTCTATGATTCGAGCTGGCCGCTGGATCCCTCTCTCCAGCGCGACGACATCCATTTCCTCGGCGTCCCGCTGGCGGAGATGTGCACCGCGCAATTCCGCGATCCACGCGAGCGGATTCTCATGAAGAATATCGCTTACGCCGGAGCGCTGATTGCCGCCCTCGATATCGACATGGATATCGTGGAAACTCTGCTGACGGAGAAGTTTTCGCGGAAGCCGGCGCTTCGCGACTCCAACCAGAAGGCGCTGCGCATCGGATACGATTACGCCCGCGAGCATTTTAAATGCCCGCTGCCCTTCCGCCTGGAGCATCTGGACAAGAATCAGGACCGGATTCTCATCGACGGAAATACGGCCGCCGCGCTGGGTTGCGTCTACGCCGGAGCCACCGTGGCCGCCTGGTATCCCATCACCCCCGCGACCTCGGTGATGGACGCTTTTCGCGGTTTTTGCGACAAGTTTCGCCGCGACCCGGAGACAGGCAGGAACAATTGCATCATCGTCCAGGCTGAGGACGAGCTGGCGGCCATCGGGATGGTAATCGGCGCCGGCTGGGCAGGCGCCCGCGCTTTCACTTCGACCTCCGGGCCCGGCATTTCCTTGATGAACGAGTTGTTGGGCCTCGCCTATTACATTGAGATCCCCGCGGTGGTAATTGATGTCCAGCGCGTGGGGCCTTCTACCGGGATGCCGACGCGGACCCAGCAGGGCGATCTCCTCGCCTGCGCCTATGCCTCCCACGGCGACACCCGCCATATTCTTCTGTTCCCCGCCAATCCCGCGGAATGCTTCGATTTCGCGGTGCGCGCGTTCGACCTGGCCGAGCAGTTCCAGACTCCGGTGATGATGCTCTCCGATCTCGACATCGGCATGAACGATTGGGTGGTGCCGCGGCTCACCTGGGATGATAACTACCGGCCGAATCGCGGCCGCGTCTTGAGCGCCGAAGAACTCGAGAAAGTCGCCAAGTTCCAGCGCTATTTCGACATAGACGAGAATTTTGTGGCTAGCCGGTCCGTGCCCGGGGTCCATCCCAAGGGCGCCTATACCGCGCGAGGCTCGGGACACAACAAGTTCGGCGGGTACACAGAGACGCCGGACGAATATCAGGAAGTGGTGGACCGGCTGGCGAAGAAGCAGCGAGCGGCAGCCCGGTTTGTGCCGGCGCCGGAAATTATCAAGCGCGACGGCGCGCTCTTCGGGGTGATCACCATCGGCGGCTGCGATCCGGCTGTCCGCGAAGCCCTGGACATTCTCGCCAAGCGCGGGACCCCGGCCGATTACCTTCGCGTGCGCGCGTTCCCTTTTACCAGTGAGGTGGAGGATTTCCTCGCCACCCACGACTTCTGTTTCGTCGTGGAGCAGAATCGGGACGCGCAGCTGCGCTCCCTGCTGATGATTGAAACCAGTGTCCCCAAGGAAAAGCTTCGTCCCCTCCTCGTCTACGGCGGTTTCCCGCTCAGCGCCCGCCACGTAGTGGAAGGAATTCTCTCTCAACTCGATAAATAGCCATGCCATCCATTGCAAAACCGGTCGCCACGCACCCCAGCCTTCAGCGCAACAAGCTGGGGCTGACCATCCGCGACTACGAAGGCTCCATGTCCACGCTCTGCGCCGGATGCGGGCACGACTCGATCACGGCAGCCATCGTGAGAGCGCTGTGGGAGTTGGCGCTCCCCGCGCACATGATTGCCAAAATGAGCGGAATCGGCTGCTCTTCAAAGACCCCGGCCTATTTCGTAAATGGCGCGCACGGATTCAATTCGGCCCATGGGCGAATGCCGGCGATCGCCACCGGGGCCAATGCGGCGAACCGGGATTTAACTTATCTTGGTGTGTCCGGCGATGGAGACTCGCTGTCCATCGGCATCGGGCAACTGTGCCACGCGATCCGCCGGAATCTCAAGATGGTCTACATCATCGAGAACAACGGCGTCTACGGACTTACCAAAGGACAGTTCTCGGCCTCCGCGGACGTCGGCTCGAAGAGCAAGAAGGGGGAGGCAAACCGGATGACGCCGATCGATCCGGTCCAACTCGGCTTGAGCATCGGCGCGACATTTGTGGCGCGCAGTTTCTCGGGGGATAAGGAGCAACTGGTTCCGATCCTGAAGGCTGCTCTGGCTCACCGCGGTTTCGCCCTGGTCGACGTCATCTCTCCCTGCGTGACCTTCAACGACCATGAGGGCTCCACGAAAAGCTATCTCCACACCCGCGAGAACGAGTTAAAGGCCACCGATGCCGATTTCGTTCCTCCCGCGAGCGAGATCGTCGCCCACATTGGCCAGACTGGCGTTACCAGCGTCACGATGCACGACGGAAGCGTTGTCCAGTTCACCCGTGTGCCGGCGGATTACGATCCCACGGACCGTTCCAAGGTTTTCTCGTATCTGCAGGAGCAGAACGCAAAGCACCAGATCGTCACCGGCCTGCTCTATATCGACGAGACCGCGCCCGACCTCCACGAATTGAGCAACACGTCGGAGACGCCGCTTTTCAACATGCCTTATGAAAAGCTTTGTCCCGGTTCCGCGGCCCTCGATCGCCTTCAGAAAGCCTTCCGCTAAGCGATTTACCGGGCCGGCCGCGGAGAGCGGCTATAGCGGATTACCAAACCCGGCAGGCAGGCTGGCGCACCATCGGCTGGCCAACGCGGCAGGCGAAGGCCTTTTGGAACTCCGGCATATTGGACACCACGCCGTTCACCCGGTATTTTCCCGGGGAATGCGGGTCGACGTTCGCGCGAAGCCTCGCCACCTCCGGCGTTTGGTTCTGGCACCAGACCTGGCCCCATCCCAGGAACAACCGTTGTTGCGGGGTATACCCGTCGATCTTCTCAGGCGCAGGCTTGTCTTTCAAGGTGTCCATCAGAGCCATGAATGCCAGCCGCAGGCCGCCGTTGTCCGCCGTGTTTTCGCCCAGCGTCAGTTTCCCGTTCAAGTGGACTCCCGGAATCGTTTCGAAGCTGGAGTATTCCTTTACAAAGCACTCCGCGCGCTTCTCGAATTCCTTTGCGTCTTCGGCCGTCCACCAGTCCTTGAGGTTTCCGTCCGCGTCAAACTGCCGCCCCTGGTCGTCAAATCCGTGGGTCAGTTCGTGCCCGATCACCGCGCCGATTCCGCCGTAGTTCACCGCATCGTCCATTTTGTTTTCGTAAAACGGAGGCTGCAGAATGCCCGCCGGAAAATTGATGTTGTTCATCTGCGGATCGTAATAAGCGTTTACTGTCGGCGGCGTCATCTGCCATTCCTGTTTATCCACGGGCTTCCCGATCTTTTCCAACTGGCGGTGGACTTCGAATGAGGAAGCGCGGTCGGAGTTCCCCAGCGCGTCTCCGCGTTCGATCGTCATCGCCGAATAGTCGCGCCAGTGGTCCGGATAACCGATCTTATTGGCGACGGCCTCCAGTTTGGCGTGCGCCTGCTTCCTGGTTTCCGGAGTCATCCAGGAAAGCTGTTTCAAGTCCGCGTCCATCGCTTTTTCAATCGCGTGGACCATTTCGAGCGTGCGCTTCTTTCCTTCCTCGCCGAAGGTCTCTTGCACGTATTTCTGTCCTAAAGCTTCCCCAAGCGAGCCATCGGTATACTCAACGCAGCGCTTCCAGCGGGGTTGAATCTCTTTTGCGCCGGTAAGCGTCTTGCCGAAGAAAGCAAAGTGCTCGTCCACAAACGCTTTCGGCAGCAGCGCTGCTTCGCCGTTGAGATATTGCCAGCGCAGGTAAGTTTTCAGATCGTCCAGGCTGGTCTGTACCACTACCGACTCCACGGTGCGGAAGAAAGTGGGTTCCGCGACGTTCAGGCTCTGTATGGAGGGAGCCGCCATACCGTCAAAGAACTTCGGCCAGTTCAGAAACGGACAGAGAGAGGTGAGCTCGGCCACCGTCATCTTGTGATACGTCTTTTGCGGGTTGCGCCGGGCTACGTTGTCGAGCGCGCCTTTGGCGAGTTCGGTTTCGATATTCATCACGGCTTGCGCGTGCGCGGCGGCCTGACTTTCCGGCTCCCCGAGGAGCTGGAACATACGCGTTACATGCGCGACGAATCCGGCGCGCAACTCCTTCGATTTCTCATCTTCCTTGGTGTAATAGTCGCGATCCGGCAAGCTCAGCCCGCCCTGGTCCGCCTGTGCGATTACCTGTGTCGAGTCTTTGGCGTCCTGTCCCGACGCGAAGGAGAAAAGAACATTGGCCCCCAACCGGTGCAGCCGCACCAGTTCGTCCAGCAGGCCTCCTTTCCCGGAGATAGCGTCGATGCGGCCAAACTCGGCTTGCAGTGGTTTTGTCCCCAGCTTGTTGATCTGGACTTCATCCATGCAGGACGCGTAGAAATCGCCGATTTTTTGTTCCACCGGGGTTCGCGCATGCGATGTCGACGCGGCCTTCTCCAGAATGTTCTGCAGAACCGCCAGGTTGTGCTCGCCGAGTTCGTCAAACCTTCCCCAGCGCGCGCGATCGGCAGGGATGGGATTGTTGACCATCCAGCCGCCGCAGGCATATTGATAGAAATCGGCGCAAGGATCCGCGGAAGTGTCGAGAGCCTTCGGGTCGAAGCCGGGAATCTTTTTTACAGAGCCCGAGTCGGTGGACTGGGCGAAAGCGGCCGTTGCCGCGCAAAGAGTTAGAAAGATAATTGCCCGCACATTAATATTCTACGCGCCTCCCGCTAGCCGCCTCCGAGCGCGTCTGTTGGGCTTTCAACACTGCGGTCTTGCTTATTTGTTTAGCAGTTCCATCAGATAGTCGCTGCTGTCTTTGTTATTCATGAGGGCGAGTTTCTGGACGATTTCTTTCTTTCGCGCGGGGTCGGTTTCCTTGCGCGCTATTTCTACCAGGGCCTTCGCGTTTCCTTGAAGCCAGAGCCCTTCGATGGCGGCTTTCTTTGCGCCCGCGTCGGTTTCCTTGGCGTAGAGCGAGATCAGAAATGTTCCGGTCTTGTCGGAGCCCATGAGCCCGAGCTGGCGGATGGCCTGCATGCGAAGGTTTGGATCCTTTTCATGATTCGCCAGGTCGAAGAGCTTATCCGGCTGGCCGCTCAGAAAGATCCCTTCGAGAATGGACTTCTTGACCTCGAAATTCGACTCCGTGGAGTAGAGCTGCCAAAGCTCGTTCACGCCTCCGGAGACACCGAGTTGATGAACGGCCTGGCGGCGGAGTTCGGGATTCGGGTCCGATTTTGCGGCTGCGAAAAGGCTGGCGCGATCTCCGGACACCATATAGGCGTTCAGGATCTTCTGTTTCAGCTCCACGTCGCTGGTGGACTTATAAATGTCGCCCAATAACTGCCGGTTCTCCTGGCCGCCGAAAACACCCAGGTATTCGACCGCTTTGCGCTGCAGGTCCGGATTGCCTTGCCCTTTGGCAACATTGGCGAGGATGCCGCGCGCCCTGGGCGAGCCGCTCTGCGCCAGCACGAAGAGGGCGCGTTCTTTCAGCTTTGGATTGCCGGGGGACTGCAGCACCTTCTGCAGAATGGGCATGGCCCGCTCCGGGTCCGAGTTCATCAGCCCTTGCAAGGCATAGAGCTTGAGTTCTTCGTCGTTCGCCGCCTCGGGCGGCACGGGTTTCCCGGAGCCGGCGCGCACCTCAACTTCCAGGGCTTTTGCGTCTCCCTGCCAGCGGCTCGCAGGATAGTCTTTGCGTAGCTCCGCTATGGTCGAGAGGGCGTCTTCCCTGCGTCCAAGCTTATTCTGCGCCCAGGCCTTCCAATAGAGCGCGCCGTCCGCGTTCTTTGCCTTTTCCCGAATCACGCCGTCGAACGCTTCGATCGCCCGGCCAAACTCCCGCGCATCAATGGCGCTGACGCCTTCCCGGTATTGTCCTTGCGCGTCGCGGCTGATGCGCGCCGAGTCGCGGGCGGCGTGGCGCGCATCCCGCTCGGCATCGCGCGCCGTTTGTTCCGCCTGATCGGCTGCCGCGACGAAGTCCTGCGCCAGAGCGCTCCCGCCCGCCAGCAGCACCGAACCCGCAATCCATGTCCATTTCGCAATCTTCATGACTCTTCTTCCTTACAAGCTCTTTGTTTTTTCCGGAGCGTCGTGAACCCGCTCCCGCTGCCTGACCTGCGAGCCTACGACGCGCACCTTGAACAGCAGCCCCTGATCGTGAATCCGCCGCTGCAGCTCTGTCAGATGGTCCGCGGTCATTTCGGTGGGCCCATTGGCAATTTCCACCAGCACCCGCTCCAGGTCGTCCAGCACGCTCGCCACCGCGGCGTCGCCGGTTCTCTGCGCGGTCTGCCGGTACAGGCGGTTCGCATCCAGGAGATCTTCCGCCGCTTTCTGCTCATTCGAGATATCGAAGCTGGCGCCTTCCGGAGACGCGTGGGTCAACTCGGCCAGCACCGTTTGCGAGCGATCCAGATGATCGCCAACCGCAACCAGCAGGACCCGTTCCCGCACGTTGGAAGAGGCGGTCAGCGCGGGGGCGTTCTCTCGCGCCGGATAGTGGCGGCCGATAAAAAAAGCGGCCACCAGCATGCCCGCCAACATTGGAGCCAGAACGGCGGGTCTCTGCCAGAACGGGCCCGCAAACAGCCGCCGGAGCCAGCCGCCGCGGCCCGGGCGTCCTCTCAAAGCCAGCCGCCGCCACACCTCGGCGCCGTAATCCGGTCCCCGCTCGGGTTCTCCGGCGCTGCTGACAGTGTTCAAAACCATCTGCAAGCGGCGGAATTCCTCGCGGCATTCGCCGCAAGCAGCGAGATGCTCCTCGGCGCCCGCCACCGGCTCTCCGTAATAATGACAGACCAGTTGTTCTTCGCTGATATGATTCATCGCGCAACCCCCGCCACGGGCTCCAGCGCGCGCCGCAGTTTCTGGACGGCGCGAAAGATACTGTGCTTGGTCGCGTTGACGCCGGTCCCCAGGTTCGCGCCGATTTCATCGATCGAGAGCCCTTCAAAATGCCGGAGCACGAAGGCTGTCCTCTCCTGCGGAGTCAGTTCCGCCATGGCCGCGTGCACCGCCTTGCGCACACGCTGGCTGTGAACGAGCCGGTCCGGCCCCGGGTCGCTGCCCGGAATCGTGTTGAGAATATCGTCTTCATCGCGGTAGCTGACCTCCCGTTTGTCCTCCCGCCGCTTCCGCTGGCGGATCACATCCAACGAGTAGTTTGCAGCGATGCGGTGCAGCCAGGTCCCGAAACTCGCCTGCGAACCGAAGTTTTCCAGATTGCGCCAGGCGCGTAGAAAGGCAACCTGCACAATGTCTTCGGCGTCTTGTTCATTTCCGGTCATACGAAAAGCGAGACGGAAGACATTTCGGCTATGGCGCTCGACGAGCACCCGGAATCCATCCTTGTCACCGGCTAGCGCCCGGCTCACTGCCGCGGCGTCGGTTTCTTCCATCCGTTCTTTAGACTACGGAAGCGGGGAGCGGTTGGGAAGAGGGTTCAGACCCGGACGACGGCCGCGCTTACCGGCTTTGACCCCACCGGGATCATGGTGAAGAGCGCGGCTGTGCGGTCCCGGCTGCGGGCGACGCTCCGGGTGACCCCGGGAATCCAGATGACGCCCATATCGCCGGAGTCCTGGTTCAGCACAAGCGCGTATTGGCCGTCGGGGGTGATGGTGATGAAGGCCGGGTTTGTGCCCGCCGGCGCGACCGCCACCACCTTCTTGGAGGCCGCGTCCAGGATGCTGACATCGCGGGACTTTGAGTTTGCCACGAACAGGAAATCCGGCGATGCCGCCATCGCTCCCGGCGCATGGCCGGCGAGCACCGTTTCGCCGATCTGCGGCGTGAAATAAGGATAGACCACCACCACCGCGTCCATGCCTTCTCCGGTGACGAACAACTGGCCGCCGTCGGCGTTGAAGCAGAAACGGTCCGGGCGCAGCGACAGGGGAAGCTTCGAAACCAGCCGGCCGCTGCCGGTCTGGTAAATGTTCAGCATCCGCTCCCCGGGATTGGCGGCGATCAACTGCGTCGAATCTCCCTGGAAGCGGAGGATGCCAGCCTCGGCTCCGAGATCGATTCGCGGCCCCGTGCCGCGCGCGGCGACATCCAGGAACTGCAACCATCCTTCGGCGCCATAGCTGACGGCAATCGAATTCCCATCGGCGGATAAATCGAAGTCGAAGGGTTCTCCCGCCAGAGGCGCGGTCCACTCCGGCTTGAGCGAAATCATCGACACCGCCACCAGCTTTCGCGGATCGGCGCAAAGAACATACATCGTCTGTCCATTGGGCGCCAGACGCATGGTTTGGGCCCGGCGAGCCACGCTGACGCTACGCACCAGCGCCAGCTTTTCCGTGGCAATTTCATGAAGCCGGCCATTATCCGGAGTCAGCGCGTAGATGCGCGAGGAGACCGGGCTCGCCACGACCGCGGCCGGGTTTCCGTCGAGCGGTATGTGTTTGGCGACGGCGAAAACGCCGAGGTCTACCGCGGCGATGGCCCGGCCTTCCTGGTTAGCGACGAATGCATAGCCGGAGAAGGCCTGCCGGCCGCGGCACCCCGTCGCGAGCGACAGCGGCAAGCCTGCGGCGGCGCCCAGAAAAGCGCGGCGAGTCATGTGGAAATGTCGAGTTATGCTTTATTCTACCGGGCTGGAGAAAACGGGGCGAACCACCACGGATCCGCAATCCGGCATGTTACCCTTTGGGAGGGACTGCATCGGTCCTTGTCCCTCTGTCGGTAATTCCTGAACAAAATGAATTTTCGCTCCATTTTCAGCCTGTTTTCCTCGGATCTTGCTATCGATCTCGGCACTGCCAATACTCTGGTGTTCGCGGCCGGCAAGGGGATTGTGGTCAATGAGCCGTCCATCGTCGCCATCAACAAGAATAACGGCGAGGTGGAAGCGGTGGGCAAAGAGGCCAAGGATATGCTCGGGCGAACGCCCGGGAACATCGTGGCCATCCGCCCGATGAAAGACGGCGTGATTGCCGACTTCAAAGTCACCGAGCGGATGCTGAACTACTTCATCCTGAAGGCGCACGGGCGGAAGATGCTGGTGCATCCACGCATCGTCATCGGCGTCCCGAGCGAAATCACGCAGGTGGAGAAACGGGCGGTGATCGACTCGGCGTATCGCGCCAAGGCGAGCGAAGTGCATCTGGTGGAGCAGGCCATGGTGGCCGCCATCGGCGCGGGATTGCCCATCACCGAACCGTCCGGGAACATGGTTGTGGATATCGGCGGCGGCACTACCGATGTGGCCGTGATTTCCTTGTCCGGCATTGTCTATTCGCGCTCCGTCCGGGTGGCGGGGAATGAAATGGACGACGCCATCATGCAGTATCTAAAGCGGAAATACAACCTGCTGATTGGCGAGCGCACCGCGGAAGCCATCAAAATGACCATCGGCTCCGCCTATCCCCTGGATAACCCGATCACCATGGAAATCAAGGGCCGCAACCTGATCGAAGGCGTCCCGAAGACCATCAGCATCGACGACACGGAGATCCGTGAAGCCCTCGCGGAGTGCATCGCCACCATCATGAACGCCATCCGCGTCGCGCTGGAGCGTACTCCCCCCGAGTTGAGCGCCGACATCAGCGATCGAGGCATCGTCCTCACCGGCGGCGGCGCGATGATCAAGAATCTGGACCGGCGGATTCGGGAAGAGACCGGACTTCCTGTCTCCATCGCCGAAGACCCTCTGGCGAGTGTCGTCCTCGGCACTGGGAAAATGCTGACCGATTTTAAACTCTTGCGGCGGATTGCCATCGAATAAACTGGTAACTGAGGCGGCGTTTTCAGCCGGGTATGGACTCCTTTCTCAGCCGGTACCGGAATCTCACGGTCCTGCTGATTCTCATCGTCGCGCAGCTCATTCTGCTTGGCTATCAGGTCAAGACCAACCAGGATATCCGGCTGGTGCGCGTCTGGTCCGTTTCCGCCATTACTCCGCTGGCTCGCGCCCTGGAGTCCACGCGGTTTCATACGTTTGGCGTGTTTGAAGACTACTTCGTCCTGCTCGGAATCCGCGAGAATAACCGCAAATTGAAAGACGAAGTCGGCCGCCTGAAGATGCAGAACCAGTTTCTGCAGACGCAGCTTGCCGACGCCGACCGTGGGCGCGCCCTGGTCGCCTTTCAGGCTCAGAGTCCTTCGAAAACGCTGGCCGCGCGCGTCATCGCCAACGGGACGGGGTCGAATTCGGCAGCCGTGTTTATTGACCGGGGTTCGAACAGCGGTGTTGAGAGCGGGATGGCCGTCGTTACCCCGGAGGGAATTGTGGGTAAAGTGATCGCCGCCTATCCTTCGGCGTCGCTGGTTCTGTTGGTGACCGACCCGACCTTCGCTGCGGGTGTCATGTCCCAGAAGAACCACGTGGGCGGTACGCTCAAGGGGCAAGGCCACGGGAACTGCATTGTGGACTACATTCAGAACGAGCAAAAGCTGGATGTGGGCGAGTGGTTTTATACGTCCGGCTATGACCGCGTCTTCCCCCGCGGGTTC
>Ga0207695_10006286_pt1 | contig 15453 bp, 9 predicted proteins | sample KBSC54metaG_FD_184354 | JGI IMG/M metagenome (GOLD analysis project Ga0207695, IMG submission 184354) | Corn rhizosphere microbial communities from Kellogg Biological Station, Michigan, USA - KBS C5-4 metaG (SPAdes) (version 2) | ecosystem: Host-associated > Plants > Roots > Rhizosphere > Soil... | reverse complement strand
CCGAGAAATACATGCAGCTGGGCCGCGATGCGCAAAGCTCGGGCGATAATGTCGCCGCCGAAAGCTATTACCAGCACGCCGAACATTATTACCGCATCTGGGCCGCGAACCAGCCGCAGGGCGCTTCGCTGCAGATGACCCGCAAGCTGGGCGAAGAAGAATTCGAAGAAGATGGCGCCGAGGAAGGCGAGGGCGATGAAGCCGCCGAAGGCCATGCCGAAGCCGTGAATGGCGAAGGCGCCGAAGGCCAAAGCGAGCAGGCCGCTGCTGAAGGCGGCGAGGGCCAGCAACAGCAGCCGCGCCACCAGAACAACAACCGCAACAACAATAATGGCGAACAGCGCGGCAACCGCAATGAGCGCTTCCGCCCCAAGTGGCAGAACCGCCGCGAGCGCTTCAACCAGGATGGCAATCAGGACCAGCCGGGCCACGCCAATGGCGCCGAACCGCAGGCTGCTGCGGCCGATGTCGGCGAAGCCTCCGGTCAGTGGGAGGCCCCGAGCTTCCTGCAGCGCCCGACGCCCGCTCCGGCTCCCGTTGCTGAAGGCGAAGCGACAGCTGAAGCCGCTCCGCGCCGTGGCCGCCCGCGCCGCGAGCGCACCGAAGACGCCGCACCGGCAGCTGAAGAGCCGGTCTCGCAAGGCGAATAACTCTAAAACTATCGTCATCCCGGCGGACGCCGGGACCCAGACTTTCAAGCAACTCGCATGTGGAAAGCCTGGGTCCCGACTTTCGTCGGGATGACTAGTTTCTAGGGTCCAAATAGGACTTGTATCCAGTAACTTCATTCCTACGTTACGGCTTGGATGAGTGCTCTCAGCCTTTGGGGGTGGGCGCTCAGGCCGGAAGGAGTTATCCATGGATATTCAGAAATACACGGAGCGGAGCCAAGGCTTCATCCAGTCTGCGCAACAGCTTGCGCTGCGCGAGGGCCATCAGCGCTTCACGCCCGAACATCTCTTGAAAGTTTTGCTCGATGACGAGGAAGGCCTCGCAGCGGGATTGATCAAGGCCGCAGGCGGCGATTCGCGCGCCGCCTTGTCGCAGACCGAAGCCACCCTCGCCAAGATGCCGAAAGTATCGGGTGGCGGTGCAGGCCAGGTCTATCTCGCGCCGGAAATGGCGCGCGTGTTTGACGGCGCTGAGAAGCTCGCTGAGAAGTCCGGCGATTCTTACGTCACCGCCGAGCGCCTGTTGCAGGAACTGGCGATCGAGCCGTCGGAAGCGCAGAAGATTTTGAAATCTGCCGGCGCCACGCCGCAGGGCATCAATAATGCCATCAATGACATCCGCAAGGGCCGCACGGCTGACTCGGCCTCTGCCGAGTCGCAGTATGACGCCCTGAAGAAATATGCGCGCGACCTGACGGAAGTGGCGCAAGCGGGCAAGCTCGATCCGGTGATCGGCCGCGACGATGAAATCCGCCGCACCATCCAGATCCTCGCCCGCCGCACCAAGAACAATCCGGTGCTGATTGGCGAGCCCGGCGTCGGCAAGACCGCCATTGCCGAAGGCCTCGCTTTGCGCATCGTCAAGGGCGACGTGCCGGAAAGCCTGAAGGACAAGCGCCTTCTGGCCTTGGACATGGGCGCGCTGATTGCCGGTGCGAAGTTCCGCGGTGAGTTCGAAGAGCGTCTGAAGGCCGTGCTGTCTGAAGTGACCGCTGCGGCCGGTGGCATCATTCTGTTCATCGATGAAATGCACACGCTGGTCGGAGCCGGCAAGGCGGATGGCGCGATGGATGCGTCCAACCTGCTGAAGCCTGCATTGGCCCGCGGCGAGCTGCATTGCGTCGGCGCCACCACGCTCGACGAATACCGCAAGCATGTGGAGAAAGACGCCGCGCTCGCCCGCCGTTTCCAGCCGATCTTCGTGGAAGAGCCGACGGTGGAAGACACTATCTCCATCCTGCGCGGCATCAAGGAAAAGTATGAGCTGCATCACGGCGTGCGCATCACCGATGCCGCGATCGTCGCTGCGGCTCAACTCTCCAACCGCTACATCGCCGACCGTTTCCTGCCCGACAAGGCCATCGACCTGATGGACGAGGCGGGTTCGCGCCTGCGCATGCAGGTGGATTCGAAGCCCGAGGAGCTCGACGAGCTCGACCGCCGCATCATGCAGCTGCAGATCGAGCGCGAAGCCTTGAAGAAGGAAAACGACGCCGCGTCGAAAGACCGTCTCGAAAAGCTGGTGAAGGAACTGGCCGAGGATGAGGAAAAGTCCGCGACCCTGACCCGCAACTGGCAGGCAGAGAAGGAGAAGCTCGCTTCCGCTTCCAAGCTGAAAGAGCAGATCGACAACTTCAAGCGCGACCTGGAAATCGCCCAGCGCAAGGGGGACTTTGCCAAGGCAGGCGAGCTTGCCTATTCAACCATTCCCGATCTCGAGAAGAAGTTAAAGGTCGCCGAAGCGGAAACCTCCAACAAGATGATGGAAGAAGCCGTCACAGAAAGCCATATCGCACAAGTCGTCTCGCGTTGGACCGGCATCCCGGTCGACAAGATGCTGGCCGGCGAGCGGGATCGGTTGCTGCAGATGGAATCCGAACTTGGCCGCAGGGTTGTGGGCCAGACGGAGGCCGTCGAAGCGGTGTCCACCGCCGTGCGCCGCGCCCGCGCGGGCCTGCAGGATCCGAACCGCCCCATCGGTTCCTTCCTGTTCCTCGGCCCGACCGGTGTAGGCAAGACCGAACTGACCAAGGCGCTCGCGTCCTATCTCTTTGACGACGAGCACGCCATGGTCCGCCTCGATATGTCGGAATACATGGAGAAGCATTCGGTCTCGCGTCTGATCGGCGCGCCTCCGGGTTATGTCGGCTATGATGAGGGAGGTGCTCTCACTGAAGCGGTGCGCCGCCGGCCCTATCAGGTCGTGCTCTTCGATGAAGTCGAAAAGGCGCATCCCGATGTGTTCAACGTGCTGCTGCAGGTTCTCGATGATGGCCGCCTGACCGATGGTCAGGGCCGCACCGTGGACTTCAAGAACACGCTGATCATCATGACGTCGAATCTCGGTTCGGAATTCCTCGTGGCACTGGGTGAAAACCAGGATGTCGATGAAGTGCGGGACCAGGTGATGGGTGTGGTGCGCAGCGCGTTCCGCCCCGAATTCCTGAACCGCTTGGATGACATCATCCTGTTCCACCGCCTGAAGCGGTCGAACATGAATGCCATTGTCGATATTCAGATTGCCCGCCTCAAGAAACTGCTCACTGATCGTAAGATCGAGATTGAGTTGTCGGATGCGGCCCGCGATGCACTGGCCGAGAAGGGTTATGACCCCGCTTACGGCGCGCGCCCCTTGAAGCGCGTGATCCAGAAGCAGGTGCAGGATCCGCTGGCCGAGGAAATCCTCGGCGGCACGATCAAGGATGGCGACCACGTGAAAGTCGACGTCAAGGACGGCGCCATCACCTTCAACGGCAAGGCGCCCGCCAGCGCTGCGCCAAAAGCGGCTGCTCCTAAGACGGTCCATTAAGTCCAACACTCTCTCGGCGGGCTTGACCCGCCGATCTCGTTTAAAAGGAGCTATGTCCACGTATTCTCCACGGGCGGGTCAATCCCGCCCGTGGAGCGATCCGGAGATCTGGTCTAATGTCCCAGCGTGACTCATCTCTATTCCATCCTCAGTTCCAAGCCTTACGCCTCAATTCGTGCCGAACTATCTGCCGTTCTGGAATGGGGTGAAGGCAAGCCCGCCGATCCCGCGCTTATCCTCTCGCAACCCGGCTGGACGCTGCATGAATATGATTTTGCAAGGGGCGAGGCGCTGTTGCTGCATCCGGGGGAGGATATCGAACTGTTCACCGCCGCTTTCTCCTACCAGCGTCAGGTGACTACGGCGCGCCAGATGCTGCGCGTGCCATTCGAAACATTCATCAAGCTGTGCGATGGCCTCGCGCCGCCCCAACATTTCGTTCACCTCTTTAACATCGGCCATTGCGGGTCGACTTTGCTGCATCAGGTGATCAACGAAGGTGGCGAGGCGTGGAGCCTGTCGGAGCCGAAATACACCGTCGATCTCGCCATCAACCGCCACGCAGCCACAGAAGTGCTACTCGTCGCACTGGCCCGCGCCGGGCTCAATTTCCTGTCGCACCTTCCGCACCTGAAGGATCGCCGCGCTTTGGTGCTCAAGCATTTCAGCCAGGCCACCAAGATTTTCGACGTGTGGGCCAAGGCCGCGCCGAGCGCCGCCAATCTCTTCATGTACCGCGAGGCGATCAGCTGGTGCAATTCACGCTATGGCTTCCTGCAGCGGCGTGGCTTGCCTTTCGTGCCGACGCCAGAAGGCCGCCGCAGCCGCTGGCAGCAAATGTCAGTGGGCACTGCGCCTGCTTTTTTGGAAGGCGTCGTCGATCTCGATTCGGACGCCACGCGTTTCGTCGATCTCGCCGCCGCATCCTGGTGCCAGATGATCGGCGAATATCAGGCCGCGACATCATCCATGCCGATGACGCCAATCCGCTACGATCATCTTTTGGCCGATCCCGTGCAGAATCTGCGCCGGCTTTTTGCTGCCTGTCAGCTCTCGCCTGATCTCGCTGAAAAAGCACAGGCCGCTTTCGCCAAGGATTCGCATGAAGGCGAGTTGAGCTCGCGCTCACGCCCCGTGGAGAAATTCAACGCGGCAGACAATGCGCGCATTCTCGAAATCCTGAGCCATCCCAAGTTCAATCTTGATCCGAAGATCGAGCTTTAGAGCGACAGGCCGATCACCATTAGGCAATAACCGCACAGCGCAATGTTGACGAGCGTGAAATAGAGATGTGGCAGCCGTTCGTCGCCCTCGAACAGCACGAAGTTGTGATAGATCGACGTCGCGGTGATCAGGAACAGGATCAGCAGTGCAGCACCCCAGACCGGATAGATATTGAGCGCTACAGAAGCTCCGCCGATCACTTGCGCCGCGAAACCCAGTGCCATCAGCGGCGGCGGCAGCTTCCATGCATAATTGGTCGCCAGTGTTTTGCGTTCGGCAAAATTCAGCCCGTTGCGGATGCCGGCGATCACAAAGAACAGGCCGAGAATGATCCGGCCGATGAGAATGAGCAGTGCTGCCGTTGTCATGATGGTTTTTCTATCCCTGGATTTTTCATGGTGCAATCACCTTCAGTTTTTTCGGGTGAACCTCGATCTCGCAGGGCGCTGATCCGAGTAGCTCGCCATCTGCGTCACACAGCATCATGCTGCCATCCAGCGTCTCGAAGTTGATCTTCGCCGTGCGGAAATGCGTCACCGCCGGCAGGCTCAGATGCTTGCCGGCATAGAGCAGGCGCAAATCCGTGGCCTTCACCCGCGGCTCCTTCGCCACCACGATCACATCGAACAAGCCGTCATCGAATTTCGCATCTGGCGCAATCTTCATGCCACCACCGAAAGAGCGGCCATTGGCAACGGCCACCGCAAGGATATCCATCTGTCGCCGCGCGCCATCATGTTCAAACGCGATGCGGTGGCCCTTGTAGCGGCGCAGCACCGAGATCGCATGCAGGGGGTAGGCCAGCCTGCTGCCCAGCCAGCGCTTCAATCGCGAATCCTCCGCTTCGGCCACCACTTCACCGATCAGGCCGAGATCGGCGCAATTGGCAAACCAGTGCCGGCCACGCGTGCCATCCCGCTTGGTGAAAGTGATCGAGCCGAGATCGACGACGCGCGGGCGGCCATCGCACAAAGCTGCAATGCCGGCCGTCCAGCCGCTGCCGATGCCGAGCACGCGGGCGAAATCATTTCCGGTGCCAGCGCCAATCACACCGAGTTCCGGCGGCGATTTTGCACCAGCGAGGCCGTTGACCACTTCATTGACGGTGCCGTCGCCACCCACCGCCACAACACGGTCGTAACTCTCTGCGGCTTCGGCGGCCAGCGCCGTCGCATTGCGGGCACTCGAGCTGAACACCGCTTCGAACGGCCCGATCGTATCGCGCAGTGCCCGCTCATGCTGCGCCCAGTGCCGTCCCGAGCGGCCGCCGCCAGCCGCCGGATTGATGATGATGCGTGTTTTCACGCTGTGGCGTTCCTTAAGTCCCTGTGCTTTAGTCCTAGCATGCCCAAAGCACTCATCCGCATAGATTTTGATGGCCACCGCCTCGGCCCCGGCAAGGTCGAGCTGATGGAACATATCGCCGAAACCGGCTCGATCTCGCAGGCGGCGAAGAAGATGGACATGTCTTACCGCCGCGCGTGGCTGCTGATCGACGAGCTCAACAAGATGTTCACCGAACATTGCGTGTCGACGGCGGCGGGTGGTGCCGGCGGCGGCGGCGCCAAGGTGACGGAGTTCGGCAAAAAGATCATCGCCGCCTATCACGGACTCGAAAAGAAACTGGCGGTTGATGTCGAGGATCAGTTCAAGTCGCTGAAGTGATCTGCCCGTTCTCAATGGTGAGAATGCGCAACGCCAGCCGCTTTACTTCATCGCGATTATGCGAGACGAACAGGGTCGGAATGCTGAAGCGCTCCTGCAGGCTTTCCAGATAGGGCAGGATCTCGTCCTTGCGGGCCTGATCGAGATTGGCGAGCGGCTCATCGAGCAACAAAAGTCGCGGTTGCGAGAGCAGGGTTCGCCCCAGCGCCACACGTTGCTTCTCGCCGCCCGACAGTGTCGCGGGCCGCCGCGCCAGCAAAGCGTCGAGCTTTAGGAATCCGAGAATATCGGCGAAGCCGATCCGCCCGGCACGTTCGCCATAACGCAGATTCTTCTCTACGCTCATATGTGGGAAGAGCAGCTGGTCCTGAAACACATAGCCGATCCCGCGCTGATGTGCGGGAAGCTGCGCGATGTCCTGGCTGTTGAAAATAAGATGCCCCGCATCCGCTTTCATCAGTCCGGAAATGAGATTGAGCAGCGTGGTCTTGCCAGCGCCGGATGGACCGACAATCGCGGTGACGCCCTCCCCAGCTTCACCCACGAAGTGAAAGCTCTTGCTGCCCAGACGCTTGCTGAGATCGAAGCGCAGCATGTCAGCCCTTCAGCCGTTTTTGCAATGCGCGGTTCACATAGTCGGAAGCCAGCAAGGCCGCGAAGGCAATGAGGATGGACAGGCTGATCAGCCGCAGCGCTGCAGCATCGCCATTGGGCGTTTGCAGGAAAGAATAGATCGCCAGCGCCAGCGTCTGCGTCTCGCCCGGAATATTGGAGACGAAGGTAATCGTCGCGCCGAATTCACCGAGCGCTTTGACGAAACACAGCAGTGCGCCGGCGAGTATGCCGGGAAAGGCCAAGGGCAGGGTAATGGTGAAGAAGCGCCGCCATGGCGAAGCACCCAGCGTGGCTGCGGCACCTTCAAGACGACTGTCGGAAGCTTCCATCACCACGCGGATGGTCTGGACGAACAGCGGCAGCGCCATGAGGCCTGCGGCCAACGCAGCGCCCGTCCATCTGAAAGCGAAGGTGAAGCCGAACCAGTCCCACAGGAAAGCGCCCACATAGCCCTTCTTGCCGAAAGTCGAGAGCAGCAAATAGCCCGTGGCCACCGGCGGGAGAATCAGCGGCAGATGAATAAGGGCGTGCAGGATGGGCTTGCCCCAGAACGTCTTGCGGGCCAGCACGAAGGCTAGGGCAACCGCCACCGGCAAAGAAAACAAGGTGGCTACGAGAGCCACCTTGAGGCTTAAGACAAAAGCTGTGAGCTCTTCTGTGCTCATGGCTTAGTGCAACGTGGTGAAACCATCTTTCTTGAAGATAGCAGCAGCTTCGTCGCCTTGCAAAAACTGCACGAAGGCGGCGGCCTTGTCATTGGTCGAGGCGGCAACCACAGCAGCCGGATAGGCCACCGGCGCGTGGGTGTCTTCAGCGAACGTGGCGGCCACTTCGGTCTTCGGATCCGACGGGACATCGCTGCCATAGACGATGCCAAGCTTGGCTTCGCCCTTGGAAACGAGGGCCAGAGCCGCGCGCACATTGTCCTGCATCACGATATTCTTCTGCAGGCCGTCCCATTCACCCAACTTGGTGAGGGCGCTCTGCGCGTAGCTGCCGGCCGGCACCGACTTCGGATCGCCGATCACCAGCTTGTCATCGCCAAGAGCATCAGCCAGCTTGGCCGCATCGACCTTAAGGCCCGCACCCTTCTGCTGCACGACGACCAGCGAATTGCCGGCGATGTCCTTGCGGGTATCGGCCTTGATCAGGTTCTTGCCGGCAAGTTCGTCCATCCACTTTTCGTCGGCGGAAATGAACACGTCGGCCGGAGCGGCGGCTTCGATCTGCTTAGCCAGCGGGCCGGAGGCGGCATAGGTGGCCACAATGCCATTGCCGGTCTTGGCCTTGTAGGCGGCGCCGATTTCATCCAGCGCGCCCTTCATCGAGGCAGCGGCAAAAACATTCACGTCAGCGGCGAAGGCCGAGGTGGCGGTGAGCGCCAAAAGCGCGATGGCAACGAGCAATTTCTTCATGTTTTCCTCCAGAATATCCAATCGGATATAACGCTAGGGCGTTAGAGTCAAACGGGAAGAACGTCACAAATGACGAGGATTAGTTGGCGTTGGCGTCCGCTACGTCGGTGGCGGAAGGGGCCTGCTTCATCATCGCCAGAACCTTGTCGCGGTTGGCTTTGAAGGCATTGAAGTCCTTGCCGGCAAGCTGCTTGCCGCCGGTGGAACGCACCACATTCGGGTTCACTGGGTGGTCGTCGATCCGGACTTCAAAATGCAGATGCGGGCCGGTCGCCATGCCGGTGGCGCCGACATAGCCGATCACCTGGCCTTGATTCACATGTACGCCTTCGCGGATGCCAGCGGCAAAGCGGCTCATATGGCCATAGAGCGTTTCAAGATGATTGCTGTGGCTGATGATGATCGTGTTGCCATAACCGCGCTCGCGGCCCACGCGGTCGATCTCGCCGTCGCCGGCGGCATGAATGGGCGTGCCGGTCGGCGCGCCGAAGTCCACACCCGTATGCATCTTCGAATAGCCGAGAAGCGGATGGACACGCACGCCGAAGCCCGACGTCAGATGCGCGCCATTGACCGGCGTGCGGATCAGCTTGCTGGAGGCGGAGTGGCCGTTCTCGTCGAAATAGTCGGTCAGGCCGTCAGCGGTGGTGAAGCGGTAGAAGGTATGGGTCTCGCCGTTGAGTGTGAGGCGCGCCATGTGCAGCACCTTGCGCTTCGAAGACGAGCCGGAGAGCGGATTGCCATAGAAAAGTTCGAACGTATCGGACGGTTCGACCTGGCGCTGGAAGTCGATGTCATAGGAGAAGACGCGGATGAATTCGGCGACGATATAGTCCGGGATCTTCTTGTCCTGCGCCGTGGCCGACAGCGACGGGCCAACTTGCGAAACCGTATGGAATTGGGTGACAGCGGTGTTCTGCGGCGGCTTGACCTGATCCGGGCTGTCGAGGGCGGCGGTAAACTGGCCGTCTTCATCGACATTGACTTCCACCGTGCCCTTGCCGGGCTGGTCGAAGGACAAGACCACGGGGAAGGTCACTTCACGGCCATAGAAGTCGATCTGCCGGTCAAAAGTCACATCGAACTTGGTGCCCGCCTTGATCTGCTTGACCGGCACGACCGGTTCAATGGATGCGACCAGCGCATCGGACACGGCCTGGGATACGCCACGGCTGGCCAGTTCCTGCGACAGGGTCATGCCGGCGGAGAGCTCGAAGCTTTCGTCGACCGGTTCGGGCGGCGGCGTCTTGGTGATGGTGGTGATGTTCTGGCTGCCGCTGTCGAAGACCGACTGGATATCAGCATCGAGAACCTTTGTGTTCTCCTTGCTGTAGGGCAGCTCGTCCTGGCTGACCTGCGGATAGGCGAAGCCGCCATTGAGGTCGCGCTCGGCCAGCACTTCCTTGTCGGCCGCGGGATTGGTGGTGCCCCAGAAGGAGCCATGCTTGTTCACGGCGGCATTGGCCGGAAGCGGGGAGGCATTGCGGCCAAACAGGCCCAAAAGCAGCCCGCCCACCAGAATCGTGCCGGCCACGCCGGCAATACAGGTGGTCAGCAGCCAGCGGTGCTGTGAATCATCGTTGAGAAAGCCGGTATCGAGATCGATCGGATCAAGTTCACGCTCGACTGGGATGAGGCGTCCATCATCCAGTTTCTTGATCAAGTCCCGTTTTTGCCGAATATTGTTCAACAGCCCCAAACTTCCTTGGACATACAAACCCCATTTGCGCCGGCAACGGGCAGTCGGGCGTGTTTGCCCCCCATGGACGGCGGTGTCAACCTTTTAGGCCCGGAGGCATTTCAGGCCTTGATCTGCCTCAAACCCGGCTAAAAGGGCTCGTGCGATCCAACGTCCAGCATTGCATCAGCCCCTTTCGCTTTGGTTAACCATAAGAGCCGGTGAACTTCGGTTTTTGACCGCCTGGTCGGGATTCTGGTCCTTAATGGCCTGTGACAGGGGGGAGTCTGACGCCCCTTTTGTCATCGAATGGTCATTTGAGGGCTGGGAGCACCCCTTGCAAATTCGTCCGTCCACAGAATATCTCGAATTTAGAGATTTAAATTCAATGCTTTACGAGAAACGCATTTTTTTCAAAAAACTTTGTTGACACTTCGGAGGCGTTGAACATATACACCGCATCACTGAGGGCCGGGGCGCTGCGGTTAAGCGTCTAACGGTCCATGGAAATTCAAGAGCGTCCGGCGCCCACAAAGCCGGTCTCCTTCTCAAAAAGAAGGAAACCGGGCAAGGGTTTGTCTGTCGCTTATCGGAGCCGAAAGGTTCCCTGCTGTTTGACATTGTAAACGAAAGAAAGAGAAGCGCAGGCGGCTGTGTCCTGGCGGTTCTTGAAGGTAACTTCGAGGACAACAGAAACATACGTCGTATGCGTTTCTTAGAGAGTCAATAAAAGCTTCGATAGAAATATCGAGTGTACATATTTACTCTCGTCAATTCAGCACCCTGTCACAGGGGTGCGATTTTTAAGTACGCATGCGAACGATTTGATGCTTGCATCAAAACCAGTTTCAAACTTGAGAGTTTGATCCTGGCTCAGAACGAACGCTGGCGGCAGGCTTAACACATGCAAGTCGAGCGGGTAGCAATACCAGCGGCAGACGGGTGAGTAACACGTGGGAACCTTCCTAGAGGTACGGAACAACGCAGGGAAACTTGCGCTAATACCGTATGTGCTCTTGCGAGGAAAGATTTATCGCCTTTAGACGGGCCCGCGTTGGATTAGATAGTTGGTGGGGTAACGGCCTACCAAGTCAACGATCCATAGCTGATCTGAGAGGATGATCAGCCACACTGGGACTGAGACACGGCCCAGACTCCTACGGGAGGCAGCAGTGGGGAATCTTGGACAATGGGCGCAAGCCTGATCCAGCCATGCCGCGTGAGTGAAGAAGGCCTTCGGGTTGTAAAGCTCTTTTGTCAGGGACGATAATGACGGTACCTGAAGAATAAGCCCCGGCAAACTTCGTGCCAGCAGCCGCGGTAATACGAAGGGGGCTAGCGTTGTTCGGATTTACTGGGCGTAAAGCGCACGTAGGTGGATAGTTAAGTGAGGGGTGAAATCCCGAGGCTCAACCTCGGAACTGCCTTTCATACTGGCTGTCTTGAGTTCGGAAGAGGTGAGTGGAATTCCAAGTGTAGAGGTGAAATTCGTAGATATTTGGAAGAACACCGGTGGCGAAGGCGGCTCACTGGTCCGATACTGACACTGAGGTGCGAAAGCGTGGGGAGCAAACAGGATTAGATACCCTGGTAGTCCACGCCGTAAACTATGAGAGCTAGCCGTTGGGTGGTTTACCACTCAGTGGCGCAGCTAACGCATTAAGCTCTCCGCCTGGGGAGTACGGTCGCAAGATTAAAACTCAAAGGAATTGACGGGGGCCCGCACAAGCGGTGGAGCATGTGGTTTAATTCGAAGCAACGCGCAGAACCTTACCTACCCTTGACATGTCTTGGACCGGTTTCAGAGATGAGACCTTCTCTTCGGAGCCAGGAACACAGGTGCTGCATGGCTGTCGTCAGCTCGTGTCGTGAGATGTTGGGTTAAGTCCCGCAACGAGCGCAACCCTTGCCTTTAGTTGCCATCATTCAGTTGGGCACTCTAGAGGGACTGCCGGTGATAAGCCGGAGGAAGGTGGGGATGACGTCAAGTCCTCATGGCCCTTACGGGTAGGGCTACACACGTGCTACAATGGTGGTGACAGTGGGCAGCGAGGCAGTGATGCCAAGCTAATCTCAAAAAGCCATCTCAGTTCAGATTGCACTCTGCAACTCGAGTGCATGAAGTTGGAATCGCTAGTAATCGCTAATCAGCAGGTAGCGGTGAATACGTTCCCGGGCCTTGTACACACCGCCCGTCACACCATGGGAATTGGTCATACTTTAAGACGGTGTTCTAACCCGCAAGGGAGGAAGCCGGCCACAGTATGGTCAGTGACTGGGGTGAAGTCGTAACAAGGTAGCCGTAGGGGAACCTGCGGCTGGATCACCTCCTTTCTAAGGATGAAACTTCAGGTCTTCGGACTTATCGTTTCGTCAATGGAAAATTTAGAACCCGAAGTCACGGGTTCATTTGCGGGATATAGCCGCCTACGTTTCTCTTTCTTTCAAGGTCACATAACAGAGCTCGGGCACGCGCCACATCAGACATGGGCCTGTAGCTCAGTTGGTTAGAGCGCGCGCTTGATAAGCGTGAGGTCGGAGGTTCAAGTCCTCCCAGGCCCACCACTTTCTGTTTGGATGTTAAACTGGGGACATAGCTCAGTTGGGAGAGCGGTAGCTTTGCAAGCTTCAGGTCGTCGGTTCGATCCCGTCTGTCTCCACCATCCACATCTGTTATGAATGCTGCATCGGCAGCTTGACCTTATACAAGTTCCTTCCGGGATTTCCGGAATGGTTGCTGTTTGACATCGTGAATGAAGTGTTTTGTGTGTTTAGGCCCCCTGGGCCGTTGGATTGAGCCGCTTGCTCAAGACAGAACATGCGAAACGGAGCACAACAAATTACGTGCAAACGTAGTTTGATAAGTTTTTCCAGAATGACTTCGGTCTGCTTCTGTCGAGGAAGCCGGCAACTACGAAGTTGTTCAACACGTTTATCACCGACCCTCTCTCAACTACTGGGTTGGCGATGAACAGCAATAATGAGAATGATCAAGCGACTTAAGGGCATTTGGTGAATGCCTTGGCACTGAGAGGCGATGAAGGACGTGATACGCTGCGATAAGTATCGGGGAGCTGCGAATAAGCTTTGATCCGGTAATTTCCGAATGGGGAAACCCCTGCTTTCGAGCAGACCTGCACATGAATTCATAGTGTGTTGGAGCAAACCCGGAGAACTGAAACATCTAAGTACCCGGAGGAAAGGACATCAACAGAGACTCCGCTAGTAGTGGCGAGCGAACGCGGATTAGGCCAATGTCTTGTGTGTAAGAACTGGAACAGGTTGGAAAGCCTGGCATCATGGGTGATAGCCCCGTACAGGTAGAAAGCATGCAGGAATTCGAGTAAGGCGGGACACGTGCAATCCTGTCTGAACATGGGGGGACCACCCTCCAAGCCTAAGTACTACTCAGTGACCGATAGCGAACAAGTACCGTGAGGGAAAGGTGAAAAGCACCCCGACTAGGGGAGTGAAATAGAACCTGAAACCGAATGCTTACAAACAGTAGGAGGGCGCAAGCCTGACTACGTACCTTTTGTATTATGGGTCAGCGACTTATGATTGACATGCAAGCTTAAGCCGATAGGCGGAGGCGCAGCGAAAGCGAGTCTGAATAGGGCGATTCAGTATGTCGATATAGACCCGAAACCAGTCGATCTAGCCATGAGCAGGTTGAAGGTGCAGTAACATGCATTGGAGGACCGAACACGTAACCGTGGAAAAGGTTTGTGATGACTTGTGGCTAGGGGTGAAAGGCTAATCAAGGCTGGAGATAGCTGGTTTTCCGCGAAAGATATTTAGGTATCGCGTCGAGCGAATACTCCGGGGGGTAGAGCACTGGATGGGCTAGGGGTACGTGTAGTATTACCAAACCCAACCAAACTCCGAATACCTGGAAGTAATACTCGGCAGTCACACAGTGGGTGCTAACGTCCATTGTGAAGAGGGAAACAACCCTGATCCGCAGCTAAGGTCCCCAAATCACATCTAAGTCAGGAAGGATGTGGAGATCCCAAAACAACCAGGAGGTTGGCTTAGAAGCAGCCATCCTTTAAAGAAAGCGTAACAGCTCACTGGTCTAAATAAGGGTTTCTGCGCCGAAAATGTATCGGGAGTTAAGATGTGTACCGAAGCTCGGAGTGTGATCCGCAAGGATCACGCGGTAGCGGAACGTTCCGTAAGCCTGTGAAGGTTGACCCGTGAGGGCAGCTGGAGGTATCGGAAGTGCGAATGCTGACATGAGTAACGATAAACAGTGTGAGAGACACTGTCGCCGAAAGACCAAGGGTTCCTCCTTAAAGTTAATCTGAGGAGGGTGAGCCGGATCCTAAGGTGAGGCCGAAAGGCGTAACCGATGGCAACCAGGTTAATATTCCTGGGCTAGTGGGTGAGTGACGGATCGTAGACGTTGTATCCTCTTATTGGATTGAGGGTGCAGCCAAGCGGTTCCAGGAAATAGCCCCCACATAATCCGTACCCGAAACCGACACAGGTGGTCAGGTAGAGTATACCAAGGCGCTTGAGAGAACTATGCTGAAGGAACTCGGCAAATTGCCCTCGTAACTTCGGGATAAGAGGGCCCCGTTTCTGCGCAAGCAGGAGCGGGGGGCACAAGCCAGGGGGTAGCGACTGTTTAGCAAAAACACAGGGCTCTGCGAAATCCATAAGATGACGTATAGGGCCTGACGCCTGCCCGGTGCTGGAAGGTTAAGGAGAGAGGTGCAAGCTTTGAACCGAAGCCCCAGTAAACGGCGGCCGTAACTATAACGGTCCTAAGGTAGCGAAATTCCTTGTCGGGTAAGTTCCGACCTGCACGAATGGCGTAACGACTTCCCCACTGTCTCCAGCATAGACTCAGTGAAATTGAACTCCCCGTGAAGATGCGGGGTTATTGCGGTCAGACGGAAAGACCCCGTGCACCTTTACTATAGCTTTACACTGGCATTCGTGCTGGCATGTGTAGCATAGCTGGTAGACATTGAAGTCGTGGCGCTAGCTGCGATGGAGTCGAAATGTGAAATACCAGCCTTGTTGACATGGATGTCTAACCGCGGTTTCTGAATCGAGGCCCGGGACAGTGTATGGTGGGTAGTTTGACTGGGGCGGTCGCCTCCCAAAGAGTAACGGAGGCGCGCAATGGTAGGCTCAGGCTGGTCGGAAATCAGCCCTTGAGTGCAATGGCATAAGCCTGCCTGACTGCGAGACTGACAAGTCGAGCAGAGTCGAAAGACGGTCATAGTGATCCGGTGGTCCCACGTGAGGAGGGCCATCGCTCAACGGATAAAAGGTACGCCGGGGATAACAGGCTGATGATTCCCAAGAGTCCATATCGACGGAATCGTTTGGCACCTCGATGTCGGCTCATCACATCCTGGG
>Ga0207695_10006284_pt1 | contig 15460 bp, 14 predicted proteins | sample KBSC54metaG_FD_184354 | JGI IMG/M metagenome (GOLD analysis project Ga0207695, IMG submission 184354) | Corn rhizosphere microbial communities from Kellogg Biological Station, Michigan, USA - KBS C5-4 metaG (SPAdes) (version 2) | ecosystem: Host-associated > Plants > Roots > Rhizosphere > Soil... | reverse complement strand
GACGCGCATTCGAATTCCTGATCACCGCGGTGGTGGCGCTCATCGTCGTGGGGCCGAAGGACCTGCCGGTGCTGCTGCGCCGGTTCGGCCAGTTCATGGCCCGCGTGCGCGCCATGGCCGCGGAGTTCCGCGCCAGCTTCGACGAGATGGCTCGCCAGTCCGAGCTCGACGAGCTGCGCAAGGAGGTCGAGGCCATGCGGCGCGGCCAGCTCGCCGACATCGCCACCCACGCGCCCGAGGTGAACCAGACCTTCAACGAGATCAGCCAGGGGCTCTCCGACGTCGGCGTGCAGCTGAACGCGCCGGTGACGGCGCCCTACGAGCCCGCGCAGACCGCCCACATCGAGACCGCCCCGGCCCTGGTGGCCAAACCGCGGACCCGCAAGCCCGGTGCGGCGACGCCGTCGGCCAAGGCCGCGGCGACGAAGAAGACCCCGGCGCCCCGCACCGCTGCGCCCCGGACCACCGCGACGAAGGCGGCCGCGAAGAAGGCGGCCCCCAAGCCGGTCCCCGCCAAATCGACCGCCAAGCCTAAACCCGCACCCGCCAAGCAACCCGCCGCCAAGCCGCGCGCCCGCAAGGCGACCGTTTCGTGAGCGCCGCGCCCGACGAGGACGAGATCGAGGCCTCCCGCGCCCCGCTCCTCGACCACCTGATCGAGCTGCGCCAGCGGCTGATCGTCTGCGTGATCGCCCTGTTCCTGGCTTTCATCGTCTGCTTCGCCTTTTCGCAGCCGCTGCTGATCCTGATGATGCACCCCTACACGGTGGCGCAGGGCCTGGTGGCGGTGCGGGCCAAGACGCCGCCCGAGGGCGTCGGCTTCCTGTCGAGCATCGTCAACGCCTGGACCGGCGCGCGGGACATGTTCCTGGTCCTTATCGGCAAGCAGGTCGGGCCGGTGGCCTCCGGCGGCGTCGACCTGATCTCAACCGCGCCCTTGGAGCTGTTCTTCACCAAGGTGAAGCTGGCCGCGGTCGGGGCGGTGGCGCTGAGCTTCCCGGTGCTCGGCCAGCAGATCTACGCCTTCGTGGCGCCTGGCCTCTACAAGAAGGAGCGCCGCGCCTTCCTGCCGTTCCTGGTCGCCTCGCCGGTGCTGTTCGTGGCCGGCGCCGCGCTCGTCTACTTCATGATCCTGCCGTTCGTGATGTGGTTCGCCCTGCACCAGCAGATCGTGGCCGGGCCGATCTCGGTGAAGCTGATGTCGCGGATATCGGAGTACTTCGACCTGGTGACGGCTCTGCTGCTGGCCTTCGGCCTCTGCTTCCAGCTGCCGGTGATCCTGACGCTCCTGGGCATGGCCGGGCTGGTGAGCTCCAAGATGCTGATGGCCGGCTGGCGCTATGCGGTGGTGGTCGTGGTGATCGTGGCGGCGATCATCACGCCGCCCGACCCTATCAGCCAGATCCTGCTCTCCGTCCCGATCGTCGGGCTCTATTTCGTCTCGGTCGGATGCGTCTGGCTCATCGAGCGCCGGCGCAAGCGGGAAGATGAGGCCGCCGCCTGACGGGTTGGGGTTGGCCGGTTCGCCAACGCGCTCTAGAGAGGGCCGCTTCCCACCCATCCAGCGGCCGCCATGCACGACATAAGAGCCATTCGCGAAACCCCTGAGGCCTATCGGGCCGGCTGGGACGCGAAGGGGCTGTCCGGCTCGGAACTGGTCGCCCAGATCCTCGAGATCGACGCCAGGCTGCGCGCCGCCCAGACCGCCCTGCAGACCGCCCAGGCCGAGCGCAACGACACGTCGAAGAAGATCGGCGCCGCCAAGGCCGCCAAGGACGAGGCGCTGGCGCAGCAGCTCATGGCCCGCGTCGAGGCCCTGAAGGCCACCCTGGAGACCGAGGGCGAGGCCGAGCGGGCCGCGGCCCAGGCGCTGCAGGACCTCCTGGCGAGCCTCCCCAACATCCCCGCGCCCGACGTGCCGCTGGGCGAAGACGAGCACGCCAACGCCGAGGTGCGCCGCTGGGGCGAGCCCTTCGCCATCGCCAAGCCCAAGGACCACACCGACCTCGGCGAAGCTCTCGGCCTGCTCGACTTCCAGGCCGCCGCGCGGATGAGCGGCGCGCGGTTCGCGGTGCTGAAGGGCGAGCTCGCCCGCCTGGAGCGCGCGCTCGGCCAGTTCATGCTGGACGTCCAGACCCGTGAGCACGGCTACACCGAGGTCTCGCCGCCGCTCCTGGTCAACGACGCGGCCGCCTACGGCACCGACAAGCTCCCGAAATTCGCCCACGACCTCTTCCAGACCACCGACGGCCGCTGGCTGATCCCCACCGCCGAGGTGCCGCTGACCAGCCTGGTCATCGGCCAGATCGTCGCGGCCGAAGAGTTGCCGCTGCGCTTCACGGCCCTGACGCCCTGCTTCCGCTCGGAGGCCGGCGCCTCGGGCAAGGACACCCGCGGCATGATCCGCCAGCACCAGTTCTACAAGGTCGAGCTGGTCTCCATCACCGAGCCCGACCAGTCCGAAGCCGAGCACGAGCGCATGGTCGGCTGCGCCGAGGCGATCCTGAAGCGGCTGGAGCTGCCGTTCCGCACCATGCTGCTCTGCACCGGCGACATGGGCTTCGGGGCCAAGAAGACCTACGACCTGGAGGTCTGGCTGCCGTCCGAGGGCCGCTACCGCGAGATCAGCTCCTGCTCCAACTGCGGGGACTTCCAGGCCAGGCGCATGGACGCGCGCGCCAAGGCGGCCGGCGAGAAGGGCACGCGGTTCGTGCACAGCCTGAACGGCTCGGGCCTGGCGGTCGGCCGCACTCTGGTGGCGGTGATGGAGAACTACCAGGACGAGGACGGCCGCATCGCCGTGCCCCAGGCGCTGCATCCCTACCTGCCGGGCCTGACGCACATCGGGGGCAAGGCGTGAGCCGTCCCGTTTCCCCGATCGTCCCGGCGAAAGCCGGGACCCATTGGGCTGTGGGCTCTGGAGCGCGATCGGAGCCTCAAGCGGCCGGCTCGGCTTGGGTCCCGGCTTTCGCCGGGACGATCGGTTAGATGCGCATCCTGCTCACCAACGATGACGGGATCCATGCCGAGGGCTTGACGGCGCTCGAGCGGATCGCCGCCCAGCTAACCGACGACATCTGGATCTGCGCCCCGGACGTCGAGCGCTCGGGCGCCAGCCGGGCGCTGACGCTGGCCGACCCGATCCGCGTGCGCCAGCTCGACGCGCGGCGCTTCTCGACCACCGGCACGCCCACCGACTGCGTCATGCTGGGCATCCGCGAGCTGGTGGCGGGCAAGGCCCCGGACCTGGTGCTTTCCGGCGTCAACCGCGGCGCGAACCTCGCCGAGGACGTGACCATGTCGGGCACGGTCGCCGGCGCGATCGAGGCCATGTCGCTGGGCGTGCCCGGCATCGCGCTTTCGCAGGCCGGCTTCTACGAGGGGGCCAAGGGTTACGCCTGCGCCGAGCACTTCGCGCCCGGCGTCATCCGCCGCCTGATGGAGGTGGGCTGGCCCGACGACGTGGTCATGAACCTCAACTTCCCCAACCGGCCGCCGGAGGAGATCGCCGAGGTCGAGGTCACCCGCCAGGGCTTCCGCGACGCCCATGTGCGGATGGTCGAAAAGCGCACCGACCTGCGCGGCCGGGAGTATTATTGGGTCGGCTACCGCCAGGAGCGGTCGGAACCGGCCGCGGGCACCGACCTTAGGGCGCTCTACGACGGCAAGATCTCGGTGACGCCGCTGCATATCGACCTCACGCACGGCGAGTCAGTGCACAAGCTTCGTGGCGTTCTGGGCGGTCCGCCCCCCAAGGCAGCGTGACGATGGCGAAGAAGGACGACACGGCCGAGACGCGGCTCGCCCGCCTGATCCTCGCCCTGCGCTCGCAGGGCGTCAGCGACGCGGCCGTGCTGAACGCCATCGAGACGACGCCGCGCGAGGCCTTCACGCCGGACCTCTTCAAGGAGCGGGCGTTCGAGGACTCCGCCCTGCCGATCGCCTGCGGCCAGACCATCAGCCAGCCGTTCATCGTCGGCCTGATGACCCAGGCCCTGAAGGTCGACAAGCGCGACCGGGTGCTGGAGATCGGCACCGGCTCCGGCTACCAGACCACCATCCTCTCCAAGCTCTCGCGCCTGGTCTACACGGTGGAACGCTACCGCACCCTGATGCGCGAGGCGGAAGCGCGCTTCAAGGCGCTGGGCCTGACCAACGTCATCACCCGCTTCGGCGACGGCGGGGAGGGCTGGCCAGAGCAGGCGCCTTTCGACCGCATTATGGTCACAGCCGCAGCGTCTGGTGAGCCGAAGGCCTTGCTCGCGCAGCTCAAGCCGAACGGCATCCTGGTGGCGCCGATCGGCAAGGGTCCCGTGCAGAGCCTTCGGCGCTACACTGGGGACGGCAAGGGGGGATTCGAGATCGAGGCCCTGACCGACGTGCGGTTCGTGCCTTTGCTCGACGGGGTGGCGAAAGAACTTTGACGAAGACGCGTGGGACCTGCGGCGGTTTGCAGGTTGGCGGTGCGGGCGGGGTTAACCGATCGTCAACTCCGACGCCCCGACGTAGGCCCAGTTATCAACCGGAGCGGCGATGACGCATTTCCTCCAGCGATCGGCCCTGATCCTGCTGACCACCACCGCGCTGTGCGCGACCCCGGCGCTCGCCCGGACCCACCATAGCCACGGGCACAAGGCGGCCGCGGCGCCCAAGGCGGCGAACGGCAAGATCGTGACCCTCAACGGCGACCGCGCCGCCTATGTGGTCAAGAAGGGCGATACGCTCGAGAAGATCGCCGACAAGCTCGACACCACGGTCCTCGAGCTGCAGACCGTCAACAAGCTCAAGAAGCGCCACCTGCTGCAGCCGGGCGACGTGCTGAAGGGGCCGCCGGTCACCAAGAAGGCCTATGTCGTGGCCAACGGCGACACAATCTACTCCATAGCCCAGCGGTTCCACGTCTCGGTGGAGGAGCTGCGGGACGAGAACGACCTGTCGCCGCGCACCCACATCCGCCCCGGCCAGAAGATCCGCCTCCCGGCCGACTACCGGGCCCCCAAGGTGCTGGAAGCCGTCGAGGGCGCCGCCGAGGCCGCGCCGGCCGCCGGCAAGGGCCGCAAGGGCAGGGCCGCGTCCGAGCCGGCCGCCGAGCCCGCGCCCGCCGGCGTCGAGCGGACGGTCAGCGGCCGGGTCACCACCATCCAGGGCCGCGCCGAGCACTACAAGGTCCGCCGCGGCGACACCCTCGCCAAGGTGGCCGACCGGCTCGACACTGACATCGGCCAGCTCAAGGCCCTGAACCACCTGCGCGGCAACACCGTCCACGCCGGCCAGGTGCTGCGCGGGCCGAGCTTCACTGAGCATGTCTACACCGCCGAGGCCGGCGACACCCTGGCCGGCATCGCCGAGCGGTTCGGGGTCAGCGTCGAGCGCCTGCGCGCCGAGAACGACATGTCGCGGCGGGTGCGCACCGTGCGCCCTGGCCAGAAGATCTATCTGCCCGACGGCTACCGCGACCGCGAGGGCGGCCGCAGCGAGCCCGCGCCCGCCTTCGAGCGGCCCGCGCGCAGCTATCCGTCGCCCCGCAACGAGCCCCCGGGGCCCGCGACGACGCAGATCCCCTCGCATCCGGTGCCTTATGGCGCGCTCAACGGCCCGCGCGCCTATGTCCCGCCGCCCAGCAGCAGCGCGCCGGCGGCGAGCGCCCAGCCCAACACGCCGGCGCCCTCCGACGCCCAGGTCTCCCAGATGGGCAAGGGCCGCTTCCAGTGGCCGGCCCGCGGCGAGATCCTGTCGGACTTCGGCGTGCGCGCCGGCGGCCAGCACAACGACGGCATCGACATCCAGGCGGCGGCGGGCTCCCCGGTGCGCGCCGCGGCCGACGGCGACGTGGTCTATGCCGGCGACCAGGTGCCGGGCTTCGGCAACCTCGTCTTGATCAAGCACGCCGACGGCTGGGTCACCGCCTACGGCCACCTCTCGCGCACCGAGGTGAGGATGCAGCAGAAGGTCACCCAGGGCCAGGAGATCGGCCAGGCCGGCACGACCGGCGGCGCGCCCGAGCCGCAGGTGCACTTTGAGGTCCGCTACGCCCCCAACCCCCTGGAACGCGCCCGCCCAGTCGACCCCAAGCTGGTGCTGCCGAAGTAGGTCCTTTTCCCTCCCCTTCATGGGGAGGGTGGCCGAGCGCAGCGAGGTCGGGTGGGGATTACCGGGCCCGAACTCAGAGTGGCAGGATCTGCGAGTCACCACGCTGACCCGCGTCTCCCCACCCGTCTCGGGCTCTCGCCCTCGCCACCCTCCCCATGAAGGGGAGGGAAAAGCCTACATCGGCAGGGTCTTGCCCAGTTCCCCCGCCAGGTCGCGGATGAACTGCCAGGCGACGCGGCCGGAGCGCGCGCCGCGCAGCTGCGCCCACTGCAGGGCGCGGCGGTCGAGGTCGTCGGCCTTCAGGCCGTAGCGCCTGGCGTAGGCCCTGACCGCGGCCAGGTAGGTCGCCTGGTCCATCGGCGGGAAGCCGATCCACAGGCCGAAGCGGTCGGAGACGCTGACCTCCTCCTCGGCGTCCTCGGCCGCGGCGATCAGGCCCTGGTCCTCGCCATGCGCCCGCGGCATCAGGTGGCGGCGGTTCGAGGTCGCCACGAACAGCACATTGGCCGGCGGGCCGGAGACTCCGCCCTCCAGGGCCGACTTCAGCGCCTTGGCCGCCGCCGCGCCCTCCTCGAAGGAGAGGTCGTCGCAGAGCACGACGAACCGCTCGGGCCGGGCGCGCAGCCCATCGAAGAGGGCGGGCAGGGCGGTGACCTCGTCGCGGTCCACCTCCACGAGCTTGAGCGCCTTGGCCCCCTTGGCGACGGTCATGAAGGCCGCCTTGACCAGGGAGCTCTTGCCGGTCCCGCGCACGCCCCAGAGGAGGGCATGGTTGGCGGGCAGGCCCTGGGCGAACCGCTCCAGGTTCTCCACGAACCGCGCCTTCTGCCGGTCGACGCCGACCAGGGCGGCCAGCGGCAGGGGATAGTCCGGCGCAGGGTGGAAGGCGCGGCCCGCCGGCTCATGGCGGAACAGGCGCGCCTGGCCGAACGCCGGCTCTGGCGCGGCCGGCGGCGCCAGACGCTCCAGGGCCTCGGCGATCCGCGAAAGCACAGCATGCAGCTCATGGCTCATGCCGCGACGCTTAACCCGCCCTCGTTCCATTGCAAATCGGGGGCGCAGCGCATAGCTTCCGCCGACTTCGAGCGGGGGTCCTTTGAAGGGCCGCCGCCGCACCGCTTTCCGGAGAGGCCATGTTCGCCACCCCTGCCTACGCCCAAGCCGCGGGCGGCGCCCTCGGCGCCGGCGGTCCCACGGACATGCTGATCCAGTTCCTGCCCCTGGTGGGGCTGGTCGTCCTCTTCTACTTCCTGATGATCCGCCCGCAGCAGCGGCGGATGAAGGCCCACCAGGCGATGCTGGGCGGCCTGAAGCGCGGCGACCTGGTGATCCTCTCCTCCGGCGTGCACGGCAAGATCGTGCGGGTCGAAGACGCCGACGTGGGCGTGGAGATCGCCACCGGCGTCACCGTGAAGGTGCGCAAGGGCATGATCTCCGAGGTGCAGGCCCGCGGCACCCCCGCGCCGGCCAACGACGCCAAGACCTAAGGCGCCGTCACCGCGCATGATGAATCTCGCCCCCTGGAAGGTGATCCTCGTCGTCCTCGCGACGGTGCTGGGCCTTCTCTTCACGCTGCCGAACCTGTTGCCGGCCAATGTGCGCGACAGCCTGCCGCCGTTCATGCCCAAGTCGACCCTGCACCTAGGCCTCGACCTGCAGGGCGGCTCGCGGCTGCTCTATTCGGTCGACACCGTGGCGCTCAGGAACGAGCGGCTGACCAACATGGCCGAGGACATCCGCACCACCCTGCACGACAAGCAGATCGCCTTCACCGACCTGGCCGTCTCGGGCGGCGAGATCGGCCTTCGGATCACCGATCCGGCGCAGGTGAACGACGCGGCCAACGCCCTCCGCCAGACCATCGGCGCGCCGCTCGCAGGCGCAGGCGGCGGGCGCGACGTGACGGTCTCCACCGGCGCCGACCAGCGCCTGCGCGTCGCCTTCGTCCCCTCCGCCTTCGACGCGGAAGCCTCGCGCGCGGTCGAGCAGAACATCGAGGTCATCCGCCGGCGCATCGACCAGATGGGCACCAAGGAGCCGGAGATTAACCGGCAGGGCAAGGACCGCATCGTCATCGAGGCGGCCGGCGAGAGCGATCCGGAAAAGCTGAAGAACATCATCGGCCAGACCGCCAAGCTGACCTTCCAGATGGTCGACGAGAACGCCCAGCCGGAGGACATCGCCGAGGGTCGCATTCCGCCGGGCGACGAGATCCTCCCCTCCACCGACGGCCTGGCGCCCAGCTACGTGGTGCGCCGCTACGCGCCGATAACGGGCGAGATGCTGACCAACGCCCAGCCGGGTTTCGACCAGAACACCGGCGGCTCGGTGGTGACCTTCCGGATGAACGGCATCGGCTCGACGCGTTTCGCCGACATCACCCGCCATAACATCGGCAAGCGCTTCGCCATCGTCCTCGACAAGAAGATCATCTCCGCCCCGAACATATCGGGGGTGATCCCCGGCGGCTCGGGCCAGATCTACGGCCGCTTCACCCCCGAAAGCGCCAACGAGCTCTCGGTGCTGCTGCGCGCCGGCGCCTTGCCGGCCCCCATGAAGGTGGAGGAGCAGCGCACGGTCGGCGCCGAGCTCGGCGCCGACGCCGTAAAGGCCGGCGCCGTCTCGGCCATCGTCGGCCTGGTGCTCACCATGGTCTTCATGCTGCTGATCTACGGCATGCTGTTCGGCGGCATTTCGCTGGTCGCGCTCGCGGTCAACGCGGTGATGATCATCGGCATCATGAGCTTAACGCAGGCGACGTTGACCTTGCCGGGCATCGCCGGCCTGATCCTGACGCTCGCCGTGGCCGTCGACGCCAACGTCCTGATCTACGAGCGGATGCGCGACGAGCTTCGCGCCGGCAAGAGCCTGATCTCCTCCATGGAGGCGGGCTTCTCGCGCGCCTGGGGCACCATCTTCGACGCCAACATGACGCACATCTTCTCGGCCTTGATCATGTTCAACCTGGGCTCGGGCACCGTGAAGGGCTTCGCCTGGACGCTCTCCATCGGCGTGCTCACCACGGTGTTCTCGGCCGTCCTCGTCACCCAGGTTCTTCTCGCCTGGTGGTTCCGCGCCACCCGGCCGAAGACCCTGCCGATCGCCTAAGGGAGCCTGGCGCAAGTGAAATTCTGGCCCTTGATCAAGGTCCTGCCGGTCCGCACCCACTTCCGGTTCGTGCGGCTCAGCCGCGTCTTCGCCTCGCTGTCGGTGCTGGCGATCGTAGGCTCGCTGTTCCTGACCCTCTATCCGTTCAAGCCGCCCTGCGGGGGGCTCGCCTGCGGCATCGACTTCCAGGGCGGCACGGTGATGGAGATCTCCACCTCGCCCGCGCCCGCGGACCCCGCCAAGGTCCACGCCGCGCTCTCCGGCATGAATCTCAACGAGACCGTGCAGACCGCCGGCGGTCCCGGCCTGGCGCTGCTGCGCTTCGAGGCCCCCAAGGGGGCCGACATCAGCGCCACCGTGACCCAGGTCACCAACCGGCTGAAGGGCGCCTTCGGGACCGTGCGGGTGGTCAGCACCGACGTGGTGGGCCCGACCGTCTCGGGCGAGCTCCTGACCTCGGGCATGCTGGGCCTGGGCTTCGCGATCCTGGCCATGCTGCTCTACATCTGGTTCCGCTTCGAGCTGCAGTTCGGCCTGGGCGCGGTGGCGGCGCTCTTCCACGACGTCTTCCTGACCTTCGGCCTGATCGCCATCATGGGGCGCCTGGGCAAGATCGAGTTCGACCTGAAGGCGGTGGCCGCGATCCTGACCATCATCGGCTATTCGATGAACGACACGGTGGTGGTGTTCGACCGGTTCCGCGAGAACCTGCGCAAGTACAAGCGCATGCCGCTCGGCGAGGTGATCGACATGTCGATCAACGAGATGCTGACCCGGACCATCATCACCAGCATGACCGCGGTCCTGGCCCTGGTGGCGCTGGCCTTCTTCGGCGGCCCGACGCTCTACAGCCTGTCGGTGATCATGCTGTTCGGCATCGCCATCGGCACCTATTCGTCGATCTACATCGCCGCGCCGGTGATCCTGCTCTGGGGCGTCAAGCGCGGCGGCGACGACGAGGAAGCCGTGCCGCTGAAGCCGGCCACCGTCCGCTAGGCGGGGCCTCGTGGCCCGCGACGCGCCCACCATCGACGCCTATGGCGGGGGCGGCTTTCGGCTGTCTGGGGAATGGCGTCCGGGCTCGCTGCTGATCGTCGCCGACGAGGCCCGCGCCTGGCCGGTCGCCACGCTCGCCGAGCTGACGCTGCAATCGCTGGAGCCGGTGTTCGCCGCCGGCCGCGCGGAGGTCGAGTTCCTGCTGCTGGGCGTCGGCGCCCGCAATGCCCCGCCGCCCCGGGCGATCCGCGAATCCCTGCTGGCCGCGGGCATGGGCCTGGAATTCATGGACACGCCGCAGGCCGCCAAGCTCTACAACGTGCTCACCTTCGAAGGCCGCCGTCTGGCGCTCGCCCTGATCGCCGTCTGAGCCGTTTCCGGCTGCGTCAAAAAGCCCTATACCTGAGCTTTAGGGTAGGAATCGAGAGGGCGCTCAGATGGCCGGACTGCTGACCAATTTCCGCAACACCTTCATCGTCGGCTTCATCCTGGCGGTGGTGATGATCGTCGCCTACGCCACCGGGCCCCAGGGGACCGGGCCGGTGTTCGTGCAGGCGGTGATGCGCTGGATGCACGTCTTCTTCGGCATCCTGTGGATCGGCCTGCTCTACTACTTCAACTTCGTGCAGATCCGGGTCATGCCGCAGGTGCCGGCCGAGCTGAAGCCGGGCGTGTCGAAATACATCGCCCCGGAGGCGCTGTTCTGGTTCCGCTGGTCGGCGCTGGCCACCGTGATCATGGGCCTGGCGATCGCCGGCAGCCGCGGCTACCTCGTCCAGACGCTGAGCTTCGGCCTCGCCGGGACCTCCGACCCGGCCAGCCACAAGCAATACGCCCTGCTTGGCCTGGGCATGTGGCTGGGCATCATCATGATGCTCAACGTCTGGGGCATCATCTGGCCGAACCAGAAGCGGGCGCTGGGCCTGGTGGAAGCCGACGCCGACACCAAGGCCAAGGCCGCCAAGATGGCCACCCTCGGGTCGCGCACCAACATGCTGCTGTCGCTGCCGATGCTGGTGGCCATGACCATGTCGCAGACCGTCTTCGGCTGACCGCACGAACAAATTCTGGTGTCTGGAAGGCCCGCCTTAACCGGCGGGCCTTTCTAATGGGAGCATGAGCGAGGCTGCCCTGACCGATTCCGGCTTCGAGACCGGCGCGCCCGAGCCCGACCCTTCGCTGGGCGGCGATCTCGACGTCGTGGTGCGCCGGGTCGATCCCGACCGCTGGCTCTCCAGCCGCTTCGTAGGCGCGCTCGACGCCCGCGCCGACCTCATCGCCCTCTACGCCTTCGACCACGAACTGGCCCGCGCGCCGCGGGTGACCTCCAACCCCTTGCTCGGCGAGATGCGCCTGACCTGGTGGCGCGAAGCGATCGAGGAGATCTTCGAGAACCGCCCGGTCCGCTTCCACCCGGCCGCCCAGGCGCTCGCCCGCGTCGTCGAGCGGCGGGGCCTGCGGCGCCAGGACCTCGAAACCCTGATCGACGGCCGCTACCGCGAGCTCGACCCGGCGCCGATGAGCGAGGCCGAGATGCTCGATTGGGCCCGCGACACCGGCGGCATGGGCGCCAAGCTCGCCGCCCAGATCCTCGACCCCTCGACCGACGCCAAGATGGCGCTGGCCGGCGGCTCGGCCTGGTCGATCGGCAAGCGCCTTGGGACCAATCCGGAGCTGCGGCCGACCTTCCTGAAGGTGATCCACGCCGCGCGCAGCGCCTCGCGCGCGCTCAGCGTCGCGGCCTTCCCGGCCATCGCCCACGCCGCCCTCGCGGGCCGTCCGGCCAGCAACGACTTCGCCCGGCGCCTGCGCCTGACCATCGCCGTCGCCCGCGGGAAGATCTGATTTTCCCTCCCCTTCATGGGGAGGGTGGCGACCCCGGGCTTGATCCGGGGGAGACGGGTGGGGAAGTGTGGTTCAGGCGCCGACCTCCGCGCTCCGGCCCACCTTTCCCCACCCGTCTCGGGCTCCGCCCTCGACACCCTCCCCATGAAGGGGAGGGAAAGCCCCTTCCGCCCACGCCTCCAGGTCCGCGAGCGCGCGTTCGCCCATCAGCCGCTTCTTGGCCCGGCCGCGCTCCTTGTGCGGCAGGCGCTTGCCGTCCTCGCCGTGGCGCGGCGGCTCCAGCGGCGGCAGGAGACCGTAGTTGATGTTCATCGGCTGGAACGAACCCTTCCCGGCGTCCAGGTGCCCGCCGGTGATGTGCCCGATCAGCGCGCCCAGCGCCGTCGTGGGCGGCGGCGCGACGACGGCCTGGCCCAGGCGCTCGGCGGCGGCGAAGCGGCCGGCCAGGAGGCCCACGGCGGCGCTCTCCACATAGCCCTCGACCCCGGTCACCTGGCCCGCGAAGCGCAGGCGCGGGTCGGCCTTCAGGCGCAGCGAGCCGTCGAGCAGCCTGGGGCTGTTCAGGAAGGTGTTGCGATGCAGGCCGCCGAGCCTCGCGAACACCGCCTTCTCCAGCCCCGGGATGGTGCGGAAGATCTCGGTCTGCGCCCCGTGCTTCAGCTTGGTCTGGAAGCCCACCATGTTCCAGAGCGTGCCCAGCGCGTTGTCCTGGCGCAGCTGCACGACCGCCCAGGGCTTGGTCTGCGGGTCGTGCGCATTGGTGAGGCCGACCGGCTTCATCGGCCCGTGGCGCAGGGTCTCGCGGCCCCGCTCGGCCATCACCTCGATGGGCAGGCAGCCGTCGAAATAGGGAACCTGCTCCCAGTCCTTGAACTCCGACTTGGGCCCGGCCAGCAGGGCGTCGACGAAGGCCTCGTACTGGGCCTTGTCCATCGGGCAGTTGATGTAGGCCGCCGCGTCGCCGCCCGGGCCTTCCTTGTCGTAGCGCGACTGGCGCCACGCCACCCCCATGTCGATCGACTCGAGGTGCACGATGGGGGCGATGGCGTCGAAGAAGGCGAGCTCGCCTTCGCCGGTGAGCTGCAGGATGGCCGCGGAGAGGGCGGGCGAGGTGAGGGGTCCGGTGGCGACGATCACCTTGTCCCAGGAGGCGTCCGGCAGGCCGGCCACCTCCTCGCGCACGATGGTCACCAGGGGGTGCGCCTCCAGCCGCTCGGTGACCGCCTGGGCGAAGCCGTCGCGGTCCACCGCCAGCGCCCCGCCGGCCGGCACCAGGCTCGCGTCGGCCGCCGCCAGGATGAGCGAGCCCAGCCGGCGCATCTCGGCGTGCAGCAGGCCCACGGCATTGCCCGTCCAGTCGTCGGCGCGGAAGGAGTTGGAGCAGACCAGCTCCGCCAGGCGGTCGGTCTGGTGGGCGTCGGTGCCGCGCACCGGCCGCATCTCGTGCAGCACGACGGGCGCCCCGGCCTGGGCGGCCTGCCAGGCGGCCTCCGAACCGGCCAGGCCGCCGCCCACCACATGCACGGGCCTCAGATCTCGCGCGGCTTTCATGCGTGGCTAACTAGCAACGTTCCGACGGGATCGCGAGCGGGGCCTTGCACCCAAAGGGGGCCAGCCCCAACCTTGCATCCAAAGGGAAGGCCGACTCGTTCACTAGGCGTGAGGGGCCGGGCCTTAGGGACGAGAATGCCGGGGTTTTCAGCCTCCGAAGCCGCGCTAGAGGGCTTTCGGCTCACGCGGGAGAATCCGCGCGCCTTCGCCGTCTGGGTGGGCGCGTCGTTCTGCTTCAGCGTGCTGGCGATCATCGTCGACGCGATCATGCCGGCCGGCGTCCGCCAGGGGCTGCAGACCCTGAACGCCGACCAGACGCTCAGTCCCACCCAGCTGCTCGACACCCTGATCCTGGCCGCGCCGGTGCTGATCTTCGCCATGGCGGTGATGAGCATCACGGCGGCCGCCGTCTACCGGCTGATCTTCCGCCACGACGACGCCCGCTTCGGCTACCTGCGGCTGGGCGCCGACGAGCTTCGGTTGATCGGCCTTTCGGTGATCGGCTTCGTGCTCACCATCGGCCTCGTGGTCGGGGTCAGCATGGTGGGCGGCATCGCGCTCGCCATCATCTCCCTGGCCTTCCCGGCGGCCGCCCAGGCGATGAGCGTGCCCACCGCCATCATCTGCCTGTTCATCGTGGGGGCGATCCTGGTCCGGCTGTCGCTCGCCCCGGTGGCCACCTTCGCCGAGCGGCGGATCACCATCTTCGAGTCCTGGAGCCTGACGCGCGGGCATTTCTGGCCGCTGCTGGGCGCCTATGTCCTGGCCATCGCCTGCATCGCGGTCATCGGCATCCTGATCCTGGTGGTCAGCTTCGGAGTGGCCGGCGTCGTGGTGCTGCTGAGCGGCGGCCAGCTCGCGGACGTGCAGGGCGCCTTCACCGCCAAGGGCAATACGCTGCGCAGCTACCTGAGCGTGGGCGTCGTCGCCTACATGATCGTCAGCAGCGTCTTCAGCGCCCTCTACAACGCCGTGATCGCCGCGCCCGGCGCGGTCGCCTACGAGCGCCTGCACGGCGCGCCGCCGCCCAGGCCGGTCGCCGCCCAGCCCGAGGCGGGCTGACCCGACCCCGATGAGCGGCTTTTCCGCCAGCGACGCGGCCCTGGAGGGCTTCCAGGTGATCCGCGCGCGCTGGCGCGTGGTCGCCGGCTGGTGCCTGTTCTCCGTCCTGGGCTTCGTGGCCCTGCTGATCCTGGCCTTCCTGGCCATAGCGGCCGCGACCCTGGGAGCCGCCACCCAGGCGCAGGCCGGCCGGATCGGCGGCCTGGTCGGCGGGGTGATCCTGGGCGCCGGCGGCATGGCTGTGCAGTGGCTGGTGCTGGTGGCGCTCTACCGGCTGGAGCTGCGCCCCGAGGCCAGGCCCGGCCTCTACTACCTGCGCATCAGCCGCGACGAGGCCCGCCTGTTCGGCCTGTGGATCAGCCTGCTGGTGATCCTCGTCGGCCTGATGACCGCCGGCTACCTCTTGCTGCGCTGGCTGGACAGGATCAGCGGCCTCGCCGCGGGCCTCGGCGTGCTGGCCTATCTCGCCTTCGTGGTCTGGCTTGCGCTGCGCAGCAGCCTGGCGGGCCCCGCCAACTTCGCGACCGGGCGTTTCGGCCTGGCCGACTCGTGGCGGCTCACCCGCGGCCGCGCCTGGGCGCTGTTCGGCATGGTGGTGCTGGCCGTCTGCCTGCTGCTCCTGATCGCGGTCGCGCTGTTCATCCTGACCGCGCTCGTCCAGGCGGCGATCGGCGGCTTCCACAGCCTGGCGCCGGTCAGCCTGTCGGATTCCGAGGCCTTCGCGGCGCGGCCCGGCGCCTACCTCTTCGCGCTGCTGGCCGAGCTGGTGATCGCGCCGATCTACCTGGTGATCGGCCAGGCGCCCTTC
>Ga0207695_10006282_pt1 | contig 15463 bp, 14 predicted proteins | sample KBSC54metaG_FD_184354 | JGI IMG/M metagenome (GOLD analysis project Ga0207695, IMG submission 184354) | Corn rhizosphere microbial communities from Kellogg Biological Station, Michigan, USA - KBS C5-4 metaG (SPAdes) (version 2) | ecosystem: Host-associated > Plants > Roots > Rhizosphere > Soil... | reverse complement strand
CTACTATGCTTTGATCGATATCCATCAGTATGAAAAGCAGCTTAGCGAGGAGTATCACCCGGAGTGGTTTTTACTTACGGAGGTACCCGAACTAATATTTGACCATAACGAGATGGTAAAACTGGCCCTGCGTCAATTGCGTTATAAGGCTGCTTTGCACCCCATCTTGTTCCAGTTATTGCCAGAGAAATTCACCATACCGCAATTGCAGGCTTTATATGAAGGCGTTTATCAAACAGAATTCGATGACCGCAATTTTAGCCGTAAATTACTTTCAACAGGTTTGCTGGTGAAATTGGCCGAAAAGGATAAGACGTCATCAAAGAAAGGCGCTTTTTATTATCGACTAGACCAGTCAAATTACCAGGAAAATATGGAATCGTTTTTAAACCTGGTGCCTAACCCGGATAAATTCTTTTAATCTACTACTCCAGGTTTTTAGGGAATGAAATGGTAAAGGTGGTGCCTTTGTCCGGTTCGGACTGTACCTCGATTTTTCCGTTGTGATCTTCAATAATCCCGAATACAATGGATAAACCAAGTCCTGTGCCTTCTCCGACCTCCTTGGTTGTGAAAAAAGGGTCGAATATTTTTTGCTTTACTTCTTTGCTCATTCCCACGCCGGTATCCCTTATCTGAATGATCACGTATTCCTGGCTATCATGCGTAGAGATCGATATGGATTCATTAAGCTGGCTTTCTTTAATCCTGATTGCCTGTATACCGTTATTGATAAGGTTAACTAATACCTGGTTGATCTTACCGGGATAACAGTTCAACAATGGGAGCTTAGCCAGAACAGGTTTCATTTCGATATTATAAGGTATCGAGCTTCGCAATAGAATTAGTGTATTTAGCACCGCTTTATTGATGTCGATCAGCTTTAATATTTTCTCATCCGTACGGCTAAAGGTTCGCAAGCTTTGCACAATTTCTGCTGTGCGATTTGCCCCTTCTTCAATACCGTCGAGCAGGGTGATTATTTCTTTTTTCAGGAATTCAACATCTATGTTTTGATTATATTGATTTGCCAGTGCAAATAACTCTTCCCTGTTGGGTTTTTCACCTGCATCTTTATATTTATCCAGTAATGAAAATATCTCCAGGAAATCCAACCGTAATGGCTTAACGTTGGAACTGACGAAGTTGATTGGGTTGTTTATTTCATGAGCTATACCGGCAGTTAGCTGACCTAGTGATGCCATTTTCTCGGTTTCTATCAGCTTGGATTGAGTTGATTGCAGGTTCTCAATCGTTGCGGAAAGGTCGTGATTGGTTTGTATTAACTGGTTCGTGCGGGCGTTCACCTCTGATTCAAGGATAATATTTTGCTCTGTTATCAGTCGCTCATTTTCTTTGGCAATGTTTAAAGAAAGCTGCTGCATCTCAATGGTTTGCTTACGATAAAAGCTGATCTTATCGGCAAGTGCAATAGAAAATAATATCAATTCAAGTGAGGAGGTATAAAGCACAATATTAACCGTAAAGTCATTGTGTATAATATAACCTCTGCTTCGTGCCACAGATATCAATATCGATAAAAGAAAAATTCCCCACCCGATCATAAAATACTTTGCCGGTTTAAAACCTCTGAAATAAAGTAAACCGCCGATGTATAATAGGCTCACCGCAGTTATCACGCTTGTGTAGGTGATAAAGTTATATGCAAATAGCACATTCCCGGTTATAATGGCAATTAGAGCGATTGTATAGAGAGCATATAACAGGTAATAAAATTTATAATAGGATTTTAGTGTTTGTTTAAGCTGCAGAAACTCGGATGTGAATAACAATACAGCGTAGCCAAAGAATATCCTTGTGAATGGAATGAAATAATTATTTAGAATAACTTTTTTAGTCAGAAAAAAAGTGATGCCGTAGCCACGCAAAAACAGTTGAGACAAGCCTAAGAAAATGATATAGAATACATAGTATAAATAGCTCAGGTCCTTGACGATAGTGTAAAGCATCAGGTTATAAAATGCCATTATTAATACAATCCCCATAAATCCACCGGCAACGATATTATTAAAGTCGGAACTCTTAAAATATTCATTAGCTGAACTTATCTGAACTGGTATTATACCTGGTGCGCTGCTTTTGATATGAAGGTAAATAGTGCGAACTGAGTCGGGGAAAATAATGCAGTTGATGAAGGTATTGTTTTGCTTGATCAGTTTTGAGTCGCGGGATGGGATGTCTGAAGTTAAGTTAATTATGTGTTTGGTTTTATCGGGGTCGGCATAATAAATATCAAAATTGTCAATCACCCCCGGACCGATGTTGATGGGGACAAATGCACGTGTGGTTTTATTTTTTAGTACAAATTTGAGCCATGTGGTCGACTTGGAGTAACTCAAAATAGGCAATGAAGAGGCGATAGGATGAAAAGCCGTGCTGGATACGATATCCTGTATTTTATACGAACCTGTAGGGTCTTCCAGCTCAAGAAAATAATTATGAGTTAAAAGCTTTGTCTCCTTTTCGTGAATAGTTAAGGTATCTGCCGGAGTTGCGAGTAGTAAAGTATTTTGCAAGATAAAGCCTATGATTAGGAATATTTTTCTCATTTTTACAAATGGCTTCTTCGCAATTGGTCTGATTTATCATTAAAAATGCGTAGAAAATTAAACTTTTAAGAATTTTTTCAGTTAAAGTTTTTATACCTAAAACTCTAAATCCAGCTGTATGTCTTACGGAGTGTTGTACGTTGACGACGAAATTAATAATCTAAATAGTTTTAAGGCAGCGTTCAGGCGCGATTTTGACATCTATACGGCACATTCGGCCCGTGAAGGCCGAAAGATTTTAGATACTAATGAAATAGGGGTGATCATTACCGACCAACGTATGCCGGGAATGACGGGAATTGAATTTCTGGAATCCATTATACCAGTATATCCCGATACCATCAGAATTCTCCTTACGGGATTTTCAGACATGAATGCCGTGATGGATGCAATCAACCGGGGACAAGTTTATAAATACCTGGTAAAACCATGGCAGAATGATGAGCTGAAACTCTACATTCAGAATGCGCTGGAAATATATCACCTGCGTCGTGAAAATAAAGATCTGCTCAAAAAATTGCATCAGGCAAATTTGCAATTAGCCCAACTGACCAAACAAGGATAATAATTTTCCTCTTAGTGGCGATACCTGCGCATTTTGTATATTCAATTCTGATTTTTATTTTGTTTCTTTGAATAAGGAATAAGCTGATATTGCTTATCCCTATTAAACCTTATTGACAACCAATGCCGCTTTCGGAAGTGTGATATTGCCCACCAGGATGAAGAAACTTTTACATACGCTTATTTTAGTCTTTTTATTCCAACTAAGTAACGCTCAGCAAAAGCCGCAGTACACGCAATATGTATTTAATAACTTATTATTAAACCCGGCAGTAACCGGAATGGAGAACTATATAGATCTGAAAGCAGGCTATCGCAGCCAGTGGACAGGTCTCCAGGGCGCCCCGGTAACGAGCTACCTTACCGTAAGTGCACCGTTTGGATCTGATTTTGTACGGGGTGACGCAGCATCGATGTCGCCGGGCAACGAAGCAAACCCATACAGTCGTTTATACAGCCAGAATTATGAAGCTGCTGAGCCACATCATGGCTTGGGCTTTATGATGGTATCAGACCAGGCCGGACCGATAAGCACTACCAATATCGATGCCACTTATGCCTATCATATGGGTTTGGCAAGCAACTTTAATTTATCGTTGGGGGTTGCCGCGGGACTCAATCATATCAGCCTGAATACATCTCAGCTACTACTTGAAAATCCCAATGACCCGGCAATAACCAACGGAAATAACAGCCAATGGAAGCCTGATTTGAGTATTGGGGTATGGGGATATTCTGCCGATTATTATTTCGGGGTTTCGGCTCAGCAATTATTGTCGCAAAACCAATATTTTACGACAACTAACAAAAGCTTCAACCAAAGCAAAACAGTGCCGCAATATTTCGTGACCGTTGGCTATAAAACATACCTGTCGGATGATATTACACTTATGCCTTCTGCTTTGCTGAAGATTATAAAGCCTGAACCTGTTGCCTTTGACGTAAACATGAAACTAGCGTTCAGAGACCGATTCTGGATAGGAGCAGCCTACCGTAACCAGGATTCAGTCGCCGGACTTCTCGGGCTTAATATCAGTTCGCTCATTAATATCAGCTATTCTTATGATTATACTACCTCCGCGCTACGTACTGTAAGTAATGGCACACATGAGATAGTAATCGGCTTGATGTTGAATAACCAGGATAGGGTGGTATCGCCAAGGCGCGGCTTTTAGTATAAAGTCACTTCCAAAAAGACGGAGCGATATTGGTGCCGCGTAACGTACAATCTGCACATTCCCTTACCGATGCATGATATCCGATTATCGGACCGGGTGGGCCTATGGCGTCAATTGGTATAAAAGGGCTGGAAAAATCAGTCCTATTGAAGTTAATAAATTCATCAACCTGATTTACTCCCGCTAAGTTGTAATAACAACAAGGAATTGGATGAAGAGGATCGCTGTAGTCAAATTCAAGTTTACATCCACTATCTTCGGGAGTAAGTGTTGACCATGAGGGCCATTGTGAACTATTTATAAAAATTCCTTTGCTCGTTACCTTGCCTGCAGTGATGTATCCGACAACGGGCTCGGCAGGATTGGTAACACAATGCAAATTTCCGGGGTTTTGCGAGGGTAAAACATCGAAGATACCGCCCAATTCTTCGGTATTCTTTTTCATCATCGTATAAAAATTATAGGCATCTTCTGATAAAGCATATTGCCTTACCAGTATGCTATATTTATTTTCGAATTTTTCGGATGTTGAAACAATGGAAACAATAGGGTTTTGGTAAATTATGCTTTTAGTCAGTTTGGCTGATGATCCTAAAACTATGCTACTTGAGGTGTCGCTGGCCCAACAAAAAGTGACGTTTTTATCCGGGCTTAGCCTTGGCAATACCGTATCACCGGTAGAATAATACTGTGAAAAGTAGTGAGTATGAAATATCCATGTTTCCTGGTAATCCCATCGAAAATATTTTACCTTGCCAGTCTCATCATGAGTATTTACATACACGTTTAAACCAGCTCCAGACTGTGGTGTGCCGTTAACATCAAATGTAATGCTGTCAATAGGCGGGGAGTCCAGTACCGATACAAAATCCGACCGATATTCCTTACCGTTGGAGGTTTTTATATCAAGGCAATATTTGTGTGTATTGTCAAGATTTAGCCCTGCGCAGGCATAATAACCCTTGACTTTTTCAGTAAGCGGATAAGAAGTATTTTGATCCCCTTCAATTGCTAAAGTGGCGTTGAGCTCAGGCATAGAGCCGGTTTTGCCAGTAAGTTTGACTGTGCGGCTCAGTTTTATAAAAGTAGAATCGGCCCCGCTGTTGATGCTGCCTTCAATAACCAGGTAACTATTTGCAGTATTTGTAACAGGCGGAACAAAAGGTTTCCTGCAAGCCAAAGCCGGCAATAATAACAGAAAGTATTTCCACTTTCTCATAATAGGTTTTAAGGTAGCAGATTGAATGACTAAATATTTAGTTAAATATAAACTAAATGCTTAAGTATGTCAAGCAGGCTCGATGAAAAATATTTAGGGGTGGTACTGGGAAATATAGGAAGGGTATATATTATAATTCCTTTCTAAGTCGTGCTACAGGAATATTCATCTGCTCACGATATTTGGCAACCGTTCTGCGGGCGATATTATAGCCAGCATCTTTTAAAATTTCGGTCAACTTCTCATCTGCCAGTGGGTGGCGTTTGTCTTCTTTGCCAATATGTTCTTCCAGTATTTTTTTAACCTCTTTGTTGGATACTTCTTCGCCGCTTTCAGTTTGGATCGCTTCTGAAAAGAATGATTTTAACAAGAAGGTGCCATGCTCGGTTTGTACGTATTTGGAGTTGGCCACACGTGATACGGTCGAAATATCCATGCCAATCCTGTCAGCAATATCTTTCAGGATCATCGGTCTCAGGTTCTTTTCATCGCCGGTCAGGAAAAACTCATACTGGTATTGCATAATGGCATTCATTGTTTTAAGCAATGTTTGCTGACGCTGTTTTATAGCATCGATAAACCATTTTGCTGAATCGAGTTTTTGTTTTACAAACTGAACGGCCTCTTTTAGCTTTTTATCCCTTTGAGACGCTTTATCATAATGCTCAAACATCTCCTGGTATGAGCGGCTTACACGTAATTCCGGTGCGTTTTTGGCATTTAAGGTCAATACTAATGTCCCATCGTTGTTGATGATATGAAAATCGGGTATTACCTGTAATTGTTTAGTATTAACCTCGCTGGAGTCGCCGGGCTTGGGGTTCAATTTTAATATCTCGTTGATCACTCCCCTGAGCTCTATGGAGTTCATGTTGAGCGATTTTTCCAGCTTATCGTAGTGCTTACGGGTAAACTCCTCCAAATAATTCTCAACAACCAGGATAGCTTTCTTTATTATCGGATCGCCGTTTTCCTTTCTTTTGAGTTGGATCAGCAAACATTCCTGTAAGCTGCGTGCACCTACACCCGGCGGGTCAAAGCTTTGGATTACTCTTAGCATCTCTTCAACTTCTTCATCTTCCGCAAATATATTTTGCGAGAAAGCAAGGTCATCGGTGAGTGAAGTGGTAGAACGGCGCAGGTAGCCATCATCATCCAAACTGCCTATAATTTGCTGGCCTACCCTGAAGTCTTTATCCGATAGCGGGAGCAAGTCGAGTTGAGCCTGAAGATTTTCAAAAAATGAGCTTTGAACAGCTATCGGTATCTCTTTACGATCATCCTCATCATCACCGTTCTGGTCATAACGTGAGCCGTATTCGTTCAGGTTATCTTCCTGCAGATAATCGTCGATGTTAAATTCATCGGCAGGCCCTTCGTTTTCATCGTTGTTGTAAGAATCTTCCTCGGGATCCCGGTCTGGATATTGTTCCTCGGGCTCGTTCAGGTTGGTTAAACTCAGATCCTCAAGTGCGGGATTTTCCTCCAGCTCTTCTTTAATACGTGTATCAAGCGATACCGTAGGCACCTGTAACAGCTTTATAAACTGTATCTGCTGCGGGGAGAGCTTTTGTAAAAGTTTCTGTTGAAGATTCTGTTTTAGCATAATTAGACCGCCAAAAATACATCAATTAATGTTAACTAAAAAGTTAACTTTTTGATTAAGATTACAACCCTTTAACGTAATTCGGTTATAAGTGTTTACCTTGTGGGGACAATATTATTTTTAATGCTGGAATATTTTAATATCTTTAATTAACTAACTATCCTATTCACTAAATCCTTTTTGCTATGGCTATTGTAAAAGAATTTAAAGAGTTCGCCATGCGTGGCAACGTCGTCGATCTTGCTGTCGGTGTCATCATCGGTGCCGCTTTCGGTAAGATCGTAGCGTCCCTTGTAAATGACATCATCATGCCACCCATCGGCTACCTCACCGGTGGTATTGATTTTAAAAATCTAAAGATTTTAATCAAGGAAGGAGATCCGGCTAAAAAAATAGCTGATGTCACTATCAACTATGGTAATTTCATTAACACCCTGATTGAATTCCTGATCATTGCCTTCTGTATCTTTATGATAGTAAGAGCTATTAATTCTCTTAAGAAACCAGAAGAAGCACCTGCACCAGCGCCGGATCCAGGGCCAACCAAAGAAGAAGTTTTATTGACCGAGATCAGAGACTTGTTAGCGAAAGGGAAATAAAACAGATTGTTTTTTCAAAAGAAAATACGTTATACTTTTATAGCATCCGGCCTATTTTTGGCCGGATGCTATTTTTATATATTCTTTTCATACAGGTATGGTTATTGGTATAAATACTTGCCATACATGGCGGTGTTTTTTTCTTTCGTGTGGCTGTTCATTATCTGGATCAGGTATGACAAACTCCCCCGATGGAAACAATTGGCCACAACATTAGCATCAGTCCTTGTACTTTTGCTAATCATATTTACGCTTTCAACCTTGCAGGATAAATATTTTGATTATCAGCTGAAAGAATATGGAGTAACTACGTTTGCAAAAGTAATTGGTGAAACACAATCGCGGTCAAGGTCGACAACGTATTATCACGCTATAATAAGATATCAATGCAACCAAACTATATATTTACAAAGTTTGAGCAATAACGACCACTTTTATAAATACGGCGATAGTTTACGTGTGGTCTGTTCTAGTGTCAATCCGGAGATTTTAAAAGTTATAGGGTATAAATCGGCTTTAGAGATTGCTCATTAATAAGTCTTGGGAAGTTTCGGGTCAGTCAGAATAATATAATCATTGGCCTTGCTGAATTTGCTCCAATCGGGGTTGTTAAACTGCTCGTCCGAAAAGCAGGCTATGTTCAAGGTTTTGGTTTTTGATGAATACTTTTTAAGCTGTGCCGCTACGCCCAGTTTTTCCTCGCTGTGAAAGCCTCCGTTTACCTGGAGTACTTTATATTCCTTGTGTTTCTTAATAAATTGGCCTATAGACCAGCCCATAGTTGCATCCCACAGGTTTTGGGCCTGGTATAATTGCATGCCACCCATATTAGCATGCCCGCCCATTGTTTGTACAAATTTCTCGTAATAAGTACCGGTCGCAGTATCTATCGGCAAAGGAGGAAGCCAGGACTTTGCGGCCTTACTTAAATTCTCTAAGCTGGTCAATCCCATGCGGTTCACCATATTTACATAACGCGCAGGGGCATTTGCGGCAATAACCGGTATTTGTTGTGATTTTGCTAATTCAATTAAAGGCCGGTAATCTTTATAATTATGCCAGGCACGGGCCTCTGTAATAAAATTCTTTTCGCGGATGAAGCCATCCAGGTATTCGTTTAATACATTTTGACAATCAGTTTCGAACATCTCCATAGATAAGGCTGCTTTGCCCGGATATTTTGCTGCCAGCTTAGTGAATAAAGTCAGCTCATGAACATGACAGGTTGAATCACTATGTTCTTCGCCGAAGAAGAGGATATCGGCATTATTCATATCGCTGATGATATCGTCTACAGATATCACTTTCTGATTCCGCGTGTCGTAAATTTTGTAATGGCGGGAAATATCTTCCTGGCAATAGGCAAACAAGGGGAGTAACAGGATCGATAAAATAATACTGATCTTCATAACAATGCGAATAAATTTAAATAAATAACGCTGCATAAAGTTAAGTCGTGGCTGAATTCGTCTTCAAAATAACTATTAAACAAATAAGTAATTTGTATTTGATAAGTTTGAAAAATACGCTACATTTGCACTCTTGTTTTTAAAAGCGACGAATAGAATAAAAATACAATGAAAAGAACGTTCCAGCCTTCTCAAAGAAAAAGAAGAAATAAACACGGTTTCCGTGAACGCATGGCAACTGCTAACGGCAGAAGAGTATTAGCAGCAAGAAGAGCCAAAGGCAGAAAAAGATTAACAGTTTCTGACGAGCGCAGCCACAAAGCTTAATTTGAAATAAATTGCTTATTCCTCCATATGGGGGTGGGGGCCGGCTGTTTTTACAATTGCGGTTCTGACCATGAGCAAAACATATACTTTTACAAAAGAAGAACGTTTATGTAATAAAAAGCTGATCGATCAGCTTTATCATAACGGTTCTTCTTTTTTATGTTATCCTTTTAAGGTTTCGTGGGCCTTAACTGCTGATCCGCAGCCATTTCCGGCGCAAGTACTGTTCTCAGTATCCAAGAAGCGATATAAAAAGGCAGTGGACCGTAACCTGGTAAAGCGGCGCCTGCGCGAAGCTTACCGCCTGAACAAACAACAATTTTTATATTCAATCCTGAGCGATGCAGGCAAAAGCATTGTGTTTTCAATTGGCTTTATAGGGAAAGAAATAGCGCCTTATGATTTTATTGAGAAAAAGATGCTCAAGATGTTATCGCAGCTTTCGGAGCAAGTGATTAAATGAAGGTGATAGTTGATATATTGAAAAAGGTTATAGGTAGCTTCTTTGTTGTCCTGATCAGAATATATCAATACTTTATCTCGCCGCTTACCGGAGCCGCCTGTCGTTATACCCCCACCTGTTCGCAATATGGCGTTGAAGCCATCAAAAAATACGGAGCTTTTAAAGGTGGCTGGTTAACTTTGAAACGCATTGCCAGCTGCAACCCATGGGGAGGGCATGGCCACGACCCCGTACCATAAAATATTATGAGCCTGATATTACAAATAGAAACCGCTACTACTGTATGTTCGGTGGCACTTTCAGAAAATGGAAGTGTGCTGGCACACAAAGAAATACAACAACGCAATGTTCATGCTGAAGCGATCACTTTGTTTATTGACGAGGTTTTAAAGATAGCCGGTAAACAATACAGCGATCTGAGCACGGTTGCAGTAAGCTGCGGTCCGGGTTCATATACCGGTTTGCGGATAGGTATTTCTGTTACTAAAGGCCTATGTTACTCATTGGATATTCCTTTTATAGCAGTAGAAACGCTAGAGGCGATGACAGACGGAATGATTGCTGAATCTAACGAAGAAGATACATTGTTTTGTCCGATGATAGATGCAAGGCGCATGGAAGTATTTACTGCTGTGTTTGATGCAAAAGGCAACAGAGTAAAACCTACATCAGCTGAAATAATTGACCAGGATAGCTTCTCCGATCTGCTCAAAACTACCAAGATCATATTCTTTGGTGATGGCGCTGCTAAATGCGAAGAGGTATTAGGTACAAATCCTAATGTTCAAATCATTCCCGATTTTCAGAACTCCGCGCGTCACCTTACCAAAAAGGCAACTGAAAAATTCAACACAAAGGATTTTGAGGATACGGCTTATTTTGAACCCTATTACCTGAAAGACTTTATTGCCGGGAAGAAAGCGGTTTGATCCTTATTAATATGCTTTAAATATCCTGTTCCACAGACGAGCAAGGAAGCCTTTATTGCCGTCAGGGATTGAATTTGCATTTAATGGATGCTCAATTACAGGTCCGAATTTTATAGCAAAACCTAAATAGATATCAGCACCGGTGTAAGAACCATTAGTGTAAGTTGATCCCTTACCTGTTGAGCCCGCAAAAGTCGCGGTATTTAAAAGCCTGTCGCTGCCGAGGAAAACCTCCATATTGTTAGGCTTGTACATTAATTGAAGACCAACATTAAAAAGATTCAAATTATCGTAAGAGCCCATTATACTACCACTAACACTTTTATATTGAAAACGGTTAACCATCGCCCCGGCAACACCGTCGTAAAACAGCTCTTTAGATGCGATGAGTGTTGGGATATATTTAAACATATTATCATCACTTAGATAAAATGTTTTTGTTGCGCTCAATTCTGCACGCCCATTCGTGGATGAGTTGAAGGAAGTGTTTTGATAATTCGATTTAATCAGATCGTATATAGAGCCATATATATTCTTCTCGCGTTTATTTGATGATAGACCATTTATCGTGGTTGTGGCATCAAAATTACTTATAGTAGAGTTGCTGTACCAATGAATAAAACCCAGATCTTTCACGTTGCCCTGGAAAGTAATATTCTCATCAGTTGTATAGGAGAACCCGGCTGAAAATTGAAACCCCGGACTTCGTGAGCTGGGATAGAAGCTTCTTTGGTCAAAGCTACCGGGCCCTTTGCTGTATTGGTACTTTCCTCTAAGTGAAATGGTAGCAGCATCATTCAGGCGGTCAAAGCTCAGATGAGATTCGTATATATCCAGTTTGGTATAATCGATACCCATCAAAAAACCAAATTTGAAACCTACAGCAACCTGGTTGCTTATTTTTTCACGATAAGTAAAACCAAGATCATTGTATATCTGGTTATAAAAATGATTATTCAGAACGTTGTCGTAGATGTTATTCGGAAAAGCAGACGGCCCGTTGAATAAACCTATCGTTTCATTAGTAAAAGCACCTCTGCCTTCAGATTTGGTTTCTAAGAAAAAGCCCAGCTCTTCATAACCATTCAAACTCGCAAACATTTTAACCATCAGCTCATAAGCAGATGCATTTGCACTTACCCTGTTTACAGCGCCGTTGCCAATCTGAAGCGCCGAGTTATCATATTTTGAATTAAATGCGCGGCTCAGTAGGGTTGATTGTGCATCGCCCTTCAGTAGAAAATTTCCATCAAAGTTAGGAATAAGAAAATTGGATGCCCATTTCCTGCTGGTATCGGGTATGAAAGTTCGTTGTGAGGGGTTTTCAAATGAATCGAACAGGGTACCTGTATTGTACAACGAAAACTGCTGCGAAAAGCCCTTAGCTGCTATAAGTAAGAAACAAGAAATAAGTAAAATCTTCTTCATTTAAAGTAATAAGGGGGCCGTTGTAAAAGTCAAACCATTAAATATAATCTTTTAAAGCTTTAGTTTCTAATCAAATTATTGTTAACAGTTAAGTGCCTTAAACGAATTTTTAAAGGCTATAGTTATGCTGTAAACGCACATTTTTGAAAAATTATTCGTTTACAGCGGTCGTATCATTACTTAACCGCATACAAAAATTGGTATAATAATTTCTGTCAGATGAAGTAAACTGCCACGCTGCTGCATAGAAGTTTTTCCATCCCGGCATCATGTTTACGAAAGCATCATAAAACTCTGGCTTCATATCCACTTTAAATAATTGCTGTGCATTTTTAAAATGGATAAAGAATGATATGTTGCTTCGTTCCGTTAATAAAGCATCAAACTTGCTATATCCGTCCATCTTATTCATGAACTTCCGGTTATTATAACTATCATCATAGCTTTTCATTTCTGAAATGCTATTTGTCAATACCAGGTAATTGTCAAATATCTTGAAATATGGTTTTTTAAAAACATTGAATGCATCGCCCAATAACAGCTGGGGTAACTTTTCATAATTTAATAAACCTATATTATCGTCATACATCTGACTGATATTAGTTAACAATGTTCGCATCCGCGAACCATCTTTCACTTCTATGATCGCAATTTTCTCATGGAAACGAGTTGTAACTTCTGCAAACTCAGTGCCAAGCAATTTTGTAAACTCTTTTTTCAAGCCTACCCCGGTTTCACTTTTTATTTTCCTGGTAAGAGAAGACCGTTCATCCTTCGGGTCATTTTTTGATTGCCAGTCACCCAGGTCCGATTCAAATTTTTCCGGATCGGATAAAGCAAAACTGGTTGAATAAGCAGTTGTAGAAGGGAAAATGTCCTTTAAATGAGTATTAATAGGCTTTTGGTAGCTGAAAATGCCCAGATAACTATTACCGGGACTATCTTGTATTTTTGTTATCCCATTGAACATCAACGCATCATTCTTATAGTTCAGGCTTAGTGCAGCGAATGCAGGCAACTGCCTGAAATTTCTAAAAAGGTCTGTATTCTTGTTCACAAACAATTGCCCAAATAGTGGCGAAAGAGCCTCATAATTGATATACAGGTTTGCCAGCGAGTTAGAACTCTGACGGTCGGATAGTAACACAAATGCCTGCTTCTCTTTTTTATAATCATATTTCGCGCAGGATTCTATTAATTCCTTTGAGAAACTTCCCGAAAGTGTTTGCTCGTTTTTGTCAATCAGGTAAAAGCGTCTTTTAATATCGCTCAGGTATATCACATAGCCTTGTTTTTCGCCGATATTAAATGTGTTGAGCACCAATCCGTTTTTCTTTTGCTTGGATAGTTCATCAAATAGCTGAGGCTCAAACCCCTTTGGGATAGACATGGTGATCAAAAAATCAATATTATCACCTTTCTGCGGGTGGAGCGATACGTATAAGTTTTCACCATTTAAATGCGGCTCTATAACAGGATTTTGCAGGACACGTTTTTTAAGAGCAGCAAATTCGGCCATTTTATCTTCGCCAATAATATTTGCAAAAAGCTTATTACCCGTAAAAATATCGTAGAGGCTTTTTTCATTATTAAACTCCAATATTACAGAAGCATCGTCAGGGATACTGCGCAATACCTGCGTGGCTTGCTGCGAGGTGCCGTTGAGGTTTTTGAAATAACCCACGGTTACCAGCACAGTAGCTATAAGCAATATTATGGTGGCAATTATGAGTCGTTTCATCTTATGTATTACAAAGGTAGATTTTTACTGTATAGCTTAAAGTAATACTTTCAATTGGTAACTTAGCACTTTATATCTACATGAACAGACGAATCATCATTACCGCTTCGATATTTGGTTTACTGGCGGTGATCTCAGGAGCCTTTGCCGCTCACGGATTAAAGCAATATTTATCATCATCGCAATTGGAAATATGGCATACCGGTGTACAATACCAGTTTTATCATGTATTTGCGTTGTTGTTCCTGTCGATTTTTGCCAAAGAAGAAAACCGCTTAACTAATTGGGCTTATTATCTTTTTACTTTTGGTATCATCTGCTTTTCCGGTTCCATATATTTATTGGCCTGCCGTGAACTACTGGGCTGGGGCTGGATAATAGCAATGGGACCGGTAACACCGCTTGGTGGCTTGATGTTCATTGGAGGCTGGATCACCATGGGGTTAGCCGCCTACAGAAATAAGTAAAATAATGCTCGAATTTGCCGAAGTACAACATACCGATAGGGAGACGCTTTTTGTCGAGGTAATTTTGCCTTTGGCGATAGCGAAGAACTATACTTACCGTGTGCCTTTTCATTTGAATAATGAAGTGGCGATAGGCAAACGTGTTGTTGTACAGTTCGGCAAAAGCAAGTTATACACGGCGATAGTAGCATCCATTGGCAACCAGGCTCCTGAGAAATATGAAGCCAAGTACCTGATCGAAATATTAGATGACCGACCTGTTGTTTCTGAACGGCAATTGCAATTCTGGCAATGGTTATCTGAATACTATATGTGTACAGTAGGTGAGGTAATGAATGCCGCTTTGCCGTCAGCATTGAAACTGGCCAGCGAGACAAAAGTTGTCCTGAATAAGGGTTTTGAATTCGACAGGACCGCTTTACACGATAAAGAGTTCATGATCGTAGAAGCTCTTGAGCTGCAATCAGAACTTACCGTTGGCGATATTGCTAAACTGTTGGGACAAAAAACGGTGATGCCTATTCTGAAATTGATGTTTGAGAAAAACATCATCAATATTTCGGAAGAGGTGAGTGAACGTTACAAGCCGCGTAAGAAGATTTTTATTAAACTTAATCCGCTTTATAACGATCCGGAGAATTTAAAAGAGTTATTTCCAATACTGGAGAAACGTGCACCAAAACAAGCTGATGCATTGCTGGCCTATATTAAACTGGCACGTCACCAGAAGACTATTTCCAAAAGGGAGTTGGTAGAAGAAAGCGGTGCGGGTGATGCAAGCATCAAATCACTGATCGAGAAAGAAATATTTATTGCTGAGGAAAAGAATGTAAGTCGCTTATATTTTGATGAAGACGAATTCAGCAGTGATTTTTCGCTGAGCGAAAATCAGCAGAACGCCCTGAATGAGATCAAAGAGCAGTATGAACAGAAAGATGTGGTTTTACTGCACGGCGTAACATC
>Ga0207695_10006277_pt1 | contig 15474 bp, 13 predicted proteins | sample KBSC54metaG_FD_184354 | JGI IMG/M metagenome (GOLD analysis project Ga0207695, IMG submission 184354) | Corn rhizosphere microbial communities from Kellogg Biological Station, Michigan, USA - KBS C5-4 metaG (SPAdes) (version 2) | ecosystem: Host-associated > Plants > Roots > Rhizosphere > Soil... | reverse complement strand
GACTTGCCCGAGCCGCTGGGCCCCGTGACGACGGTCAGCTCGCCGGTGCGGATGTCCAGGTCGAGGTTCTTCAGGTTGTGCTGCCGCGCGCCGCGGATGCGGATGAGCCCGCTCATGGGTGTCCTTCCGGAGGGTAGGCGGAAGATTCTAGGGGCGCCTACTGCCAGCGCTTGTCAGGAGTCAATGGCCTTGCGCGGCGTCGGATGTTGTTGAAATCGGGGCCGGCGGCCCCACCTGCTCGAAACGCCGCGAATTCACCCGCCACGCCCGTCATCCTGCGCGCAGGATGAGCCTCGATGGGCGCAATGCGGCAGCCGCGCGTCGCGCGCAGCGCCATTGCTGTATTTCGCACGGAGCGACATCCTGGTGGCTCACCAGCGCGCAGCCACCGCGTGCGCCACCGGCGCGCCCGCTTCGTAGAACAGCTCGCGCGCCGCGCGCAGGGGCGCCGGAACGATCGTCCGCTCCGGCAACGCCAGGTCGGCCGCGCCGATCTCGCCCAGCACCAGGCGCGCCAGTTCCCGGCCGAACACCGTCCCGGTGCCGATGCCGCGTCCGTTGTAGCCGCTGAAGCTGACGACGTTGCGCGCCAGCGCATGGAAGCGCGGCAGGGCGTCGGCGGTCGTGCCGATCCAGCCGTACCACTCGTGCTCGAAGGTGACGTCTTCCAGCGCCGGGAACAGCCGCAGCAGCGCGCGCCGGCCCCAGCGCAGGTGGATGCCGTGGCCCGGCGGGCGCAACGCGCCGATGCTGCCGAACACCAGGCGGCCGGCCGCGTCCAGGCGCAGCGAGCTGAGGACGGTGCGGGTGTCCCAGGCCCCTTCGCCGCCGGGCAGGATCGCGCGGCGCAGGTCGGCGGGCAGCGGCCGCGTCGCGAGGTTGAAGTACGGCATGCGCACCAGCTCGGCGGCGAGCGCCGACCACGGTCCGCCAGGACGCGTGTATGTGTTGGTCGCGACCACCACCCAGCGTGCATCGACCTGCCCGCCGCCCTCGATCGCCAGCCGCCAAGCGCCGCCGCGATCCTCGACGCCGGTGACCGGGCTGCCGCCATGCAGCGCCGCGCCGGCCGCGAGCGCGGCGCGCGCCAGCCCGCGCGCGTACGCGAGCGGCTGGATCGTGCCGGCGCGCCGATCGAGCAGTGCGCCCGCATAGGCGCCCGTCCCGACGCGGGCGGCGGCCTCGTCGCGGGACAGCAGTTCCACCGGCGCCTCCAGCTGCTGCCACTGCGCGGCGCGCTTGCGCAGGCCCGCGAGCCCCGACGCGCCCACCGCGCAGTGCAGCGTGCCCTGGCGCGACGCCTCGCACGCCATGCCGTGCCGCGCGACGAGCTCGAACACCAGCGAAGGCGCATCGCCCAGCAGCCGCAGCAGGCGCGCGCCGCGAACCTCGCCGAGACGCTGCGGCAGGACCTCGGGCAGCACCCACATGCCGGCGTTGACCAGCCCGACGTTGCGCCCCGACGCACCGAACCCGACCTCCGCCGCCTCCAGCACGGCCACCGACCGGCCGGCCTGGGCCAGGTGCAGCGCCGCCGACAGCCCGGTGTAGCCGGCGCCGATCACCGCGACGTCGACCTGGACGCGGCCGCGCAGCGGCGGAGCCGGCGGCGCGGGCGGCGCGGTGGCCTCCCACAGGCCGTGGCTCAGGCGGTCTCCTTGCATGCGACGGCTCTCCCGCGATCGGATGCCTGCATTCTGCGCGGTCGCTCGGGTGTCAGGTCTTGCCGCCTTTTGCCCGCCGCCCGCCGATCCGACAACCTGACCACCCGACGCCGGTCGGGCGCCCTAGACGCCGAACAGCCCGCGCAGGTACGGCGTCAGGAAGCGCCCCTGCGGATCCATCCGCTCGCGCAGCACGAGGAAGTCGTCCCAGCGCGGATACAGCCGCGACAGCTGCGCGGCCTTCAGCGAGTGCACCTTGCCCCAGTGCGGCCGGCCGCCGTGCGCCAGGCAGATGGCCTGCACCGCGTCGAAGTAGCGCTCGAAGGGCATGCCCACGAACTGGTGCACGGAGATGTGCACGCTGTCGCGGCCGAAGTTCGGGCTCAGCCAGAGGTCGTCGCCCTTGACCCAGCGGTACTCGAGCGGGAACATCAGCGGGAACTCGCGGCGCGCGATCAGCGCCTTGATCTCGCGCAGCGCGTCGGCCCCGCGGTCGGCGGGCAGCGACCACTCCATCTCGTTGAAGCGCACCTGGCGCACCGTCGACAGCATCGACCAGCTCGCGTCCACCTGCTCGCTGCGCGAGATCATCGACGCGCAGAAGCGGCTCAGCGACGCGCACCACGACGGCATGGCCCGGCCCAGCCTGCACAGCGCGCCGAACGCGGTGTTCTCCAGCAGCACGTCGCTGACCCAGCGCCCGAGGCCCGACTCGTCGACGGGCGCCTCGGTGACGTTCCACTTCTTGGTCAGCACCGACTCGGTGTGCGGCATCCAGTAGAACTCGAACGACCGGTTCCCCGCGACGAGGGCGTCGGCCTGCGCGAGGCAGTCCTCGAGATCCATCCCGCCGCGCTCCAGCTTGAGCCGGAACGCCGGCACCAGGCGCAGGCTGAGCTCGCTGAGCACGCCCAGCGCGCCGAGCGCGATGCGTCCGCCGGCGAACAGCTCGGGGTTCTCGGCCGGCGACGCGGCGACCTCGCGGCCGTCCGCGGTCACGAACTTCAGCGCCGCGATCTGCGTGGCGAGGTTGCCGAAGCCCAGCCCCGTGCCATGCGTGCCGGTGCTGGTGGCGCCGGCGATGGACTGCACGTTGATGTCGCCGAGGTTCTCCATCGCGAGCCCGCGTTCGGCGAGCGCGGCGCCGAGCGCGTACAGGCGCGTGCCGGCCTGCACGCGCGCGACGTTCGTGGCGGCGTCGACATCGACGATGCCCTGCATCCGGTCGAGCGAGACGATGACGCCGTCGCTGGCCACCAGCGGGCTGAACGAATGGCCCGCGCCGGCCACGCGCACCGACTGCCCGTCCCGCGCGGCGTCGGCCAGCAGCTGCGAGAGCTGCGTCGCATCGTCGGGCGTGCGCACCGGCGTCTGCGGACACTCGACATACCCTGACCAGTTCTTCCACATCCCGTCGATCCTCGTCCTCAGAAGAAGCAGCGGCCGTCGCCGCGATACGTGGTCGCCGTATCGACCACGCGGCCGCCCGCGATCAGCAGCAGCTCGTTGAAGCGTTCGCACAACTCGCCCGCCTTCGCGTGGCGGAACAGCAGCGGGTCGCCCGGCGCCAGCGAGACGCCCGCCGGCAGGCGCACCGGCGTCTGCACCTCGCCCGCCCCCTCCGTGCCGACCAGCCTGCAGCCCGCCGGCAGCCACGGCCGCGGCATGCGGTCGGCGCCGCCCGGGCCCGAGGCCGGATAGCCGCCGCCCGCGCAGGTGACGATGCCCGGCCTGGGCGAGCGCGTGACCGCCACCGCGAAGCCCGCGGCCGGCCGCGGCTCGAACGCGCGGTAGTGGTCGAACAGCGCCGGCACGTACAGGCCGGAACCGGCCGCGAGCTCGGTGACGCTCGGGTCGGCGCGCGTGCTCTCGAAGCTGCCGCTGCCGCCGCCGTTGACGAAGCGCAGCGCGTGCCCGGCCGCCGCCAGTGCCGCGACGGTCGCGCGGCGGCGCTCGTTGACCTCGGGGATCGAGCGGCGCTTGAGCCAGCGGATCACGGCGCTGCGCAGCGCCTGGCCCGGCACGTCGTCCATCAGCCCGGCGATCTGGCTCTCGTAGCCCATCAGGCCGTCGAGCCGCAACGAGGGGTGGCGCGCGATCTCCGCGGCGAGCGCCAGGGCGGCGCCGGCGCCGTCCACCGGCGAGCGCAGGACGCCGAAGTGCAGGCCGGGAAAGTCGGACGACATGTCGAGGTCGATCGCCAGCGGCTGCACGACGCCCTCGTCGCGGGCGACCTGCGCGATGCGCCGCACCTGCACCGCGGAGTCCACCATCAACGTGATCGTGCGGCCCGCGCGGACCTGCGCCGCGACGGCGCGCAGGTCGTCCGGCTCGACCGACGGGTAGGCCACCAGCAGGTCGTCCAAGCCGAGCGACGCGAGCCAGGCGGCCTCGGCCGGCGAATAGCACATCAGGCCCTGGAATTTCGGCGAGGACGCGAGCGCGCGGCGCAGGATGGCGACGCAGCGCACCGACTTGGTCACGAGCCGGATCGGCAGGCCGCCCGCGCGCCGGCGCAGGTCGGCGAGGTTCGCGTCCAGCGCATCGAGGTCGACGAATGCCGCGGGCAGGCGGCGGCCGGCGAGCGCGCTTCGGAAGGTCTCGTAATCCGCGCTCATGATGCCTTTCCGCGCACCTTGTGCGACTCGAGCGTGGCCACCAGCATCGCCTTGTGCTGCGCGATCAGCTGCTCGCGCAGCGGCGACTCGAGCGACAGCGCGAGCCGCGCCGCCGCGCCCGTCAGCTCCGAGACCAGCAGTGACAGCGTGTGCACGCCGTCCCACGCCGGGCGCCCCAGCAGGTGCAGCAGCGGCGCCACGAGGAATTCGGCGGTGCTGCGCGTGTCGTCCTGGTCGAGCTCGCGCAGGCTCGGGTCGCTCTGCGCGCCCGCCCACACGGCCAGCGCCTCGGGCTGGTCGCGATAGTGCGCGAAGTAGGCGTCGACGAGGTGGTCGACCGCCGCCACGATGGGCGGCGTCCTCGGGCCGGCGAGCAGCGTGTCGACCGCATCGTGCAGCAGCTGCCGCACGCGCGCGAGGTCGCGCTGCGCCAGCTCGCGGATGATGGCCGACTTCGACGGGAAGTACTGGTAGATCGAGCTGATCTGCACCTCGGCGCGGCGCGCGATCTCGCGCATCGCGAGCGCCTCCGCGCCTTGCTCCACCATCAGCTGCAGCGCGATGGCCAGGATGTTCTCCACCCGCTGGCGGCTGCGCTCCTGGCGCGGCCGCCGGCCGGGGAGGGCTCCGGCGGCCGGGGCGCTATCACGGATCGGGTTGTTCATCATTGACATATGATCAATGATCACATCATATTGTGATCATTGATCACTTTCAAGCCGGTGCCATGACGGACAAACCCGAAGCCGCCGCCGATCGGCCCGACCTGGGACGGGCTGCGCTGCTGCGCCTGTCCTGCGCGTACGCGATCGCCACCAACGGCACGCTGCTGATGCCGCTGTTCGTGGGCGTGCTGATGCGCCGCTTCGACATCGGCGACGACGCGGCCACCGGCGTGGCCGCGCTCGAGATCGGCGGCATCGCCATCAGCTGCGCCGTGTTCCCGCGCTGGATCGCGCGCGTGCCGCGCCGGCTGGCCTGGATCGCGACGCTCGGCACCTTGCTCGCGCAGGCTGCCAGCGGATGGATGCCCGGCCTCGCGGCGGTGGGCGCGGCACGGCTCGCCACCGGCCTGTTCGAGGGCGTGCTGTTCGTCGTGGTCGCGGCCAGCCTGTCGAACCGGCCCGCGGCCGAACGCGCCTGGGGCGTCATCGTGCTGGCATCGGGCGTGTTCGACTGCGCGCTGCTGGTGGGCGCGTACGCGCTGCCGCAGGAGGTCGTCCTCCGATGGGTGTTCGTGATCGTGGCGATCGCGTTCGCGCTGGTCGCCTGGCCGGCGGCGATGGCGGGCTGCGACGCGCTGGCGCCGCCGTCGTCGACGCCGCGTCCGCCGCGCGCGATCCGCTGGCACGTGCTGCTGCCGATCTGGGCCGTGATGGCGCTCGTCTACAGCGTGCTGTCCGCGCAATGGGCGCTGGCCGACGTCGTGGGCCACCAGATCGGCCTGCCCCCCGAGCGCATCGGGCCGCTGCTGGCGCTGGTGTCGCTGCTGGGCACGGTGGGCGCGCTCGCCGCCTCGCACCCCCGCAGCCATGCGCTTCGCGTGCCCATCCTGTGGAGCGCGCAGGCCGTGATGGCCGGCGGCGTGCTGTGGTTCTTCGTCGTGCGGGACGCGACCGGCTTCTTCGCCGCGCAGCTGCTGGTGTCGGCCGCGTTCTACGCGGTCACGCCGTTCCTCACGTCGCGCCTGTCCGGGCTCGACGCCGACGGCTCGCTGCTGTCGCGCAGCATCGTCATCACCTTCGTCGCGGCATTCGCCGGCACCGCGCTGGCGGGCACGGCGCTGACGCGGCTCGGCGGGCTGGGCTGCGGCATCGCGCTCGGGCTCTGCGCGCTGGTCGCGATGCCGTTCACGTGGAAGGCGTTCGGGGGCGCGGCGCCAGGGTTCGCACGATCAGGAACCCGAACAACGGAATGAAGATCGCGTAGAGGAATTGCGTCCGCGAGACGCCGATGCCCAGCGGAAACCAGATGCCCGGCACCTCGAGCGGATCGAGCAGCTCCCCGCCGAAGAACGCGAGCACGGTGAGGACCAGCGTGGCCAGCGCCAGCACGCGCGGCGCTGCACCGTGCACGATGCGCGCCGCGTGCACGACGAACAGGGCGATCGCCGCGAGACGGCCGGCACGGGCCGCGCCGGCCGAGTGAAGCATGGCAGCGGCGATCTGCGCGGCCATGACCGCGAGTGCCGCGGCATCGAGGGTCCGCCACGGACGCCGGCCCCAGCGGTTCCAGGCCAGCGCCCAGGCGGCCACCGTGGGCATCCACATGAACCTCGCCAGCACGGCGTACGTGGGCAGGTCCATCAGGTCCGTCCAGGAGACGAGCGCGTTGTCGAGGCGGCGCACGCCCGTGAGCACCAGCGCGAGACCGGCGAACGCGAGCAAGCCTCGATCGCTGCTCCGAGGCCCGCACCAGAGCGCGAGGCCGGCGAGCGCGAACATCGCGAGCGGCTCGATCGCATCGACGATGTAGCCCGCGACGGTTCGCTCCCATTGCACGCGGTGGAGCTCCTCGCCCACGGGCCGCGGCGCCAGCAGGGGCGCGCTGTGCATCCCGCCGCCCTCCGCACCGGGTCCCGGCCGGGGCAGCATGAAGGCGCGCAGCGCCAGGACGCCGCGCATGCCCGCGGCATCGGCCGGAAGGGCGAAGCGCAGCGGACGCGTGCCGACCACGCGCGGGTTCGGCCCGAGCCTGCCCGAGCCGCCCAGCAGCTGTCCGTTCCAATAGAGCTCGTAGCCATCCTCCACCAGCGTCGGCCCGAGGATGTCCCAGGATGCCGGCGTGGCCGGCACGTCCACCTCGCGCCGGTACCAGGCGTAGCCGGTGTAGCCGGGATGCCCGTGCGCCATCCACCCGCTGACATAGTCCGGCAGTCCGACATCCCCGTCGCGGCTGCCAGGTTTCGCGGTCAGGTCGATGCTGTCCCAGCGGCTGTCGTCGGCGCGCGGATCGGCCCAGTGCGGGTCGTCGCCGGTGTGGAATCGCCAGCCGCCATCGAGCAGGATCGCCGCGGCGCGCAGCGGCGCCGGGTCCGCGCGACCTCCGCGCGCCAGGGCGCCGATGACCACGGCCGATGCCAGCAGGGTGGCCAGGACGATGCCGGCAACGAGCCTGCGCCGCGTGACGTCGATCGATGCGGTCACTACCGCCCCGCCAGGAAGTCCTCCACCCACGCGAAATGCTGCGCCGTGTTCAGCGCCGGCGCGTGGCCGCAGCCCGGCACCGTGATCAGCGTGGCGTGGCGGTGGCGCTCGATCATCCAGCGCGCGACCTGCGGCTCGAGCAGGTCGGAGTCGGCGCCGCGCAGCACGAGCACGGGGATGTCCAGGCGGCTCCAGGCGTCCCACTGGTCGTAGTCGTGCGGGTGGTGGACGAACTGCTGCACCATCGCCGGGTCGTAGTGCGGCGTGACGCGGCCGTCGGGCAGGCGGCGCGCGGACGTCTCGGCCAGGCGGCGCCATTGCGCGTCGCTCATCGCGCCGTACGGCGCGTAGACGGTGCGGAAGTACGTCTCGAGCTCGCCCATGGTGTCGAAGGCCGGCGGGTTGCCCGCATACTGCCGGATGCGCGCGATGGCCGGGGCCGCGACCTCGGGACCGATGTCGTTGAGCACCAGGCGCTCGATACGCCCGCGCAGTGCGCCCGCGGCGGCGCGCAGGCCCAGCGCCCCGCCCATCGACGTGCCCAGCCACGATACGCGCCCGAGGCCGAGATGGTCCAGCAGCGCGACGGCCAGCCGTTCATAGTGCGCGAAGCAGTAGTCGCGCTCCGGGTCGCGGCTCCATTGCGACAGGCCGCGGCCGATCGTGTCGGGACAGATCACGCGCCAGCGCTGCGCGAGGTGGGCGGCGATGTCGTCCATGTCGCGGCCGGTGCGCGCCAGGCCGTGCCAGGCGATCACCGTGCCGGCATGGCCGGCGCCCCACTCCATGTAGTGCAGCTCGGTGCCCTGCACGCGGGCGTAGTTCGAGGTCGGGTTCATGGCTTGCTGCCTCCCAGGCGGAAGATAGCGCAAGCGGCGCGGTTTCATCGAGGTACGCCGTTACGATGCGCTGTCGTCCGCGCTGCCGCCCAGGTGCCCCATGTCCACGCTCGAGTTCACCCCCCTGCCCGTGCCGCCCTCCACCGGCGGCGAGTCGCCGTTCTGGCATCCGAGCGAGCGGGCGCTGTACTGGGTCGACATCCCCGGCCACCAGCTCAATCGATTCCAGGTCGCCGGCGCCACCCACACGGCGTGGTCGTTCCCGTCCGAGGTGTGCAGCATCGCGCCGCGGCCGGACGGTGGCGTGCTGATGGCGCGCCGTGACGGGCTGTTCCACTTCGACACCGCCACCGGCGAGAGCCAGCGCGTGCTCGCGCCGCCGTACGATCCGCGCAAGCTGCGCTTCAACGACGGCAAGGCCGACCCGCAGGGCCGCTTCTGGGTCGGCACGATCCACGACGAGCGGCTGCCACGCGGCTCGCTGTACTGCCTGAGCCCGCACAGCCTCGACCGCATCGTCGACGCGGTGGCCAACAGCAACGGCCTGGCCTGGAGCCCGGACGGCCGCACCATGTACTGGACGGACACCAAGCTCAGCACCGTCTTCGCGTTCGACTTCGATCCGCACGATGGCAACCTGTCGCGCCGCCGCGTGTTCGCCAGCTTCCCGCCCAAGCAGGACGGCCAGCCGCTGGAGACCTACGGCGGCCGGCCCGACGGCGGCGCCGTCGACAGCCAGGGCTGCTACTGGGCGGCCTGCTTCGAGGGCCAGCGCCTGGCGCGCTTCGCGCCCGACGGCACGCTGCTGCAGTCGGTGCCGCTGCCGGTGCGTTGCCCGACGATGCCGTGCTTCGGCGGCGACGACCTGCGCACGCTGTACGTGACCACCTCGCGCGAGAAGCGCCCCGAGGCCGAGCTCGCCGCCCAGCCCTGGGCCGGCCAGGTGCTGCAGTGCCGCGTCGACGTGCCGGGGCTGCCGACGAACTTCGCCGACGTCTGAGACGCCGTGAACGAATCCCGCCCGTCCGAGCGGCGCGCCGGATTCATTCACAGCTTCTGAGTCAGCGCCGGCGCGCCGCATCCAGCCACGGCGCGAGCGACACGCGCCACACGTTCTGGTTGCCGTTGTCCCACGCGGCGCTGCGCGCGAGGTCGGCCTCGGCCTGCGCGGGCGTGCGCGGCCAGTGCGCCGGCGTCTGGCGGTCGCTCGCGAAGTACAGCGTGCGGCCGTCGGGCGCCAGCCGCGACTCGTTGCTGTCGCTGCCCGGCAGGTTGACCGGGGCGCCGAGGTCGGTCGCCGTGCCCCAGCCCGCGCCCTCGCGGAACGCGATGTAGAGGCGCTCGTGCTCGTCGGTGTCCGGGTGCTTCGCGCTGAAGACGATGAAGGACTCGTCGGGCGCCACGGCTGGATCGACCTGCTGCATCGCCGGATCGCCGAGCGCCTGCAGCACCGGCTCGGCCCACGCGCCGTCGCGCCACTGCGCGCGCCACAGCTTGAACGGCCCCTTGCCCGCGACGCGATCCATGAACCAGACGCTCCCGTCGGCGGCGACGCTGGGGCCCCAGATGCTCGGCCCCCGATTGACGACGGCCGGCAGGTGCACCGGCTCGCCCCAGGCGGCGCCGTGCCGCTCGACGCGCCACAGGTGGCCCGACGGATGCGTCGCATCGCCCTCGGCCAGCGGCCGGTTCGACACGAACACGAGCGCGGAGCCGTCCGGCGCCAGCGTGGGCTGCGCGTCCATCCAGCGGCCGGAGAACGGCGCGACGTGCGGCGTCGACCAGCCGGCCGGCGTGCGCTCCGCGACGACGATGGTGCCGTCGCGCGCGAACACCAGCGTCGCGCCATCGGGCGTGACGTTGGCGTCGGCGTCGCTCGACGGCCCGGAGACCACGCCCGGCGCGACGATCTCGGGCAGCTCCGTCGCGGCCATGGCGGCCGCATTGAACACGGACAGGACGACGGCGACGAACGACAGGGGCTTCATGCGCTTCTCCTCGCGAAGCGGCCATCCTCCCCGAACGCGCGGCGACGCCGCAGCGCGAAAGCGACGAAGCACGGTTTGCGCGGGGCGAACGACGGCGCGGCGTTCAGAAGTCGGCCGGCAGCGGCACCGACTGCAGGTCGAACGGGACGCCTGCGGGGATCGGCGGGTCGCCCGGCTTGCGATGGGTCAGCAGGCCGTACTTCGACTCGATGAACCAGACGCGCCCGCCGCTCACGACGCCGGACGACGGATCGTTCAGCCCCGCCACCAGCGTGCGCAGCGCGAGCCGCCCGCCCTCGACGCGCGCCAGCGTGATGCGCCCGCCGTACGGCCCGCTGCCGAACGCGTTGCTCTCGAACAGGACCAGGCGGCCGTCGGGCAGCGCGCGCAGCGCGTCGACGTTGTCCAGCGTGCGCGGGGCGGCGAGGCGCGACACGGGGCCGGCGCGTCCGTCGCTCGCGCGCTCGATGCGCAGCAGCGCCGGCGACGCATCGACCAGGCTGGCGATCACGTCGCCGGACGGCGTCACGGCGATGCCGTTGAGGCCGACGTAGGCGCCATGGCTGTCGCTGAACACCGGCGCGCCGGCCAGCAGCGGGTCCTCCTTCCACACGGCCAGCGCGTCGCCGCCGGCGGCCAGCCGCAGCACGCGCGGGTGGCGCGAGTCGGTGACGTAGAGGTTGCCCTGCGCGTCCTGCGCGAGGTCGTTGCAGTAGCCGTCGTCGGGCAGCGGGAAGCGGCCGCGCGGCGCGCCGGTGGCGAGGTCGAAGCGCAGGAGCGCGCTCGGCGCGGACGGCACGACCGTGAAACCGATGTCGCCGGAGCACACCCACAGGGCGCCGCGGCCCGCGTCCGCCAGCACGCCCTGCGCATTGGCCAGGCCCTGCGAACCGGGCGGCACCAGCACGTCCGGCGCCCCGCCGCCGGGTCGCACGCGCGCGACCGCACCCTGGCGCCAGCTGCCCACGAGGAAGCTGCCGTCCGCGGCGACGGCCAGGCTCTCGGGATACCAGTCGGCCGGCAGCGGCAGGACGGTGGCGGATTGCGCCGGCGCAACGGCGGACGTCGTGGCCAGGGCGAGCACGGCGACCCATCTCGACAGGGGGGACAACGGCGACATCTCGAACACTCCTTGATTGCGGAAGGTCGATTCTTCGAACAAAGCCTCGCTCGATAAAGCCCGCCAGAATTCGGTCTGTCGAAAGCCGGAGTCTTGAATGGATCGCCTCACGAGCATGGCCGTGTTCGTCCGCGTCGCCGAGAAGGGCAGCTTCGCGGCGGCGGCGGCGGAATTCGCGTTGTCCGCCACGATGGTGGCCAACCACGTGCGCGCCCTGGAGGAGGCGCTCGGCGCGCGCCTGCTGGATCGCACCACGCGGCGCCACGCGCTCACCGAGATCGGCGCGGCGTACCTCGAGCGCTGCCGCGACGTGCTGGCCAGCGTGCAGGCCGCGGACCACGTGGCCGAGGCCCTGCGCGCGGTCCCGCAGGGCACGTTGCGCGTCTCGGCACCGGTGTCCTGGGGCACGCACCGCCTGGTGCCCGTTCTGGGCGACTACCTGGCGCGGCATCCCCGCGTGCGCGTCGAGCTGAGCCTGAACGACCGCGTCGTCGACCTGGCCGAGGAAGGCTTCGACTGCGCGTTCCGCTCCGGCGAGCTGGCCGACTCGCACCTGGTCGCGCGCGCCCTGCGCCGGGCCCGCATGCTGGTGGCCGCCAGCCCCGCGTACCTCGAGCGGCACGGCACGCCGCGCGCGCCGCACGAACTCGCCGGCCATGCGCTGCTGGGCTTCGCGCCCTGGGGCGCCGACCCGGTGCTGCGCTTCGAGCGCGCGCACGAACGCGCCCGCGTGCCCGTGCGCGGGCCGCTCGTGATCAACAACGGCCAGGCGCTGCTGGCGGCCGCGCTCGCGGGCATCGGCGTCGCGGTGCAGGCCGACGCGCTGCTCGATCCGGCCATCGAGCGCGGCGAGCTCGTCGAACTGCTGGCCGACTGGAGCCTGCCGTCGCGCGCGCTGCACGTGCTGCGCCTGCCCGAGGCGCGCCCGAGCGCGAAGCTGCGCAGCTTCGTGGATTTCGTGGTCGAGCGCCTGGGCTAGTCCCGGCACTACACTGCGCCATCGACCCGCTGCCGCGCGCGTCCGCCGCGTCCGGCTCGCCACGATCGAGCAACAAACCGGCACGGTCGCGCAGGCACACTGCGCCGCGCGACGCCGACGGGCCGCACAACGACATTCACGGAGTAGACGATGCGCTTGAAGACCTGGGCCGCCCTCGCGGCCGCCGCCCTGACCCTGCCCCTGCTGGGCGGCTGCGGCAACGAAGACGCGAACAGCGGCCTGGTGCGGGTCGTGAATGCGACCACCGCCTACAGCTCGATCGACCTGTACACGCAGGACAGCGACGGCAACGACAGCATCGTCGTCAGCGGCACCGCGGCCGGCACGGCCAGCAGCTACACCGACATCAAGCGCGGCGCCAAGACCTTCGAGATCAAGAGCGGCGCGTCTGCCGGCAACGCCTCCTCGGCGACGGGCACGATCACCACCGGCGACCACTTCACCCTGGTCAGCTACATCACGGGCAACACGCTGGACACGGTGTTCCTGAGCGAGGAAGAGAAGAACCCCGGCTCCGGCAACGCCAAGCTGCGCGTGCTCAACGGTGCCGCGACGGAGGCGGGCAACGTCGACGTCTACCTGTCCCAGAACGCGTGCGGCGCCTTGTCCACCACCGACACCGCCTTCCTCTCGGCGGTCGCGGCCCCCAGCCCCGGCGTGGCGTTCACGACGGCCTACAGCCAGGTCACGGCGGCAGCCGCCGGCACCACCTGGAACCTGTGCGTCACCGCCAACGGCGACAAGAGCAACGTGCTCCTGGACATCCCGAAGTTCACGCTGAAGGACCAGGAGATCGCCACGCTGATCCTGACGCGCACCGCGGGCGGCGTGCTGCTGAACGCGGCCGTGCTGGACCAGCAGGGTGCACTGACGCCGTTCGCGAACTCGATCGCGCGCGTGCGCGTCGTCGCCGACGCCGCCTCGTCGGGCACGGTGTCCGCGACCGTCAACGGCGTCTCGCTGTCGGGCGACGCCGTGTCGCCGTCCATCAACAACTATGTCGCCGTGCCCTCGGGCGCGGTGACCGGCTCGTTCCAGATCAACGACACGTCGATCAACGGCGCTTCGCTGCCGGCGCTCGCCGCAGGTTCGGACTACACGCTGTTCGTCGGCGGCACGATCTCGGCGCCCACCATCACCCTGATCCAGGACAACAACACGCCGTCGACCAGCACGTCGCTGCCCGTCGAGGCCCGCGTGCTCAATGGCGTCAATGGCGTCAACGGCACGGTGACGGCGAACGCCGGCGGCAAGCAGGTCGGAAGCAACGTGGCCTTCGGCGCCGCGTCGGCCTACACCGCCATCACGGCCTTCACCGGCACCGCCACGCTCAACGTGTCGATCGGAGGCGTGGCCCAGCCGGCCCAGATCAACCAGACCTTCACGAGCGGCGGCGTCTACACGATCCTCGTCTACGGCGACGCCTCGGCGCCGCAGATCGTGATCAACAAGGACAACTGACCCGTCCTCCGCCAGAGCAGGAGCCCGCCATGCCCGACGCCCACATCCGACTCGAGCCGGCCGACGCGGCCGGCATCGCCACGCTGCGCATCGCCAACCCCGGCAAGATGAACGCGCTGAGCCTGTCGATGTGGCGCGAGCTGCGCGCCGTGTTCGACGGGCTGCGCGACGACCCGTCGCCGCCGCGGGTGATCGTGGTGCGTGGCGCGGATCGCGAGTTCGTCGCGGGCGCGGACATCGAGGAATTCCCGCAGTTCCGCTTCGAGCCCGAGTCGCTCGCGGCGTACCACGAGGACATCGTCGGCCCGGCACTGCGCGCGATGCTCGACTGCGACGTGCCGCTCGTCGCGCACATCGAGGGCGCGTGCATCGGCGGCGGGCTGGAGATCGCGGCCTGCTGCGACCTGAGGCTGTGCGAGCCCTCGAGCCGCTTCGGCGTGCCGATCGCGCGCCTGGGCTTCCCGATGGCGCCGGCCGAGGTCGAGATCGTCTCGCACATCGTCGGGCAGACGCTGCTGCGCGAGCTGCTGATCGAGTCGCGCCTGATGGGGGCGGCCGAGGCGCACGAGCGCGGCGTGGTCACCCGCGTGGTGGACGCCGGCGAGCTCGAGGCCGAGGTGCGTCGCGTCGCGCAGCACATCGCCGGCCTCTCGCAGCAGGCGATGCGCCTGAACAAGCGCGTGCTGCGCGCGTTCGCGCGGCCCACCTTCAGCGAGCCCGAGGATCGCGCCGCGCACTACGCCTATGCCGATTCGGACGAGCACCGCGAGGGCCTCGCGGCGTTCATGGAGAAGCGGCCACCGAGATTTTGACCCCACGCTCGCGAGCGCTCGCTGCCCCGCCGAGGGGGCGCTCCGCGACGCGCCCGGCAGAGCCGGATCGCGCGCTCCCTTGAGCTTCGCGCGCGAGGCCCGCGCGGCAGCGCCGGGCCGATCGGCGCTTCGCGCCCGGGCTTCACGCGCGTTCGGCGCAGAATCACGGATCCCGAATTGCGAATCCACATTGCCGCCCATGGCCAACGCCAACCTCTATGCCCGGCTGCGCCCGCACTTCCCCGCGCAGCTGGACGACGTCGCCATCGAGACCGCCGACGCGCCCGCCAGCCACGACGGCCACGCCTTCACGCCGCTGCACTACACGTGGCGTGACCTCGAGCGCGGCAGCGCCCGCATCGCCAACCTGTTCGCCGACCTCGCGCTGCCCGCGGGTGCGCGCGTGCTCGCGCACGTGGACAAGTCGGTCGAGGCGATGATGCTGTACCTGGCCACGCTGCGCGCGGGGCTGGTGTTCGTGCCGCTGAACACGGCCTACCAGGCCAGCGAGCTCGAGTACTTCGTCGGGAACGCGTCGCCCGCCGTCGTGGTGTGCGCACCGCGCAACTTTCCGTGGATCAGCCGCATCGCGTTCGCGCGCGGCACCCGCATGGTCCTCACGCTGGGCGACGATCGCTCCGGCAGCCTGCTGGAACGCGCCGCGCAGATGGGCGACGAGTTCGACACCGTGCAGCGCGATGCCGACGACGTCGCCGCCATCCTCTACACCAGCGGCACCACGGGCCGCAGCAAGGGCGCGCAGCTCACGCACGGCAACCTGTTCGCCAACGCCGACACGCTGCACCGCTTCTGGCACTGGAAGGAA
>Ga0207695_10006273_pt1 | contig 15478 bp, 14 predicted proteins | sample KBSC54metaG_FD_184354 | JGI IMG/M metagenome (GOLD analysis project Ga0207695, IMG submission 184354) | Corn rhizosphere microbial communities from Kellogg Biological Station, Michigan, USA - KBS C5-4 metaG (SPAdes) (version 2) | ecosystem: Host-associated > Plants > Roots > Rhizosphere > Soil... | reverse complement strand
CTCTGCCAGTTTGGTCGGTACGTCTTTTAAAGAATGGACAGCAATATCAATGCGATGATTTATTAATGCAGCATCCAGCGATTTTGTAAAAATGCCTTGCACGCCTATTTCATATAAGGGTGTAATAGTATCTATATCGCCTTCACTTTTTATATAGACTAATTCGGAAACAACGTGGTTTTTTAATAGCAGACTTTGCACAAGGGTAGCTTGCCACACAGCCAATTGGCTTTCACGCGTTCCTATCTTAATAATCTTTTTCAATTCATGTGAAGGTAACTGCTTAAAGCAGTAATACACTGGCAACCCTTATTGTTTTGCTGGTGCAGTTGTATCGCAAGCGAAGATACGGCTTTATGAATTTTGCTCTCGAAAGCCTCGTTAGTAAGATGTATTTCGCTTAGCTGGTAGAGCTGAGATTTTACGATGCGCAATGCGGGGTTAATCCCTTGTTTGCGATACCAGTTACATAAGTCTAACATGGTTCGTTTAATAATTTCCATTGCCTTGGGAATTTCGGCCTGGCGAAGAGAGATTGTTTTGTCAAGGATGGCAGATATTTCATCTACATTTAAAAGATGTATTCCTGCTAAATTTTTAACGGCTGGATCAACATTTTGTGGAACGGAAAGATCCAATATCAATCTTGATTTATTAATCGTAAAAAACGAAGGAAGAATGTTATATGTTTCAGCCGCTGAACTAACTATTATAATATCAGCATCGTTGCATGCATGAGCTAAGTTCGCATAAGGCACGAACGCTGCATCGCATTCTTGTGCTAGTTCAAGTGCTTTTTTATCGGTACGATTTGTAAAGAAAAGTGATGAGGTTGATAAGTAATTTTTAAGATTCTTACCAATATGATTTCCAAATTTACCAGCGCCAACCAGCAGAATTCTTTTAGCGCTTATATCCGAAACCCTTTCTTTAATTATTTCAATTGCGGCATATGAAACTGATACGGTTCCGGAGCTTAAATTAGTGGTAGTTTTTATTTCTTTAGAAGATTGAAGCGAATAGTTAATTACCCTTTCCATAAAGCTGTTAAGGCAGTTATTCTCCTTTGCTACTTTTGCCGCCACTTTTAACTGCGATAAAATTTCATAGTCACCAATTATCTGGGAGTCCAATCCCGCAGCTACTTTAAACAAATGCTCCACTGTTGTAAGTCCCTTGTACTGATATCCATGTTCAACAAAATCTTTCATATTACCATGCGTGTGAATGCAAAGCATTTCTATGAGTTGATTGGGATGATCACAAATCCCGTATATTTCTGTTCTGTTACACGTAGAAAGAACCATACAACCAGGAAATCTTTTTTGAACGGCTTCTTTCAATAATAAAACGGAGTGCTCTGGTAATAATGAAAATTTACCACGAATGCTTATATCACTTTTACGATAATTAATACCTGCTACGCAGAAATTATCTAAAAATTGATGTACTGGTTCCTCTATAATCATGAAGTGTGCAAATTTATTTTTATAAAAACCCAGCAATGTCACATAAATGTCATAATGCGTTTATTAATCTTCTGTGTTGCCGAATGTCGTTTTTGTTTTCTAATGAAGTGCCAAAGGAAATCAAAACTAATTTTTTTTTAAATGACCGCTATCAGATTTCTGCATGATACTGCTCATTATGCAAATAAGCTCTGCTTAATGATCCCTTATATAATTTTAGTATGGTTGATAAACAACAGGTATTATAAAAAACGTGAAAATATTTTAAGTAGTTGCTTTATCTATAAGCAGGTTACATTTGCAATTATTTTTATAAAAAATGACAGTTAAAAAAGGAATTCTATTAATGAATTTGGGTTCTCCCGATTCTACAGATGTAAAAGATTTGCGAAAGTATCTTGATCAGTTCTTAATGGATGAAAGGGTAATTGATAAACCCTGGCTTCTTAGAGCCCTATTGGTAAAAGGAATTATAGTTCCTTTTCGTGCGCCAAAATCTGCTGAAGCTTACAAGGCGATCTGGACAGATAAAGGCTCTCCTTTAGTTGAAACAACAAAACAATTAAAAGCAGCTTTGGAAAATGAAATTGCTGAACCCGTTGAAATTGCTATGCGGTATGGGAATCCGGGACCTGAAGAAGGTTTTGACGCTTTATTAAAAAGAGATCCATCGATAGAAGAAGTTGTAGCATTGCCGCTTTACCCTCACTATGCTATGTCCAGTTATGAAACGGCAGTAGAATATGCTAAAGAAATTCATAAGAAGAAAAAATATTCTTTTAGACTTTCTTTTGTAGAACCTTTTTATGATGAGCCAGATTATTTAAATGCATTAGCTGAAAACATAAAACCTTTTTTAAATCAACCGTACGACCAGATACTATTTAGTTACCATGGCATACCGGGAAGGCATATACGCAAAAGTGACATAACCGGCTGCCATTGCCTGCAAACTGAAAATTGTTGCGACGTGGCGTCTACTGCACATCCCTATTGTTACCGCCACCAGGTTTTTACTACCACAAAAAGGGTAACCGAAATTTTGGGTATTCCGAAAGAAAAGTACAGTATTTCTTTTCAATCCCGATTGGGAAAAGGATGGCTTACACCCTTTACTGACATACGCTTACAGGAGTTGCCAGCCGAGGGAATCAAAAAATTATTAATTCTTTGCCCGGCTTTTGTCAGCGATTGCCTGGAAACATTAGAAGAAATAAACATAAGAGGGAAAGAAGAATTTATGAAAGCCGGTGGAGAATCGTATACTATGATTCCCTGTCTCAATGTAAATCCTTTGTGGGTGAAGACAGTTGCTAAATATGTAACGTCAGATGACAAATAAAACTGAACAATGACTTATTTCTACATAAAAGCCCTGCATATTATTTTTATAGTGACGTGGTTTGCCGGGCTTTTTTATATGGTACGACTTTTTGTTTATAGCGCAGAAGCCAACGAAAAATCAGAACCCGAAAGATCTATTCTGTTAAAGCAATTTGCGGTGATGCAAAAGCGGCTATGGTATGGAATTACATGGCCTTCAGCAATTTTAACATTAATTTTTGGAACCTGGATTGGAATCATTTATGGAAGTTTACCCACCTGGCTCCTTGTTAAACTGATTTTTGTATTGGGTCTGTTTCTATATCAATTAAGTCTTCAATCAATCTTTAATCAACAACAAAAAGAAAATTTTAAATGGACATCGCAGAGATTACGGATGTGGAATGAAGTTGCAACTCTTTTTCTAATTGCCATAGTTATGCTTGCCGTAGTAAAAGAATTGCTCAGTTTGGTTTGGGGTGTTGGCGTATTGGCTGCAGTAACATTGTTACTCTTGCTCGCAATAAAGATTTATAAAAAATACAGGAAAGATTGAAACCCGCCGGAAGACTTAGTGAAACAACAATTCACAAGGTTTTAAGCCAGTATGCTTTTTAAAAGCGGTAGAAAAATGAGAGATAGAAGAATAACCCAGTAAGGCAGAAACGTCTGTAACACTTAGCTCTTTTTCATACAAAAGATATTTGGCGTGTTCCATACGCTGGCTTTGAAAAAAATCAAATATGGTGGTACCATACATTTCTTTAAAACCTTTCTTTAAATAACATTCATTTATGGCAGCCTTGCGGCTGAGTTCCTTTATAGTCAAGGGCTCACTAATGTGCTCCAGTAATATTTTGCGGGCCAATGCAATCTTTTCCCTATCGGCATCATTGGCCAAAAATTTACAGCTAAAAGATTCTTCACTATCTCCTGCCATACATTCCATACTATATAATAATAGCATTTGTGTTTGCGCATTAATAAAAATATTCTCCATGCTTTCTGAATAGGTATGATTCAATAAAGCATCGAGCACACCTCTTGTTCTGCTGCAAAGGGGCAATGATTTTGAAAATGAAGAAGTGTGACTAAAATTTAAAATGCTTTCAGAAAACGATGTTGTTTTTATACTTTTCACAAATTGCGAAAGATGATCTGAATTAAATCGAAAAGTGGCAACATCAACAGTATCAATTATCTCCTCGCACCGCTCAGATTGCCCATTTTTGCAAAAATTGCATTCTGAATCTTTTTGGCGGCAATAACGGTTTCCCGTTACACAAAAGACTATTTCAAGACTGCTTTGTTTTTTGTTTTCAGATTTATAATTATATACCATCACACCGGTATCTTCAAAATTAATATGGGGTAATTTCCGGTAACGATTAATCACATACTGAACCGTTCCGGGAATCTTTTGAACCTTGTGATGTACCAATTCCATTTCCCCATGCATCACGGGACGATTAAGTGCAACAGATAATATATTTTGAATTGGCTCCATTTAAAAGATTGCAAAGATAAACAAGATTTTGACAAGGGTTTTCCGGTATATAAATGCAGGATTTGAAGGGATATTTTAGCCTATATTTTTTAGTTATCCACATTGCTCAAAGATAAATCTCAAATGCCATTTTATTACCGGGATAATTGCGCATATTAGGCACATTATTCGTACTTTTGCACGATTATAATTTTAAAGGCTTTACAGCCATTTTTTATCCCTTTTTATGACAGCAGAAACAGCAGAAGTAATTACCCCAAAATTAGATGGTTATGGTGCAGATAGCATCCAGGTTCTGGAAGGTCTCGAGGCAGTAAGGAAGCGTCCTGCGATGTACATTGGCGATGTTGGTAACAAAGGCCTTCATCATCTCGTATACGAAGTGGTAGATAACTCTATTGATGAGGCATTGGCCGGTTACTGTAAAAACATTATCGTTACCATTAATGAAGATAATTCCATAACGGTAAAAGATGATGGCCGCGGCATTCCAACGGGCATAATGACGAAGGAAAAGAGAAGCGCTCTTGAGGTTGTGATGACCGTTCTTCATGCAGGGGGGAAATTTGATAAGAACACGTATAAAGTAAGTGGCGGTTTACACGGTGTTGGTGTAAGTTGCGTAAATGCGTTAAGCACTAAGTTTCATGTAATAGTAAACCGTGACGGGAAAATATTTGAGCAGGAATATGCAAAGGGAATTCCACAATATAAAGTACGTGAAATTGGGGAAAGCAATACAACGGGAACAGAAATACAGTTCTGGCCTGATACTTCAATATTTATTGTTTCCAACTACAACCGGGAAATATTGGAAGGACGACTGAGAGAACTTGCTTTTTTAAACAAAAAGATTCGTATCGTTTTAAATGACCTGCGGGAAAAAGATGATGAGGGAAAAATCTATTCGAAAACTTTTTACAGCGAAGGGGGAATTGTTGAGTTTGTAGAATTAATTGATAAAAATGGTAGCCGCCAGGCATTACTTCCTAATATAATTTACTGCGACGGTCACGATGAAGTTAATAATGTTGTAGTAGAAGTGGCCATGATTTACAATACGGGCTACCAGGAGCATCTCTTTAGTTATGTAAATAACATTAATACTATCGAAGGCGGAACGCATGTTTCTGGCTTCAGGCGTTCCATTACCCGTGTCTTTAAAAGTTATGGTGAGAAGGAAGGTATGTTTGAAAAAGCAAAAGTTGACATTGAAGGCGATGACTTTCGGGAAGGCCTAACCGCAGTTATTTCAGTAAAAGTTCCGGAGCCGCAGTTTGAAGGACAAACGAAAACCAAGTTGGGGAACAACGAAGTAATGGGCATAGTGGATTCAACATTGAGTCGTGTGTTGATAGCTTATCTCGAAGAAAATCCCAAGGACGCCAAGATAATTATTCAAAAAGTTATTTTAGCAGCGCAGGCAAGAGCAGCCGCAAAAAAGGCTCGTGAGATGGTGCAGCGTAAAAGCGTACTAACGGGAGGTGGATTACCCGGCAAGCTTGCTGATTGCAGCGATAAAGATCCATTCAGGTGCGAAATATTTTTAGTGGAAGGAGACTCTGCAGGTGGAACGGCCAAACAGGGCCGTGACAGAAGTTTCCAGGCAATACTTCCACTGCGTGGTAAAATTTTGAATGTGGAAAAAGCAATGGAACATCGCATTTACGACAATGAGGAAATAAGAAATATGTTTACGGCGCTTGGCGTAAAAGTAGGCACCGTCGATGATCCCAAGGCATTGGATATAACAAAGCTTCGCTATCATAAACTTATTATTATGACAGATGCTGATGTGGATGGTAGCCATATTGCAACGCTGATATTGACATTCGTTTTCAGGTATATGAAGGAATTAGTAGAACAGGGATATGTTTATATAGCACAACCTCCGCTGTATTTATTGAAGAAGGGCAAAGAACAATCTTACGCATGGAACGACGAAGACCGTAAGGCCTGGATTCAAAAAGTTGCCGAAGGAAAGGAAGATGCCGTTCATATACAGCGCTACAAAGGTCTTGGTGAAATGAATTCTGAACAGCTTTGGGAAACTACGATGAATCCTGACACCAGAACATTAAAGCTGGTAACTATTGATAGTGCGGTGGAAGCTGACCGTGTGTTTAGTATGCTCATGGGTGATGAAGTTCCGCCACGCAGGGAGTTTATTGAGACCCATGCTAAATATGCAAGATTAGATGTATAAATTTTAATGCTAACAATTTATCTATAAAGCCTTTTCAATACTATGAAAAGGTTTTTTTATTTCACTGCATTGTAAACTTTCTTACTAACGCACTTTATTAAACATAGTAAGTTCTTTTTTGAATGCATAGGCGTAATATTGCATCCTTAAACTCCTTGACATATAATTCAATTCATGAAAGCTCTTACCGGAAAAATATTATCTTTCTTTTTATTGATGACAACAATAAGTGCTAAGGCACAAATTGACTATCCTACATTTAAAAGCGAAATCCCCGTTATCGCTGCTGACAGCCAACAATTATCATTTAACTTATACAATTTAAATTATATAAATAATACAGAATGGTTTGGCAATATTCCTTTGAGCGGAACCTTGTTCGGGTACGAACTTATTCCTGAAATAGAATATCAAATTTCACCGAAGCTTATTATTAAAGGAGGCTTATATCTTCAAAAAGAATTTGGCAGGCCACATTATACCACCGTAGATCCGACTTTTTCTGTAAAGTACAGAGCGAAGCATTCATCATTTATTTTAGGCACGCTAGAAGGGAATAATAATCATCAATATATAGAACCTATTTATGATTACAAATTAATAATAAACGAACGACTCGAAAACGGATTTCAATTTAAAGTGGATACAAAGCCGTATACTCATGATTTTTTTATTAACTGGAGAGTAGCGATACACCCTGGCGATCCGTTTAAAGAACAATTTGATATTGGATATGTCTCGAAGATTAATGTTATAGATAATCAGAAAATTAATGTAACAATTCCTCTCCAACTTTTATATTCTCATAAAGGGGGCCAATATGATTCACTATCGAACGTACCACTGCAGTCTATTGTTAATAGTGCAGCAGGTGCTTCATTTACTTTTAAAGTAAATCATAAATTATTACAGAAGGTAGAGTTCGATAATTACTATGTTAACTATAAAGATATTTCAGGTGATAAACGACAGGCTTTCAATGAAGGAAATGGTTTTTTGTCGCACCTTTTATTTGCTTTTAAGAATGTGGGAATTGATTTAAGATATTGGAATGGGCAAGGATATATTGCTCCGCGAGGAATGGCTTTGTTCCAATCTGTTTCGGAAAAATATCCGGGACTTGTTGAAAAACATCGGGAACTTTTAATAGCCAGTTTTATTTATGACAAGGAAATTTTTAAAAATGTAAATTTTGATTTCAGGATTATTCCCTATAAAGATTTTATCGAACATATTTCAAGCGGAACCGGTCTTGAGTATTCTTATGAAATGTATGTAAAATATAATTTAAAGATTAATCTTAAAAAAATTAAGAACTCTTTCGGTGACTAATAAACGCCTGTGAGGAAATATATACTATAAAATAAGCATAAATAACTAAATTTGGCCTTCACTGTCAATTGACTATGGCTATAAACCAACTTTATTAACTAAAAACCCAATCAAAATGTCAAAAATGATAACAGCCTATTGCATGAAAACAAAAGAAAAAAATGTGCCCATGCAGAATGCAGTAATAACAAAAACTTCAAGAGGCGGATATATGGCCCAGGGTGATGATGGGAAAGGTAATAAAATGACAACGATGCTTAGCGAAGCTAATGCACTACAGGCTGTAAAAGATGGAGTTGCTAAAAAGAGCTGGTAATTTCTACAAAGAAATTTGTGAGCGATATGGTTTTACTATATCGCTTTTTTTGTTTATGAAAATTATTTAAAATCAACTTCAGAATTAGTTCAGGAATTTTGCAGTAAAGCCTCATTTGGAATGGCAGCTTTATGCATCTTCTTTAAAAATTCAAACATGGCATTCATTGTTTGAATGTCTTTCACAATTAAAATTCCATTTCTTCCAACCTGCTTTAATCTTGCTTTATTGGTTTGGGTTTGAATAAAATTTAAAATCTTCATGAAAGTTTTGCTGTTGAAATAAGGCGAATCTGCATTGGCTACAAAGAAGCATTTTAATGTATTATCTTTTAAAATCATTTTTTCAAAACCTAAATCAACTGCTAATTTCCTGCAGCGGACGGTTGTAAAAAGATCTTCCACCTGCGGCGGAATTGTACCAAACCTGTCGATCATTTCTTTATGAAAATCGATAAGGTCTTTTTCATTTTCACAGTTATCAAGTCTTGAATAAAGGCTTAATCTTTCAGTAATACTTTCAACATATTCATCAGGGATTAATATTTCCAAATCAGTATCTATCGTGCAATCAGAAACATAATCATCCTGTTTTTGGATTTCTTCTTTAAATAATTCCTTAAACTCTTTTCTTTTCAATTCGCGAATAGCCTCATCTAAAATTTTCTGGTACATTTCAAAACCAATCTCTGCAATGAATCCACTTTGTTCGCCACCGAGCAAATTTCCGGCTCCACGTATATCAAGGTCACGCATGGCAATCTGGAAGCCACTTCCAAGGTCACTGTATTGTTCAAGCGTAGTCAAACGTTTACGGCTATCGGCAGGTAAAGTGCTCATCGGCGGCGCCAGCAAATAACAAAATGCTTTTTTATTACTTCTGCCAACGCGGCCTCGTAATTGGTGCAAATCGCTTAATCCAAACTGGTGCGCATTGTTTACAATAATGGTATTTACATTGGGGATATCAACACCACTCTCAATAATGTTAGTACATACGAGCACATCATATTTGCGGTCCATAAAATCAAGTATGGTTTCTTCAAGTTTGTCGCCTTCCATTTGTCCATGCGCAAAAGCAATACTAAGGTCTGGACATAATCCTTGTAATAAGGCACGCATCTCGCTTAGCCCGTGTACACGATTATGTATAAAGAAAACCTGGCCGCCTCTTTCGGTTTCATAATAGATAGCATCTCTTATAAAATCCTCGTTAAACACATGTACCTCAGTTTGTATCGGCTGCCTGTTCGGTGGCGGCGTATTTATAATGCTCAAATCTCTTGCTCCCATCAGGCTAAACTGCAGCGTTCTTGGTATAGGCGTCGCCGTTAGTGTTAGCGAATCAACTGTTGTTCTTATTTGTTTTAATTTTTCTTTTGCTGATACGCCAAATTTTTGTTCTTCATCAATTACCATTAGACCGAGATCTTTAAACCTAACGTCTTTTCCTAATAATGCATGCGTTCCGATAATAATATCAATCTTACCCTCGTGTACTTTTTGTAGGGTTTCTCTTTTTTCTTTTGAAGATTTAAAGCGGTTAATATAGTCTACTGTTACAGGAAAATCTTTTAAGCGCTCGCTAAAAGTTTTATAGTGCTGGTAAGCAAGGATTGTTGTAGGAACCAATACCGCGGCCTGTTTCCCGTCCAGACAGGTTTTGAAAGCAGCACGTATGGCAACTTCAGTTTTGCCAAAGCCTACATCGCCACACACGAGTCTGTCCATTGGCGAGGGCTTTTCCATATCATTTTTTACATCAGTAACTGCTTTGTTTTGGTCGGGTGTGTCTTCATATACAAACGATGCTTCTAATTCTGTTTGCATATAATTATCGGGAGAATGAATAAGACCTTTCAGGCTTTTTCTTTGAGCATATAATTTTATAAGATCGGTGGCAATATCTTTTACCTGCTTCTTTGTTTTGTCTTTAAGCTTATTCCACACATCACTTCCCAACTTATTCATTTTTGGAACCGTTCCCTCTTTGCCGCTATACTTACTTATTTTATGAAGCGATGAAATATTCACATATAAAAGATCATTATCCTTATAAACAATCCTTACTGCTTCCTGCAATCTTCCGTTGGCTTCAATCTTCTGTAAGCCACTATATACGCCAACTCCATGATCAATATGTGTAACATAATCGCCTGGCTGCAACTCACGGAGTGTTTTTAAAGTAAGTGCTTTATTTTTACTAAATGCCTGCCTTACCCTGTATTTATGATAGCGTTGAAAAATCTGGTGATCTGTATAACAAATAATTTTCAAATCGTTGTCAATATAACCTTCATGTATAGACGCATGGATGGGAGTAAAATTAATTTCAGCATTAAGATCTCTGAAAATAGTATGTAATCTTTCTAACTGTTTCGGATTGTCAGCAAAAATGTAGATGCTGTATTTTTTTAATTCAAAATTTTTAAGATTATCAATTAGCAAATTAAAATTTCTGTTGAAAGCAGGCTGCGGCGCTGTGTTGAAATTTACAGCTGTCCTATCTGCATTTTGGGGTGTATTTTTTTGGAAATAAGATTTAGCGCCAATCTCAATAATATGTCTCTGTTTTATTTGTTCTTCCAATACCGAAGCGCTTACAAAATCATTTACTGAAATATCCTTTTTCTGATTTAGCTCATCTTCTGTCTCTTCTATATTTCTTGTTTTACCGCTTTTAATATTGTCAACAAATAATTGAACATCCGTCATCTGTTCCTCAATTATTTCTTTAATGAATTCCCAATCCTCCATCCATGCAATTGTATTTTCATTTAGAAAATTTAGAAGTGAAACTTTTTCGCCGGTTGCAAATTGCGTTTCAACATTAGGAATAATATTTACCTGTAGCAGTTTCCTTTCACTCAATTGCGTTTCAGGATCAAAAATCCGGATACTATCAATATCGTTTCCAAATAGCTCGATTCGATAGGGCTTTTCATTGCCATAAGAATAAATATCGAGGATACCACCACGAACAGCAAATTGCCCCGGCTCATACACAAAATCGGTCCGGTCAAAACCATAATCAACGAATCGTGCAAGCAATGCATCCACATTTATTGTTTCGCCTTGTTTAAATGAAATGATATTTTCTGAAAGCGTTTTTGATAAAACCACCTTTTCGAAAATGGCTTCAGGATAGGTAACAATAATTTTACGATTGCCACCTGCGGATAATTTAGTCAACGCCTCAGTTCGTAACATCACGTGGCTGCTATTAAGAAGACTATAGTTTTTCTTATTCTTAAACGATGAAGGGAAATAAAAAACATCAAGAGCCTTTGTAATATTTTCAATTGTATTATGAAAATAGGCTGCTTCTTCTGCGTCTCTTAATATAACAAGATGATTGAGTTGCGAACTCAGAGAATGATTGAAAACTGAAGAGACTATGAATTGAGAAGCGCTGCCACAGAGTCCTGAAAGATGAAGGTGCTGAGGTTTGGACAATAGTATTTTATCCACAATTGTAAAAATGCGGGAATCTTTTTCGTACAAATTCATCAACACATCCAGGTTCATTCAACAACTTTTAGCACTGCAACGAAGGTAAGTGTATTTTCATCTTTACGCAACTGAGAGGCAACTTATACCATCATTATAATGAATAATTAAATGTAAATTTTTCAATTAGAAATTTCATTTGTACTTTCCCCGAAATTTACCTGTTTATGGCACTGCAACCCTGGCGTACGGGAACGGTTATACGAATTGAAGACGAAACTTATAACACGAAACGTTTTTTTATTAAAATGAATGAGCTGCAATTTTTTGATTTTAAAGCCGGTCAATTTATTACGTTCGATCTTCCGATTCACGAGCATGTAAATAAAAGGTGGCGCAGCTATTCTATTGCGAGCTGGCCCGATGGCACGAATGTATTTGAATTATTAATTGTGTTGTTAGAAGGCGGTGCAGGAACTAACTATTTATTTAATGAAGTAAAAGTTGGGAGCGAAGTTACACTCAGGGGTCCTCAGGGCCATTTTACATTGCCAGTGCATATTGAGAAAGATTTATTTTTTATATGTACGGGTACAGGCATTGCACCTTTCAGAAGTATGCTTAATTATATCCAATTACATAATATTTCCCATAAAAATTTGTACCTCATTTTTGGATGCCGCACGAAAAAAGATCTTTTGTATCATGAAGAAATGAAAGCGCTGGAGAAAAAACTAGAAAATTTTACTTACATGCCCACACTAAGCCGCGAAGGATGGGATGCAGCTGAAGGTTATACGGGCTATGTTCACAGCTTGTATGAAGAAATATGTAAAAAAAATAACGAGGCATGTGAGGATATGCAGAACCTGAAACCAGCTTCTTTTTATTTATGTGGATGGAAAGCGATGATTGACGACGCCCGCAAAAATATTGCAGCACTAGGGTATGATAAAAAATCAGTTCATCTTGAGTTGTATGGATAATCGCAGGCTACTATTTACTAATAAAATTTGAATTAAATATTTTCCAGGTTCAATAATTATAAGAAGAAATTTTATGAGAAAACAGCACATTCGTGTTATGGCTATTTCATTATTTGTTATAGTTATTACACTTTTCAATTTTTCCAAATTAACAGGTAGCGATTGTATAAGAGCTATTCATGTAGTGAACCTGCTTATCTGTGGAATGGGAATAGGTTTATTTCTTACAAATGCAATTGCATTATTAAGAAATAAATAATATTAGATCTCTCTGAACTTTACATTGGGAATGATTTTTGACGCTGACTTAAAAAAATCATTTCAAATGGAAAACACTATTATTGAAGCGACGTATAACCGGCCTGAAGGAGACAGGGAGATAGATTCTCCTGTTTTGTTAATTGATATTCCCGATCTGATCGAACAATTGAAAGATGAAAATGCCTGGCATGAAAATGACCGCAATGCTATTACAGTTTTTAAAACTGGTAAAATGCGGATCGTTCTTGTTGCTTTTCATAAAGATGCAGAAATGAAGCCAGAGAAGCCTAAAAACATTTTTAGCTTACAGGTTTTGAAGGGAAAAGTAAAAGTAACAACCGATCTTACATCAACGGAAGCAGATAAAGGAATGATGGTAGCTCTGCATGAGCAAGTTTCATACTCAATCAAAGCTTTAAAAAAATCTGTGTTCTTGTTAACGATTATTGAATGATCTTTTAATGTATGAGCCATTAAAACGGTTTGCATTTAGTTAATCTTTTCTAAGATTATTTTTTTTACATCAGATAATAAAATTCTTTCCTGGGTCATGGTATCCCTATAGCGTATAGTAACAGTATTATCTTCTTTTGTCTGGTGGTCTATGGTTACGCAAAATGGCGTTCCTATTGCATCCATACGCCTGTAACGCTTGCCAATGCTGTCTTTTTCTTCATAAAAAGTATGAAAGCTTTGTTTGCATTCGTTCATGAGTTGTTTTGCAATTTCCGGTAACCCGTCTTTTTTTAACAGCGGTAATATCGCCAATTTATAAGGAGCAATCTTTGCAGGAATTCTCAAAACAACCCGGCTGTCTTCTGTTCCGTCTTCTTTATTCCATTTTTCTTCGGCGTAAGAGTTACTTATAACCGTTAGGAATAGACGATCTAAGCCAACAGAAGTTTCAACAACATAAGGGATATAATTTCCTATTGGTTTTCCATCTTCTTTTAAATCGTTATCAAAATATTGTAATTTCTTTTTACTTAATTCCTGGTGTTGTTTCAAATCAAAATCAGTTCGTGAATGAATGCCTTCCAGTTCTTTAAAACCAAAAGGAAACTCAAACTCAATATCAACTGCGGCATTTGCATAATGCGCCAGCTTTACATGATCATGATAGCGCAATTTTTCTGCAGGAATACCAAGGCTTTCATGCCATTTTAATCTTTCTGCTTTCCAATAGTTATACCATTCCATTTCAGTTCCGGGCCTTACAAAAAACTGCATTTCCATTTGTTCAAATTCACGCATGCGAAAAATAAATTGTCTTGCTACAATTTCATTGCGAAATGCTTTACCGGTTTGCGCAATGCCAAAAGGAATTTTCATTCTGCCTGTCTTTTGTACATTCAAAAAATTTACAAAAATTCCCTGTGCAGTCTCGGGTCGCAGATATACTTTATTATCTTCTTCATTACCAAAAACAGAAGAGCCGAACTCTGTCGAAAACATCAAATTGAATTGGCGAATATCAGTCCAGTTGGCGGTTCCGCTAACTTCACATTTTATTTTATTTTCTTCAATTAAATTTTTCAACCCCACAAAATCATCTTTTGATAATAGCTCATCCATGTTTTTTAATAAAGCAAATTCCTCTTCTTTCTTTCCTTCGAATGCAAGTTTTTCTGCATGAGATTCTATTAAATGATCTACCCGGTAACGTTTTTTGCTGTCTTTATTATCAATCATCGGGTCACTGAAATTATCAACGTGGCCACTTGCCTTCCACGTGAGCGGATGCATAAATATTGCTGCATCTATGCCTACAATATTTTCATGAAGTTGCGTCATGCTTTTCCACCAGTAATCACGGATATTCTTTTTTAGCTGTGCACCGTTTTGACCATAATCATAAACAGCACTTAATCCATCATAAATTTCACTCGATGGAAATATGTATCCATACTCTTTGCAATGCGCAATTATCTCACTAAAATTGTTTTGTTCATTTGCCATAGGACGGCAAAGATAGGTATGCACTTTAAATCTCCCTAATAGAGCAGCAGTTACTTTAATTTTTTATTCTGCTTATGTCTTTCCATATCCCTTAGCGTTTTTTTATGAAAGTTTTTTTGCAGCGCTTCTGTTAAGTCAACCCCCGTTTGGTTGGCAAGGCAAATTAAAACCCAAAGCACATCGGCCATTTCATCACTGAGCTTTTTATTTTTATCAGTTTCTTTAAAAGATTGTTCACCATAAATCCTAACCATTAATCTTGAGAGTTCTCCAACTTCTTCCATCAAAATTCCAAGATTGGTTAATTCTCCAAAATATTTTACTCCAACGGTTTTTATCCATTGGTCAACTTTTGTTTGGGCTTCTTTAATTGTTATATCCATAAATTATTTTTATTGCCAGAAATAGGCTAAGGCACAAAGTAAAGAATAAAACTTCCGGGTATTCGTCGCGCTTTCGTGTTTTCGTGGCAGTTACTCTTTTTTCTTACTGTCCATGATTATCGTGACCGGTCCATCGTTTACTAAAGCAACTTTCATATCAGCTCCAAACATGCCTGTCTCAATTTTTTTACCGAAATCATTTTCTAATTGCTTAATTAATTTTTCATAGATAGGTATTGCTGTTTCAGCTTTACTTGCTTTTATGTAAGATGGGCGGTTTCCTTTTT
>Ga0207695_10006271_pt1 | contig 15480 bp, 9 predicted proteins | sample KBSC54metaG_FD_184354 | JGI IMG/M metagenome (GOLD analysis project Ga0207695, IMG submission 184354) | Corn rhizosphere microbial communities from Kellogg Biological Station, Michigan, USA - KBS C5-4 metaG (SPAdes) (version 2) | ecosystem: Host-associated > Plants > Roots > Rhizosphere > Soil... | reverse complement strand
CCCACTTCTCGAACGGGATCTTGCGGTTGGTGAGCTCGATCTCGAGGTCGGCCGACATGTAGCCCGCGCGCACGAGGACGGCGATCTCCCGAAGCGGCGTGCCCTCCTCGTGCAACTCCAGAATGCGGTCGACGACGAAGCGGGTTTGTTGCTGCTCGTCGCGAGTGGTGACGAGCCACGGGGCGTCGCCGCCGGTGCGCTGCGTCCAGAGGTTCTTGGTGAAGCGCTCCAGCGCGCGAGAGATCAGGGTGTTCGTGACGTCGAGGATCGGCTGGGTCGAGCGGTAGTTCTGCTCGAGGGCAATGACTCGCGCGCCGGCGAATTGCTGTGGGAAGTCGAGGATGTTGCGGAAGTTCGCGCCGCGGAACGAGTAGATGCTCTGCGCGTCGTCGCCAACCACCGCGATGTTCTGGTGGTTGCGACACGTTCCGCGGAGGATGCGCGCCTGCAGCAGGTTGGTGTCCTGGTATTCGTCGACGAGGATATGGTCGTGCAGGCCGCAAATGCGGTCGGCGAGTGCGGGCGACGCCTCGAGCATGAGCGCCCAGAACAAGAGCAGGTCGTCGTAGTCGACCAGATTGCGCTCGCTCTTCCGGCTCGTGTACTCGGCGAAGATTCGGATGATGTCTCGTGTGTACTCGAGAAAGTGTGGGAATTCTTGCTCGAGGATCTCCTCGATCGGCCGGTCCGCGTTGAGATGCCGCGAATAGATGTAGTGCAGCGATTCTTTCTTCGGGAAGCGCTTTTCTTGTTTGCCGTAGCCCAGGTTGGCGCGCGCCAGCTGCATGAGATCTTCGGAATCGCCTTGATCCATGATCGAGAAGTCGCGCGGCAGGCCGGCCTCGGGACCGAACTGGCGCAGCAGGCGGTGGCCTGTCGCGTGGAACGTCCCACCTTGCACGCGCGCCGATGCCGACCCGACGAGTCGCTCCGCGCGGCTCAGCATTTCGTGCGCGGCGCGGCGGGTGAAGGTGAGCAGGAGAATGCGCTCTGGAGCGATGCCTCGGTCGATGAGATGGGCGACGCGGTAGACGAGCGTTCGGGTCTTGCCCGTTCCCGCGCCGGCGATGATGAGGAGCGGTCCGTCGCGATGGGTGGCCGCTGCCGCCTGCTCGGCGTTGAGCTCAGAGGCGAAGTCCCGCGTTGGTGGGTCGACGGTGCGTTGTCGAGCGGGATAGATGCGCGGGAGATCGGCCATGCCGCGCAATATAGGTTCGGGGAGCGTTCGGGGTGAGAGGCCTGGCTGGTGTCATCCTGAGCGGAGCGAAGGATCTCGCCTGTTACGCCTCCCGACGTCCTGCGTCTACTCTCGGTTACGTCTCTCGGTTCAAGTGAAGGTCGGGGAAAATCGCATCAAGTTGTGTGTCATCCCTCACTGGTTGGGCTCGAGGATTGGTGCTACGTTGCACGACCGGCATCAGCCCCAGTAGCATCGGCCGAGAGGAGCAGGCAGCAGGCGACGCAGGTTCGAATGTCCCACCGGGTGACGAAACGATCGGTGAAGGTCGTTTGGCCCAGATGACTCACGTTCTTCAATATGCGCGGCGACCAATATCGTAAGCGTCGGTGGGGTTGATCCTTGACCCCATTGCACGTGAGGCGTATGTTGCGTCGCTTGCGGAATAGCGTACTTCGGTGTCGAAAATTCCGAGGGGTGGCCACGACCCTCGAACGTTCTGCGGTACCCTGAGCAGCAGCGGTAACGGCAGTCGTCGGTTGGATGGCGTGGTGTTTAGAGATGTAGCAAGGCTGTTCGGAGTCAGGAGTGGTACGAGCGGTACGAGGCTGTTCAGTGGTACGCACGACTAGTCGCAGTTCCTGTTTTCACCCGCATCACTTACCAAGGGGGTAAGATGCAACGCGTATTTCGTTTTAGTTTGATCGGAATACTTGGCATCGCTGGCCTCACGGCTTGCGGTGACAAGGTCAACGTCCAAGGAGTGAACAACTCGGCGGACAGCACGGTCATCGGCGTCACAGTCACGCCGACCAGTGCCACGATGAACGTCGGCGACAAGCTCACGTTCTTCGCGTCGGTCAGCACGGGTTCGGCGATCAAGGACCACACGGTCACCTGGTCGTCATCGAACGCCGCGGTCGCCACCGTTGATGCGACCGGTATCGTGACGGCGAAGGCGGCTGGCACGACCAGCATCATCGCCACGGCGAATGCTGACAAGACGCAGGGTGCCTCGGCCACTGTGACGGTCGGCGCAGGTGCTCAGCCGACGCTCACGATCTCGTCGATCAACCAGAACAACGGCTTGAACTCGCTTCCGGCCAACCTGGCGAACGTCGTTGGCCAGCTCGACGTGATCTTGAACGTCGACCCAGGCACGCAGAAGCTCAACGAAGTGGACCTGATCATGAACTGCACGGGCCCGGGCAACACGGGCACGGACACGATCGTGCAGAAGCAGGTTCTCTCGTCGTCGAACCTCGCTCCGGATGCTTCGGAAGCGTCGGCGCCGGTGACGATCAGCTTCAACACGGCCACGTTCAATCCGACGTCGGGCGCCGTCTCCTTCAAAAACGGTAACTGCGTCATCAAGGCGCAGGCGATCACGGCGTCGGCCTCGGGTACGCTGTCGACCACGAAGTCGACAGACTTCGTCGCCGTGCTCAACAACCCCGACGTCATCATCGGCACGATGACGGCCGGAAAGACCGCCCTCAACCCGGTCACGGGTCTCGCGTGGAACGGTCAGAGCGTTACGATTGCCGCGACGCCTGTGTTTTTCACGCCGAACCGCTCCGCGGTCTCGCAGACGATCACGTATGAAGGTAAGAGCGCGACCCTCACGGGTGCGGGCACGCAGACGGTCACGTTCATTGACGAAAACGATCCGGCTAAGCTTGCGGATGCGCTCAACATCGACAACATCACCCAGTCGAATTCGCAGGCTACGTTGACTGTCGTCGCCGTGGACAACAACGGTCAGAACTTCGCGAACAACGCCGTTCCGATCGCGACCGCGGCTTCGTTCTTCGCGAATCCGCTCAACCCGCTGCCGCCCTGGATCAACCAGAACGGTCAGACCAACGACTTCCGACTCGACACCAAGAAGCCGGCGTCTGGCTCGCTCGTGTTGGCGAGCAACCAGCAGCAGGGCACCGGTCCAAACAGCTTCTTGAATGCGGCATTCCGCTTTGCGGGCGATTCGGCCGCCGGCTACTTCGGCGCCGACGTCCTTGGCACCTCGGGTTGCGTCGCTACGAGCCGCGTCTCGAACTGCGACAACGGCGGCGTTGACTCGGTTACGGTCGTCTTCCAGACAAGCACCAGCTCGACGGGCACGTTCACGACGGTGACCACGCCGTCGTCGCTTGCTGAGACTGCGACGGGTACGACCGATTTCCTCCGCCAGATCACCACAGACCGCCTCGGCAACGCTGACACCACATGGGTGTGCGGCAATGCTGGTCCGTGTCTCCAGTGGTCGGCGAACAGTGCGCCCACGATTGCGAAGTTCGGCGTCGACAAGACAGCACCGACCTTGGCCTTCAATTCGGGCACGGCTGACAAGAACACGTTCCAAGTGCTCAATCCTGGCCCGTTCAACCTGGATATCCAGGACCCGATTGTGATCGGCGGCGCGGGCGTCGGCACGTTCGCGGGTGCGGGCACGATCCTCGTCGCGCAGGTGCGTCAGTGGAATGGCGTATCGACGTCGACGAACCTGTCCGGCTTTGAAAACCACGTGGATTCGGACATTGCTGCCGCTGCACGCCTCGGCGAGACGTTCTTCGCGATCGGCACCGACGGCACCAATCCATGCGTAATTGGTCGCTTCAATGCTGCCTCGGCAAACGCCGGTGCGAACGCACTGCCGGTCGTCGAGCGTGGCGGCGCCACTGTGGGCTTCTGCACACCGGTTCCTTACCAGCCGGCGGCTGGCCCGGGCACGTCAGACGCTGTTCAATCGACGAGCACCGGCGCGCTGAACGGCTACTTCACGACGCGTGTCGTTCCGACGGACCAGGCTGGCAACATTGGCTCGATCTTCAATGCGAGCATCCTTGCCGACGCCAACGCGCCGAACATTGTGAACACTGATATTCCGCCGACGATCGCTGGCGGCGCCACGGTGCCATTCCCGGCCGCGGCCACGGATACGTTGCCAAGCAACTCCGGTTCGGTTGGTGACATCGTCAATTCGTGGGTCTCAGTGGTCTACCCGGCCGCGACTCTGCAGTATGCAGTCACGCCCGGCCCAGGCGTCGCGTTCGACAACGTGCTGACCCGCACGGCGACGATCACGCCGACTGTTCCAAACTTCATCAAGAACCTGCAGGTCGGCGTTGCTGGTACGCCGGCGACGACGACTGCCAATGCCACGAACAGCACGGGCATCATCGTCTCCGCGCAGGATGCGGCGAACAACGTCGGATCACTTCCGGTTTCGTTCGCCACGCAGCCGAGCAACTTCACCGGTTCGAGCACCAACTTCGGTACGAACGGTTTCACAGGCGGCTTCTCACAATCCGTCAGCGCGGCGACCGTATCGAATGGACCGGCAAGCGTGACCACGCCGGCGAATCCGCTGTCAACCGTCATCACCGCGGTCGCGACCGGGGTGACCAACACGTTCATCAATCCCTTCACGGCGGTACAGCTCTGGTATCGTCCGTCGGGCGGAACAGTGTGGTTCCAGGCGCCGGCTTCTGATGCGGTGCAGGGTGCCATCGGCGGTACGGACAACGGCGTAACACGCTCCTTCGTCTACACCTTCACGTGGAACCCGCCGGCCGCAACGCCCGCGAGTTCGGCTGGTGCACCGGTGACGCTTACGCCGCCGAACGCTGGCACGATCAACGTCGACGTCATGGTCATTGGTATCAACGCCAACGGCGACGCGATCGGCACGACATTCTCGACGATCACCCTTACCAACCCGTAGTCCTGGGTTGCAGCTCTAAACTGACTGGGCTCCGCCGAAAGGCGGGGCCCTTTCAGTTTCTGGCCGGCGCGGCGTGAGCGAGATATCAATTATTCGACAGTGGTGACGCGTATCCCGGCGGTGGCCCTGTGTGACGATGTCGGGGTAAGTAGGCGCCGGCACTATAGGCGTCCGTGTCCAGGGCAGCGGAAGGAGAACCAAACGGGACGGTGCATCAGCACTCCTTCTCTGCTGTCTATACGAAGTAAGGCGTAGCCGATCGTCGAATGCTCACATGCGCTCGCGGGCAACCGCGCGGTCTGGGCCCATAACGACCCCGATTGCGTCACACTCGCGTCAGCGGTGCGAGCGACGACCGGCCGATGTGAGCATTTTTCGATCGGCTCCGTCTTACTTCTTATGACGGGGCAAGAGAGGGATGTCTCGTCGGCCGCCCGCGCGTGGTGCATGACAAATCGACCGTGCCTCAGCATTCTCCTTCCGTGGCCCCTATTAGGTAAGTCGCCACGGACCCCGAAATGCTCATATGCTCCAGATCGCGTTTGGGCGAGAACTACGCCAAATGCGTCAGGCTCGCGTCAGGTTCGCCCAAGTGTCGACGAACTGGCGCGTCCGATGTGAGCATTTTCACATCCGTGGCGACTTACCTACTATGACGCAGCACGAGAGAAACTCCGACCCCGGGACCGGTGCCGCGAAGGCGTCGCCTGATTCGGACGTCCGATCGAGGATCTTGAGGTTCTCGAGACGAAACTCTTGAGCACGGAAATTCGTGGATCACCGAGATCTAAAGTGAGAAAATTCAACACCCCAGCGCCGCCGCACGCCGATTCGGACGGTGAGGATTGGGGCTCCCTGGCGTTGTCTACGACGTGCGCGCCGCAACCGGTCCGATTATTCGGTGAGGCGTCGGCGCCAGCGACACCAACGGAAGGAATGGAAATCAAAGGCGGCGGCTTCGCCATGCTCGCATAGGTAGCAATGAACGAAGCTCTCTTTCGACACGACGACCCTCGCGCTCGCAGAGAAATAGCAATCAGCAGGAACGCGAATCTGCTGGCGGGATTCAACGAGGCACCGCCCCGAATCGCAAAGGCGGTTCCATGCATCGCTGAAGGCAATCGCCGGCCGAGACAATGCAGACGCGTGTTGATACCATCCGGCGACCCGCATAGACGAAGCAGAAGCTCGATTGGCTCATCCGACCGGCTGGCGAACCGATCGTGCAGTACGTACCGTGCGATCCTGCACGACCTATGAGAGAAGTCTGATGTGTGAAAAACATGACGTGGCTCAGCGTATCGACCATCGCCTCACCTGATCGAACGATCGTTCGGCGTCCGGCGCGAATCGCGCAAGCCGTAGAGGTCATCGTAACTCGCGTGCTAGGCCAACGCCGTGGTCGATGAAGCAACGCGCACCGTGCGTAGCATGATCGGATGTGCCGTACGTGTGATCGTACGCTCTGATTCGGGAAAGCGGCGGCGCGCTCGAACGATCGGTCGGCAAGAAGCGATCAGACGACGATAGGTCTGGGCCGATCGCTGGGCCTCATCGAACGATTCGACGCGAGCCGGACGAGAGGCGCACCATCGCCTCGATCATCGTACTGCCGGCGAGATGTGATCGTAACCGGCACCGAGTCGAGCCGCACTGGGCCGAGATGCGATTCTTACCCGCCGTCGGACAATTGCCATCCGATGTTGCGCGAGTCGCACCCAGCGGCTCGGTTAAGAGCACAAAGCGACGTCACGGCGTACAGTATGGCCGATGCCGTTGTTCGCGCGTCGGGGCCGAACCGGCATGCGTCGGAAATAGGGGCGGCACTCGGAGTTGACCCAGCGGAACCCGGCACGCTCGAATCAACACTCGCCAATCACGCGAGCGAACCTCGCACTGTCTCAGCGGCACTTCCCGAACGGAAAGCGGCGGCGCGTCAGACCATTGACGCACCGCCGCTCATCGAGACCGCCAAGACGCCGCAGCCAGGCTAACGCTTCTGCAACGGAATCTTATTCGCGGCGGACACGCTGTCCCAATACTGCCAGCCTTTGCCGACCTCTCGATTGTCCACGAATACGATTGGCGTGAGCTTTTTCCACGGCACAGAATCCTTGCCCGCCCTTTCGTTGTTCGGTGTGAAGAACAGCACTTCGTAATTCTTCCCATTGATCAGATACCGGCTGCGCGTGTAGACGTTCTGCGTCGTACCCGCTCCTGCGCCTGGCTTCGCATCCTCCGCGATCTTCGACACGGCGGAGTCTATCGGCATTCCCTCGTGGATCGCCTTCACCCGCTTGTCCTCACACGCGGTCGTCACGATCGCCGCAGCCATCACGGCCAAAGTCAATGCATTACGTCTGACAGAAACGTGGTTCATTCGGTTCCTCGCTGATTAGCTGGTGGTTGTTGCCGTTGGATTGGCCGCGTCCGTCGCGTCCAGAGTGGTGGAATGGTGGAGTAATGGAAATTAGCGATTTTTCGGAGCGACGCGCCCATGATACACCCCTCAGGCCGGCGTGATCGCCTCGCCCAGCAGGTGCTCGACGTCGCGCGGGGCGAGCTCGAATACGCTTCCGAAGGCTTCGACGACCGATGCCTCGACCTGTTTCATGGAAATGGGGTCAGACTCCATTTCCCGGGAAATGGAGTCTGACCCCATTTCGCGCATCTCGCGGCTGATCGACGTCATCACGACCGACTGGATGCCGCACGGCACCATCAGATCGAAGTAGCTCAAGTCCGTCGTCACGTTGAGCGCGAACCCGTGCCACGTCACCCAATCGCGCGCGTGCACGCCAATTGACGCGATCTTCCGTCCCTGTGTCCACACACCCGTCTGGCCCGGGCTCCGCTCGCCCACGATCCCGAAGTCGGCCAGCGCGACGATCAGCGCCTCCTCAACCTGTCGCAGATACCAGTGAAGATCTTGGCGATGACGCTTGAGATCGAAGATCGGGTAGCCGACCAACTGGCCGGGCCCATGAAAGGTGACGTCGCCGCCGCGCTCCACCTCGAACTGCTCGACGCCGCGCGCCGCGAGCAGCTCAGGCGACGCCAGCAGATGCTGCTTCTTGGCGGAGCGGCCGAGCGTGACGACTGGAGGGTGCTCGACGAGGAGAAGCACGTCCTCGGAAATCGTCCCCGCGATGCGCGCTCGAGCCACTTCACGCTGAAAGTCGAGCGCGGGCGCATACGGCATCACGCCCAATCGCTCGACCCACAGCTCACCACGAATACTCATTGTGTCCTCGCCGCGCTCACGCGTGAATCATTTTCCCCAGCGAATCGAGGGCGGCTTCCATGACTGCCTCGGACATCGTTGGATGCGCGTGGATCGAGTTCGCGACTTCCTCGACCGTGAACTCATTGGTGCGCGCTACTACAATTTCGTGGATCATCTCGGTGGCGTGCGCCCCGACGATATGCGCGCCCAGGATCTCGCCGTACTTCGCGTCGCGAATGATCTTGGCAAAGCCTTCCGTCTCGCCCGACGTCCGCGCTCGGCCGTTTGCCGAGAAGGGAAATTTGCCGACCTTGTAGTCGAGCTTCTTCTCCTTGCACTGCTGCTCGGTGAGTCCGATCGACGCGACTTCCGGATGACAGTAGGTCGCGTTCGGAATGTTGGCATAGTCCATCCCATGGCCCGGCTTGCCCGCGAGAAACTCGGCCAGGACAATGCCTTCGTGCTCGCCCTTGTGCGCGAGCATCGGCGGGCCGGCGACGTCGCCGATGGAGAAAATGCCCTTGGCGCTCGTCTCCATGTGCTCGTTGATCTTGACGAAGCCGCGGTCGGTGAGCTGGACGCCCGCTTCCTTGAGCCCAATGTCTTCGACGTTCGGCGCTCGCCCAGCGGCGACCAGAACGATGTCGCACTTGACGTCTTTCTTCTCGCCGCCCGACTCGATCGACATCGACACGGAGTCCTTCGCGACTTTGACGTTCGAGATCTTGGCGCCGGTCGCGATCGTGATGCCGCGCTTCTTGAACGCGCGTTCGATCTCCTTTGACGAGTCCAAGTCTTCGAGCGGCAGCACGTTCGGCATGACGTCGACGAGCGTGACCTGTGTGCCGAACGCGTGGAACACGTCGGCGAACTCGCAACCGACCGCGCCGGCGCCGACGATCACCATCGACTTCGGCGCCTTCTCGAGGATGAGTGCTTCGTCGGACGAGATGACGGTCGTCTTGTTGAGCGCGAGCCCGACTTGGGGCAGGCCGCGGACGCGGGAACCTGTCGCGATCACGACGGCTTTCTTTGCATCATGCTTTTCGTCCTTGCCGTCGGTCGTCTTGACGGCGACGACGTTCTTTCCGGCGAGCGTCGCGGTGCCCTTGATGTAGGTGATCTTGTTCTTCTTGAAGAGAAACTCGACCCCTTTGGAGTTTTGCGTGCTCACCGCTCGCGAGCGTTTGACCGCAATGCCGTAGTCTGTCTTGATGCTGGCGACCGCCACGCCGAAGTCAGCGGCATGACCGAGCCGAGTGGCGATCGCGGCCGATTCTAGGAGGGCTTTTGCCGGGATGCAGCCCCAGAGTACGCACGTTCCGCCGAGTCCTTCGCGCTCGACAACGGCGGTGGACAGACCGAGCTGGGCACACCGAATGGCGCCCACATACCCGGCCGGGCCGCCGCCAAGAAAGATTACGTCGAAGGAAGCCATGTGGTCGATGGGTGGTGGTTGTTGATCGCCGGTTTGGAAATCGGGGAAATTGGAGTCTGACCCCATTTGCGCGAAATGGAGTCTGACCCCAATTCTTTGCGCTGATTTGGTGTTGCCGGCAACCAGTCACCAGCAACCATGGTCAAAGATACCGGGGTCCGGAATCAGCGCGCTACCGGATTTCCATGCTCGAATCTTGCCGGATTCACGAACGCCACATATGGTGAGGGCACCATGGCGAAGCTCCAAGTGGTTTTGGCGTGGCAGCTCGTCGCCGCCTGCACAGCGACGATCACGCTCCGCGCCCAGCAGCCGCCCACGCCTTCCGACTCACTACATCGCGACGCAGGTGCGCTGGCGCCGGCGGTCCTGATCGGACGCGTTACCGACACGACCGGCGTCGGGCTGGTCGGCGCGGAGATCACGTTGCTCCATTCGGATCGCGTGCACTCGATCACTAGCGACAGCGGCGATTTCCGCCTCACGGGTCTCGAGCCGGGAACGCTGGTCTTCAATGTCCGTCGGATCGGGTACGAGGCGGCGAGCTTCACCGCCGTGCTCAAGCCTGGCAAGACGCACCGCGCGTACTTCAAGCTCACTGCCACCGCGCAAGCCTTGCCGACCGTCGCCGTATCTGACACGGCGACCCACACACATTGGCTCGATCAATTCGACCGTCGCCGCGCGTCGGCACGCGGCACGTTCATTACACGCGCCGACATCGATAAGAAGAGCGCACGAACCGGCACCGACCTGGTGCGCACGGTTCCGGGCATTCGCTTGGTCGCGTTGCGCGGCGGTGCTGGTTACCAGGTCGTGATGACGCGCGGCTCGGGTGGCCGGGTCTGCGTGCCGACGATGTTCGTTCACGGTCTGCCCTACAGCGGGATGCTCGACGACTTCATCGCCGACGACATCGAGGCGCTCGAGATTTACGTCGGCATCTCCGAGGTCCCGACGGAGCTCGACAAGAACGGTCGGGGAATCTGCGGCGCGATCGTCGTCTGGACGCGCGATCCGAACAAGCGTCCGCCCAACTAGCTCGGCCCCGCGCCGAGCTGTCCGGTCGGCGAGGCGCGCTTAGAACACCAACATCAACGGATTCTCAATCAGGCGCCTGAGCGTTTGCAGGAACGCCGCGCCGACCGCGCCGTCCACTGCACGGTGATCGCAGCTCATCGTGACGCGGACCCGCTTGCGCGTGACGTAGCCCTCGCCACTCGGCACCGCGACATCATGTGCCGCACCGATCGCAAGGATCGCGGTCTCGGGCGGATTGATGATCGCCGTGAACTGATCGATCCCGAACATGCCGAGGTTCGAGATCGAGAACGTCGAGCCCGAGTACTCCTCGGGCTTGAGCTTTCGCTCGCGCGCGCGTTTGGCGAGCTCGCGCGCCTCATGTGAGAGATCGCTCATGCGCTTGCGATCGGCGTCGAAGATCACGGGAACGATCAAGCCGTCATCGGTCGCCACGGCCATGCCGAGGTGTACGCGGTTGTACTGCCGAATGCGATCGCCGAGCCAATGCGAGTTGACTTCGGGATGCTGCGCGAGCGCCGTCGCGACGGCCTTCATCAGAATGTCGTTGATCGACACCTTGAACTCATCGCCCATCTCGAGCATCGCCGCGCGCATCTCGCTGACGCGGGTGAGATCGAATTCCGCGGTGAGATAGAACGTCGGAATGGGTCCGATCGACTCGACCAGTCGTTTGGCGATCGTCTTTCGAATTTGCGTGAGCGCGATGTCTTGGTAGTCGCCGACCGCTGCCGGCGCGACGGCCGGACGTGCCGGCGCGGCCGCACTGGCCGCCTGCGCTGACTCGATGTCTCGCTTGATGATCCGCCCGCCTGGTCCCGAACCGCGCACCTGAGAGAGATCGAGCCCGCGTTCCGACGCGAGGCGACGGGCCAATGGCGACGATCGCGTCTGCCCGCCGTTTCCTTCGGCGCCGCCGGCAGCGCTAGGCTGCATCGGTTGCGTGGGCTGCGTCGGTTGCGTCGGCGCAGCCGGTGTCTTCTCCTGCGGCGGTGTCGACGCCTCACCCTGCGCTTCGCGTCCGCTGCGTGGCACTGGAGACGCGCCCGCCGTCTCCTGCGTCTTCGCCACGACCTGCTCGGCCGGCTTTGCCGCTGTGGGGGCCGCCGCCGACGCGCCGCCCGCCTCGGCGATCAATGCGTCGATGTTCTCGTCCGGCGCCGCGATGACGCCGATGAGTTGACCGACAGGGCGCGACTCGCCTTCAGGAACGAGGCGCTTGCGCAAAACTCCGTCACCGCGGGCGACGAGCTCCATGATCGCCTTGTCGGTCTCGACCTCGGCGAGGACGTCGCCGCTCTTCACGGCGTCGCCTTCGTTCTTCAGCCATTTGACGAGCCGACCCTCCTCCATAGTGGGGGAGAGCGCCTCCATAAAGACTTTAGTAGACATGGAAGATCAGGTTTCTCGTAGCAGGGTGGAGGGTTGAGGGTGGAGGGTTGGTGGAAGGCGGGCGGCGCTACGCGCCGCTTCAAAGCACTTGACGCTTGCCAACGGAAGTCGCGGCTCGAACACCAGCGGCGCGCTCCGTTCGCCAACCACGCTTCCCTGAATGTTCCACCCTCAACCCTGCTCTATACGTACATGACTTTCCGAACAGCCGCGATCGTTTTCGCCGCATCCGGCTTCGCGGCACGTTCGAGATTCTTTGCATACGGCATCGGAACGTCGGCTTGGTGGACACGAAGCACCGGCGCGTCGAGCGAGTCGAAGCATTCGCGCTGGATGAAGTCCACGACCTGTGCGCCGATGCCGGCGATTTCCCAACCCTCCTCGAGTACGACGGCGCGGTTCGTCTTCATCACCGACGTCTTGATTGCTTCCACGTCCATGGGGCGCACCGTACGCAGATCCACGACGTCGACGCGAACGCCGTCCTTCGCCATCTGATCAGCCGCCTGCATAGCGACGAGCGCCATTTTGCCATAAGTGATGATCGAGCAATGATCGCCCTCGCGCTTGAGCTCGGCCTGGCCGATCGGGATGAGATACTCTTCCTCCGGGACCTCTCCCTTGAGGTTGTATAGCATCTCGCCTTCGAGGAAACACACCGGATTGTCGTCGCGGATGGCGCTCTTGAGCAAACCTTTCGCGTCGTACGGCGTCCCCGGCGTCACGACTTTGAGCCCGGGAATGTGCGCGAGCCACGACTCGAACGCCTGCGAATGTTGAGCGGAGAGTTGCAGTGCTGCGCCATTCGGCCCGCGAAACACGATCGGGATGTTGAACTGGCCGCCCGACATGTAGAGAAGCTTGGCCGCCGAGTTGAGCACCTGGTCGAGCGCGAGGACGCCGAAATTCCACGTCATGAATTCGATGATCGGCCGCAATCCGACCATCGCCGCTCCGACGCCGACGCCGGCGAATCCGAGCTCGGTGATCGGCGTGTCGACGACGCGCATCTCGCCGAATTCCTGAAGCAGACCCTTCGAGACTTTATATGCGCCTTGATAGACAGCGACCTCCTCTCCCATGAGGAACACGCGGTCGTCGCGAAGCATCTCCTCTCGGAGTGCTTGGTTTAGCGCATCTCTATACGTGATGACAGGCACTGGTTGCGAGTTGCTGGTTGTTGGTTGCTGCTGGCTTCAGTCGGCGGCAACAGCTTCCGCCGTTGCATCGCTCGTTGTGTCGACCAACACATCTTCATACAGCGCCTCGAGCGGCGGCTCCGGACTCTTGTCGGCGAAGTCCCACGCATCTTGCGCGACTGCTTTCATTTCCTCGTCGAGCTTATGAAGATCGTCATCGGTCATCTCGCCTTGCTCGTGCATGTGCATGCGCAGCAGAACAATGGGATCGCGTTTCATGTACTCGTCGAGCTCGGCCTTGGTCCGATACGTACCGCTGACCGCGTCGGACATCGAGTGGCCCATGAAGCGATATGTGCGCACCTCGAGCAGCGTCGGCTCAGATTCCGTCCGCGCGCGATCGACCGCTTCCTGCATCGACTCGCGCACGGCGAACACATCCTGTCCGTCGCAGACGGCGCGCGGAATGTTGTACGAGGCGCCGCGCTCGTAGATGTCATGAATCGCCGACGCACGCTCGAGCGCCGTGCCCATGCCGTAGCGATTGTTCTCGATCACGTACACGACCGGCAGCTTCCATAGGCCGGCCATGTTCAACGCTTCATGGAACGCCCCGGTATTCACGACCGACTCGCCCATGAAGCAGACGCACACCTGATCGCCGCCGCGATACTTGATCGCGAAGCCGACGCCGGTCGCCAAAGGAACGTGCGCGCCGACGATGCCGTGTCCGCCGAGGAAGTTGAGGCTCTTGTCGAACATGTGCATCGAGCCGCCCTTGCCGCGCGCCACACCATCGATGCGCCCAAACAGCTCGGCCATGATGTTGCGCGGGTTCATTCCTCGCGCGAGCGCCTGGCCGTGGTCACGGTATGTCGTGATGACGTAGTCGTCACTGCGCAGCACCGAGAGCGATCCTGTGCTCACCGCCTCCTGGCCGATGTACAGGTGACAGAAGCCGCCGATTTTTCCAAGCGCGTAGGCTTCAGCGCAACGCTCCTCGAAGCGACGCTGTAAAAGCATCGAGCGGAGCAGTGTGAGATTCAGCTCGGCATCGGAGGACTTAGACTCGGTCTTCTTCTTCGCCACGAGAAGGCAGGGTTGAGGGTTGAGGGTGGAGAGTTGAGGAAAGGTGCGCGGCGCTCTGCGCCGCCACCCGCATTCGGTTGGTCAAGTAGTCGGTCGGGCAGGAACACAAGCGGCGCGCTCCGCGCACCACCAACCTCCCCCCACCCTCAACCCGCAACCCTCGACCCTGCCATTTGTTGGACCTGTTCCCAGGCATGGTAGCTCGACCGCACGAGTGGGCCGGATTCGACATGCCGGAACCCCATCGCCATGCCGACGTCTCGCATGCGACGGAACTCTTCGGGCGTGACGTAGCGATCCATCGGAATGTGCGATTGCGACGGGCGCAAATACTGGCCCAGTGTCAGAATATCGACGTCGACTTCTCGCAGATCGCGCATGACGAGCTCGACTTCTTCCAGCGTCTCCCCCATGCCGAGGATGATGCCGGTCTTCGTCGGAATGTGCGGGGCGATGCGCTTTGCCGTGCGGAAGATGTTGAGCACACGCTCATAGCGGCCGCCGGGCCGACAGCGCTTGTACAAGCGCGGCACGGTCTCGGTATTGTGATTGTAGATGTCCGGGTTCGCCTCGAGCACGGCGCGAATCGAGTCCTCGTTGCCTTGGAAATCCGGCACGAGCACTTCGACCGAGCATTCGGGGAGGCGCTCTTTGATTTGCCGGATCGTCTCGGCGAAGATGTACGCACCGAAGTCGGGTAGGTCGTCGCGATCCACCGACGTGATAACGGCGTGGCGCAGCTGCATCTCACCGATCGCGGCGGCGACGCGCGACGGTTCGTCGATGTCGTACTTCGGAGGCCGGCCGTGCGAGACGGCGCAATACGCGCAGTTCCTCGTGCATACGTCGCCGAGGATCATGAAGGTCGCCGTACCGTGCTCCCAGCATTCCCCGACGTTCGGACAATGCGCCTCTTCGCAGACCGTGTTCAGATCGAGGTCGCGCATCAACTGCTTGAGCTCGAGGTACTTCGGGCCGCCTGGCGCGCGGACCTTGAGCCAGCTCGGCTTTCGCTCCGGAAGTGGTTGAACGCGGTGACGACCAGTTATTTGGTACAGTGTGTCGCCCATGAGCCTCGAGGCGAAATTTTGGATGCGTGGGCTTGGCCTTCGGCAGTCAACAGAGCCGCTTCTGGGGCTTTTCTACAGTCGCTCTCAGAAGCGGAAGCCGTTGAGCACGAATAATCTATCTGAGCCAAAAAGGCCAAGCTAGGACTCAATAACCACAGAAACTTACCACCCGTGGTTAGTGCTG
>Ga0207695_10006270_pt1 | contig 15481 bp, 12 predicted proteins | sample KBSC54metaG_FD_184354 | JGI IMG/M metagenome (GOLD analysis project Ga0207695, IMG submission 184354) | Corn rhizosphere microbial communities from Kellogg Biological Station, Michigan, USA - KBS C5-4 metaG (SPAdes) (version 2) | ecosystem: Host-associated > Plants > Roots > Rhizosphere > Soil... | reverse complement strand
CCCGGCGAACTCGTCCACGAAGTCCGCCACGCCGTGCTGCAGAAGAAGGCCACGGTCGTGATCATCGACAGCCTCAACGGCTATCTCAACGCGATGCCGAACGAGCAGTTCCTGATCGTGCAATTGCACGAGTTGCTGACGTTCCTCGGGCAGGCAGGCGTGGCAACGCTGCTGATCGGCGCCCACCACGGCTTGATCGGCATGCAGATGCAGGCGCCCGTGGATGCCAGCTATCTGGCCGACGCGGTCGTGCTGTTGCGCTACTTCGAGGCCGACGGCATGGTGCGGCAGGCGATCTCGGTGATGAAAAAACGCGGCGGCGCGCATGAGCGCAGCATTCGCGACTTCACGTTGAGCGAAACCGGAATCCATGTCGGACCGCCGTTGCGCCAGTTTCGCGGGATCCTCACCGGCGTTCCGACTGTTATCGACGATCCGGGCCGCAAACCACCGTGAACGAGGGACTGCCCGGCTCGAAAGAGCAGCGCGTGCTGCTGAGGACGGCGACCGGCAAAGACGCAGCGTTGACCAAGACAGTGCTCGAGCGCGCCGGCATGCAGGCGCATGCGTGCAAGTCGGTCGAGGAACTGGCCCGCGAAATCGAGCACGGTGCGGGCGTGCTGCTGATCGCCGAGGAAGTCCTCGGCGACGCCGCGTTTTCCGCCGTGCTTGCAATACTGCAGAAGCAGCCGCCCTGGTCGGACCTTCCGGTGCTGATCCTCGCGCGCACCGGCGCGGACTCGATCGCCATCGTCGATGCGATGGAGATGGCGGCGAACTTCACCGTCATCGAACGGCCGATCCGCGTTTTCTCCCTGATCAGTTCGGTGCGCACCGCCTTGCGTGCGCGCAAGCGCCAATACGAGCTGCGCAGCGTCATGCAGGGCTTGCGCCTCGCCGATCAACGCAAGACCGAGTTCCTGGCGACGCTCGCGCACGAGTTGCGCAATCCGCTCGCGCCGCTGAGCACCGCGCTCGCCCTGCTACAGATCAGGAAGCTCAGCTCGGAGGCGGCCCAGCCGCACTACGTGATGATGCAGCGGCAGGTCCAGCACATGGGCCGCCTGATCGACGACCTGATGGAGGTTTCGCGCATCACGCGCGGCAAGATCGAGCTCAAGCCCGAAGTGCTCGCGCTGGAGCAGGTGGTCGCCGATGCCGTGGAGCTGAGCCGGCCGCTTCTGAATGGCGCGCGCCACGAGCTCGAACTGATGTTGCCGGATGAATCACTGAAGGTGCGCGGCGACCGGGTGCGGCTGACCCAGGTGTTTTCCAACCTGCTCAACAATGCGGCAAAGTATACTCCGTCCGGCGGCCGCGTCGCCGTGACGGTCGAACACCATGACGGCGCCGCGCGCGTTTGCGTGCGCGACAACGGAATGGGCATTCCGCGCGACATGCTGGCCTCGATATTCGAAATGTTCGTCCAGGTCACCGACACGTCGAGCGCCGCGCAGGGCGGACTGGGAATCGGCCTGACTCTGGTCAAGAGCCTGGTGGAACTGCACGGCGGGACGGTCCGTGCATACAGTGCCGGGGCGGGCGCGGGCAGCGAACTCGTCGTCACGCTGCCGCTGCTGGCTGCCGCCAGATCGGTCGTTGTCGATGGCGCTTTGCCGGCGGAGTATGGCCGTGTGTCCGGCCGTATCCTGATCGTCGATGACAACCGCGAGGCCGCCGACAGCCTGGCGGCGCTGCTCGGGGCGATCGGTGCCGAAACCTCGGTCGCCTACGACGGCGAGGAAGCCCTGGCCATTGCCGCGTCCATACATCCGGCCGTCTGCATCCTGGACATCGGCATGCCGGGCATGGATGGATGCGAGCTCGCCCGCCGCCTGCGCAGCCAGGCGGGGCTCGCCTCGGTCGTTCTTGTCGCCCTGACTGGCTGGGGGCAATCGGAGGACCGTCTCCGCATCACCGAGGCGGGATTCGACCACCACCTGCTCAAGCCGGTGGCGATCGACAAATTGCTCGCGTTGCTGCCGAAGGGCGCGCCGGTCGACCAGCCGCGGTCCGCCGCAGTCCAGTCGCAGCGAGAAAGCTGAAACGCGGCGCAAGGGCGCGCGCCGCGCGGAGGCACGCCGCACCGGCGCGGTTGCCGCGCCTACGAAATCTTCGCGACGATCTTCTTCATCTCGTCCGGCGTGAACGCACGCAACGTATTGGACGTGACGTTGCCGAGCGAACCGACCTTGAACATCCACGAGGCAATCGCCTCCTCGGTACCGTCGGCAATGATCACCATATCGACCTGGCCCATCGTCCAGAATCCCTGCTTGATGGTCACGCCGAACGACCTGGCGATCTTCGTGGCCGAGCCGAAGCGTTTCGGCGAATCCTTGACGCTGCGGATCCCCTGATCGGTGAACTTGAGCAATGCGATGTAGGTTGCCATGGCTGCACTCCCTCGATGCGCTTTCGCCAAAGGCGGCACCGTGACGCGCGGGCAGGTGCCGATCGCCTGCGCCGTTATTGGCGGATGCGGGTCCGCGGCGCCGGCTCAGGTTACGCCGGCGGCGGCCGTGGCACAACGAAGGCCGCCAGCCTGACGGACGGCTATTTCGCTGTCGAAGGCGCGGCCGCCTCGCGCGCCGCGCGAAATTCGCTGTCCTGCGCCCACTGCGGCCAGGTCGCCTCGTCGGCAAGTCGCTTGCCGACGGCGTACAGCGCCTGTGTGTCCTCGATGACGCCGGCGTAGTCCCAGCCCGGATCGAAGCGGTCGGCCGGCTTGTGGTAATGGTTGCGCGTGTAGTCGTCGTAGGCGGCGCGGCCGGCGTCCTTGCCGCCGTCGAACTTGTCGAAACCGCCGCGCGCATACAGCACTGGCACGCCGTGCTGGGCGAAGTTGAACTGGTCGGACCGGTAGAAGTAGCCCTTTTCCGGCTCGGTGTCGCTCGTGATCGTGCGCTGCTGCGGCGCGAGTGCGTCCTTGAGGTAATCGTCCATTTGCGACTGGCCGAAGCCGATGATCTGCATGTCGCGCGTGCGGCCGATCGGCAGCAGGATGTCCATATTGATGTCGGCGGCCGTCTTGGCCAGCGGCAGCGACGGGTGCAGCGTGTAGTAGCGCGAGCCGAGCAGCCCCGCCTCTTCCAGCGTCGGCACGAGGAACAGGATCGAACGTTGCGGTGCCGGCTGCTGGTGCGCGAATGCATCGGCGATCTCGAGCAGCGCCGCGATGCCGGTGCCGTTGTCGACCGCGCCGTGGTAGATCGGGTCGCCCTTGAGCGTCGCATCCTTGCCGAAGTGGTCCCAGTGCGCCGAATAGACGACAGCTTCGCCGGCACGCTCGCTGCCGGGCAGCATTGCCACGACATTGTCGGAACTGATGCTGCGGATCTGGCTTTGCAGGTGCACGGACAGTTTCGCAGCCAGCGCCGTCGGCTTGAATCCGCGCAGGTCGGCCGATTTCTTCAGTGCGTCGAAATCGGCGCCGGCCTTCGCGAACAGCCGGCGCGCGGCTTCGGTCGTGAGCCAGCCGGCGACCGGCAGCCGCGGTTCGGCATCCTCGTGCGCGGGCAGGTAGAACTGCGGACCGCTCCAGCTGTTGATGACGACCTCCCACGGGTACGCCGCCGCCGCGGTGTCATGCACGATCAGGCACGCCGCGGCGCCGTGGCGCGCGGCCTCCTCGAACTTGTACGTCCAGCGGCCGTAATAGGTCATCGCTTCGCCCTTGAACAGGCTCGCGTCGTGGTTGCCCCAGCCCGGATCGTTGATCAGCACGACCACGGTCTTGCCCTTCACGTCGAGGCCGGCGTAGTCGTCCCACTGATAGGCCGGCGCGACCACGCCATACCCTGCGAAGATCATGTCGCTGTCCTTCAGCTCGACGTCGGGCTTGCCTTGCGGCGCGTTGACGATGGTTTCGCTGCGAAAGGCGAATTTTTCCACATTGCCGCCTTCGGCCACATCGAGCGCGACCTTGTCCGCGTCGAGCAGGGTCGTCTCGACCGTCGGCACGGTCTGCAGCCACGCGCCGCGGTAGCCGGGTTTCAGGCCCATGCGCTGGAACTGGTCGACGAGGTAGGTCGTCGTCACGCGCTCGCCGATCGTGCCGGGCTTGCGGCCCTCGAACTCGTCGGAAGCGAGGCGCTGCACGTGCGCGGCGAAATCCGCCGCCGTGATCGCGGGCGACAAATGGCCGTCGGGCGTCGGCGTTGTCGGCGGCGCGACGGCTGCCGGCGCGGGTGCCGTCGGCGGCGGGTTCGACGCCGGCGGAGTCGATTGATTGCAGGCGCCCAGCAGCAGCGCAACGAACACCAGGGCGCACTGACGCATCACGAACTCCGGCCGGGACATGGAACCGGATTGTAGGCAGGGTGGGTGCCGGGCGCAAAAGCCGCACCGCGGGTGCCGGTCGCGTTCGCCTGTCCGTCCGGACACAGGCGCGGAGCGCCGCAGGCGAAGAGTCCCGGCACTTGGAGTCCGGGGCAGGGTGCGGCTTGCCGGCGCAAGCTACGCGCGGCGCGAAGGGTCCTTCAGCCTTCCACCGGGAGCGGTACCGCGGCGCAGGCCGCGGATCTGCGGTGAGCTCGAGCTTGAACGTCGGGGAGGTGCACTACGGGTGATCGCCGCTGAACTTCTGCGCCGTGGCGCCTTCGATCTTGCCGACCGTCGCGCTGTCGCTGACATACAGCTCGACCTCGCGCTTGAACTGCAGCGTGCCCTGTACCGTGGCATGCGGCCCGATCGTGATGTGCGGCTTGTGCGAGCCGACATGGAACCAGCTGTGGTCCTCGTTGACCAGCAAGCCGCCCTCGACGCGCGAATTCGCGCCGATCGTCACGTCGCCGCTGGAGGTTTCGATGCCGCCGCCGACGTGCGCCTCTTCGAGCTTGATCGAACCGTTGACGTTGCTGAGCTTGCCGCCGACATCCGCGCCGGTGCGCAGCGTGATCGAACCGTTCACCGCCTCGACGTCGTGCGCGATCTTGTTGTGCTCGCCGATGCGGATGCCGCCGTTGACCGTCTCGAGCGAATCGACCGTCGCGCCATTGTCCAGGTCGATGCCGCCATTCACCGTCTCGGCGCTCCTGGCGTGCGAGTTGGCGCCGATGCGGATGCCGCCGTTCACGGTGCTGAGCTTGCCGGCGGTCGCGTTGTCGGGCACGTGGATGCTGCCGTTGACCTTGTCGATATCCAGATCGTCGTTGCCGGCCGCGGCGATGCCGGCAAGGCCCAGCGCGAGCAGCAGGCAGGTGGCGAAACGCTTCATCGGGCATTCTCCGTCATCGGGTAGTCGACGCTTATGATGCGCGGATTGCCGGAAAAGGTTTAGTTGCCGCCGGAGCGCCGTTCGAAAGGTGCCCGAAGCGCGGTCACATCCGTCAGGCGGTACGTCGCGGCAACGCGGCACGAGTCGCCAGCAAGTCCGACCCTGAATTCCGTTACCATTCACCGACTTCCTTCGAGTAACCGCCGTGTCCCGACCCAAACCCGTGCTGCTGCTGATCCTGGATGGCTGGGGTTACCGCGAGGAGAAGGCCAGCAACACGCTGGCTCTCGCGCGCCTGCCGAACTGGAACCGGCTGCTGGCCGACTACCCGCACACGCTGGTCGAGACGCACGGCCTGCATGTCGGCCTGCCGGACGGCCAGATGGGCAACTCCGAGGTCGGCCACATGAACATCGGCGCCGGACGCATCGTGTACCAGGACCTGACGCGGATCGACGCGGCGATCGCGGACGGCAGCTTTGCCCACAATGCGGCGTTGCTGCAGGCCTGCGCCGCAGCCAGGGCGCCGGGCGCCACGCTGCACGTGTTCGGCCTGCTCAGCCCGGGCGGCGTGCACAGCCACGAGCAGCAGATCTTCGCCATGCTCGAGCTGGCCGCACGGCAGGGCGTGAAACGCGTCGCCGTGCATGCGTTTCTCGACGGCCGCGACACGCCGCCGCAGAGCGCGCGCACTTCGCTGCAGAAACTCGACGCCGTGTGCGCACGCCTCGGCAATACCGTCATCGCGACGGTCAGCGGCCGCTACTACGCGATGGATCGGGACAAGCGCTGGGAGCGCGTCCGGCTCGCCTACGATGCGATCACCGACGCGCGTTCCGGCTTTCACGCGGAGAACGCCATGGCGGCGCTCGAAGCGGCCTATGCGCGCGGAGAAAACGACGAATTCGTCAAGCCGACCGTGATCGGTCCCGGCGCACGGTTCAACGACGGCGATGCAGTCGTCTACATGAATTTCCGCGCCGACCGCGCGCGCCAGCTGACGCAGGCGTTCGTCGATCCGGATTTCGACGGATTCGCGCGCGAACGCAGGATCGCGTTGTCGGCATTCGTCACCTTGACCGAATACAGCGCCGACCTGCCGGTTACGGCGGTGGCGTTTCCGCCGCAATCGCTGCGCAACTCGCTCGGCGAGTATCTCGCATCGCTCGGCCTGCACCAGTTGCGCATCGCCGAAACGGAAAAGTACGCGCACGTGACCTTCTTCTTCTCGGGCGGCCGCGAGACCCCGTATGCCGGGGAGGAGCGCATCCTGGTGCCGAGCGCGAAGGTTGCCACTTACGATCTGAAGCCGGAGATGAGCTGTCCGGAAGTCACCGACAAGCTGGTCGCTGCGATCGGCAGCGGACAATTCGATTTCATCGTCTGCAACATCGCCAACGCCGACATGGTCGGCCACACCGGCAAGCTCGACGCCGCGATCAAGGCCGCCGAAGCGGTCGACGAAGCGCTCGGCCGGTTGCGCGCCGCGATCGTCGCGGCCGGTGGCGAAATGCTGATCACCGCCGATCATGGCAACTTCGAACAGATGACTGCCGACGATGGCCAGCCGCACACCCAGCACACGGTCGGCCCCGTGCCGCTGGTCTACGTCGGCCGCAAGGCGACGCTGGAGCACGGCGCGCTGCGCGATCTCGCGCCCACCGTCCTGGCCCTGATGGGCCTGCCGCAGCCCGCGGAGATGACGGGCCATTCACTCTCCACCCTCCTTTGATTTTGATTTTCCTTGGTGTTGTATTGTTCGTCATTCCGACGCTATCTAGAGTCGCGGCAGTTGCACGCGCTTCAGCCCTCCGTTTCCAGGGGGAGTGGGGATGCGTCTGGCCTCGCGCGCCTTCCTTCTTGCTTGTCATTTCTGCGAAGGTTGGAATCCATGTTCATTCTTCTTCTTGGTCCTCCTTGACGAGCAAAGCTTCCACTCGCCCTTTGGGCGAGCGGGTTACTTTCTTTGCATGTGCAAAGAAAGGTAACCAAAGAAACACACCCCCGGTGATGCGCTCTCCGGGCATCCTGCCCTGCGAGTGCGCGAGCGCGCTACGGGGTTCGCTGGATGTACGTCCATGTACATTCAGCGAACGGCCGCGCATCGTGCGCGGCCTCCTGCGGACTTTTCCTTCGCACGCTCGCCGCATCACAGGGGGCCCCATTTCGGCGGCATCCTGCCGCAGAAGCCAAGGGCCGCTCAGAACATTCGTCGAGGTAGTGCAGGGATGCACGGCTTCGGGGATCAACGGCGCCGTTCGCGGTGCCGAGCATCGCGGCCCGTGCCGGAAATTGCCCGCAGGGTCGCGGCGATGGATCGCCGCGATTGCGAAGCAGTACATGGATGTACTGTCTGAGCAACCCCGCCGCGACGAGAAGCACAGGGCAGTCCGATTCGCACGATGCGAATCGGACCACCGCGTCCGGTGCCTAGCCTTTTGCCTACTTTTGGGCAATGCCAAAAGTAGGTGGCTCGCCCGCAGGGCGAGTGAAAGCTCTGCCTCAAAAGCAATCAAGAGACGATTCCGCTGGAATCGTCGCATGGCGTTAGGCTGGATTTTGGTGGCCTGCCAAGTATTCTGTGCTGTAGCGGGGAAGGCGCAAGGTCAGGATCAATCTCAGACTGAGGCAGCCACGCGCAGCGCGCAGGAAGCGCAAGCCAAACAAAAACTCGACGCCGTGCGCGCGGAGATCCGCAGGATCGCCGACGAGCAACGCGAGACGACGACCAGGCGCAGCGACGTCACGGCCGATCTGCGCACGCAGGAATTGAAGATCGCGCAGACGGCGAAAGACCTGCGCGCGCTCGACCAGAAGCTCGTCGCGCAGCAGGGACGCGTCGACGCGCTGGTCGCGCGGCGCGACGCGCTCGAGACATCGCTGTCGACGCAGCGCGAGGCACTCGCTGCGCTGCTGCGTTCGGCCTACGCGCTCGGCCGTCACGAGGAACTGCGCCTGCTGCTGATGCAGGACGACGTCGATTCGGTCAGCCGCCTGCTGGCCTATTACCGGTACTTCGAACGCGCGCGCGTCGGCGAGATCGACCAACTGCTGAAGGATCTGGAAGCGCTGGCCCAGGTGCAGCAATCGCTCGAGCAGGAAACCGCACAGCTGAAGGCCTCGCGCGAGGCGCGCGAAGGCGACGTGCGCGAACTGAATGCTGAACGCGATGAACGCCGCCAGGTGCTGGCCACGCTCGAAGCGAACCTGAAGGACCAGCAGAGCCGCCTGGCCGCACTCGGGCGGGACGAAAAAGGCCTGCTGGCCCTGCTCGAGAAGCTGCGTGACATCTTCGCCGATATTCCCAAGCAGATCGCCGGTGCGGAACCATTCGCGCAGATGCGCGGTCGATTGGCTTGGCCGCTGAAAGGATCGGCGCAATCGGGCACCGGCGAAACCGGCGACAGCCACGGTGTATTGATCGCAGCGGCCGAAGGCGGCGAAGTGCGCGCGATTTCGCACGGCCGCGTGGTTTTTGCCGACTGGCTGCGAGGCTATGGCCTGCTGCTGATCGTCGATCACGGTGATACGTACCTGAGTCTCTATGGGTGCAACGAAACGCTGCTCAAGGACGTCGGCGACTGGGTGGATGCCGGCGACGTGATCGCCACCAGCGGCGCCAGCGGCGGTCGCAAGACGCCCGGCCTTTATTTCGAGCTGCGCCACGACGGCAAGCCGGTGGATGCGCGCGCCTGGCTGAGGCCGCCTTCACATTCACGTTAGCGCGCAAGTCCTATAATCAAAACGCTTTTCAACGAGTTACTGCCATGTTCCGAGCTTCCGCAGTGGTCCTGCTCTTTTCCTGCTCTGCGCTCGCACTTGCTGCGGACGCCGACAAGCCCGCCACGTCCGCGCCGGCAGCGGTTCCGGCCAAGCCGACGGTCAGCATGGAAGACATACGTCTGTTCACGGCGGTGTTCGGCCTGGTCAAGCAGGCCTATGTCGAGCCGGTCGACGACAAGGCGCTGATGCAGGCGGCCGTGCACGGCCTGCTGTCCGGACTGGATCCGCACAGCGAGTACCTCGACGCGCGCGCGATGGATCAGCTCAGCGAAGACACCAGCGGCAGCTACGACGGCCTTGGTCTGGAAGTGCTGTCGACCGAGGGCACATTGCGCGTGATCGCACCGATCGACGACACTCCGGCCGAGCGCGCCGGCATCAAGCCGGGCGACATCATCACGCGCATCGACGACAAGACCATCACGTCGGACAACGCCACCGAGGCGGTCAACATGCTGCGCGGCAAGTCGGGCAGCTCGGTCATGCTCAGCGTGCTGCACGAAGGCGCGAACACGCCGATCGATCTGAAGCTGATGCGCGAGACGATCAAGGTTGCCAGCGTGCGCGTGCGCGGACTCGATCCGGGCTACGTGTACATCCGCATCGCGCAATTCCAGGAAGATACCGGGGCCGAGCTGAAGACCAAGCTGGCCAAGCTGCGCGGAAAGCAGGAGCCCTGGCGTGGCGCCGTGCTCGACCTGCGCAGCAATCCGGGCGGCCTGCTGACTTCCGCGGTCGAAATCAGCGACGATTTCCTCGACAGCGGCAAGATCGTCAGCACGCGCGGACGCCTGAAACAGACCGACCTGACCTTCAGCGCGACGCCGGGCGACCTGCTCGACGGCGCACCGATGGTCGTGCTGGTCGACAACGGCACCGCGTCGGCGGCCGAAATCGTCGCCGGTGCGCTCAAGGACAACCGTCGCGCGCTGATCATGGGCCGGCGCACGTTCGGCAAGGGTTCGGTGCAGACCGTGCTGCCGCTCGACGACACGCACGCGGTCAAGCTGACCACCGCGCGCTACTTCACGCCGAGCGGCACCTCGATCCAGGCTGCCGGCATCCATCCCGACATCGAGCTTGCAGACCTCAAGCTGACCGTGCGCGACTCACCGCCCGGCCTGATCACCGGCGAACGCGACCTGCCCAACCATCTGAAGGGCGAGCACGAAAAAGACAGGCGCGAGGACGGCAGCAAGAAGAACGACAACCTCGACGATTATGCGCTCAGCGAAGCGCTGAACCTGCTCAAGGGCCTGGCGTTGCAGCACAAGCCGCTGATTCCGAATACCGCAGCCGCCGCGGTGCCCGACAAGAAAGGGTGAATCCGTGCGCGTGCGCGGGGCATGGATTGCATGCCGAAAGGCGCACGCAGCCTGCGCATCTTGCGTCAAGCCCGGGCTCGGCCAGCGCGGGATGACCTGATTTTGATCGAGAGCTGGACCCCGTGTCATGGGCCATCCATGGCCTGCACGGGATGACTTGAATTTGATCGAGGGCTGGCCCCCGTGTCGTCGGCCCTTTCTGCGCGGTACCACTAACCTTCCCTGGTGCGATCGCCGGTCCGGACATCCTCGTCCGGCTGCTCGCCGGCGCCAGATGCGCTCAACGCATCTCGCGTCAAATCCCGGCTCGCCCTGCACGGGATGACTTCATCCTGAAGTCACTTGCCGCCGGTACGGGGCGGAGCCAGTGGAAACGGCATGATCTTCTCGCCGCTGGCGGCGTCACGGATCGCCAACGGCCCGCGCTTCTCGACTTCTTCGATACGCACGATGCACTGCATCGGCAGGTGCAGCATCTTCGTGTCCTTGAACTCGTCGCGCAACTTTTCCTCGGTCGGATCGACCACCACGCCGTCGTTCTGCTCGAACACGAGTTCGCCGACTTCGGTGAATCCCCACAGTGCGCTGCTGCCGACGTGGCGCGCATAGACCTCGATGACCTTGCCCTGGCTCAGGAATGTCACTTTGTATAGTTTCTTGCTGCGCATGATGTCATTCTAGCGCTCGTCGTCCCCTTTCGCGCATGTGGCGTGTCGGCACTCGCTCTTTGCGCATCCCTTTTGCCCGTCATTCCCGCGCAAGCGGGAATCCATCATGATCTTGTTCTTATCGTTCGAAGAAGCAGAGCTTCCGCTCGCCCTGCGGGCGGGCGAGTCACTTTCTCTTGTGTGGCCAAGAGAAAGTAACCAAAGAGAAGGCCACCCCCGGCGGCGCGCTCTTCGGGCATCCTGCCCTGCGAGTGCGCGATCGCACTGCGGGGTTCGCTGGATGCACGTCCGTGTGCATTCAGCGAACTGGCGCGCATCGTGCGCGCCACCCTGCGGGCTGTTCCTCCGTGCGCTCGCCGCGCCTCAGGGGGCCCCGTTCGGCGGCATCCTGCCGCAGAAGCCAAGCAAAGGCCAAAGCAAGAGTCGAAGCCAAAGCCAAAGCCAAAGCCAAAGCTTTCCACGCCGACGTCTCGAGGTCGTGCAGGGATGCACGGATTCGTGGATCCCGGCGCCGTTCGCGGTGCCGAGCATCGCAGCCCGCGCCGGAAAATGCCCGAAGGGGCGCGGCGATGGATCGCCGCGCTTGCGAAGCAGTACACGGATGTACTGTCTGAGCAACCCGGCGCGGGCGAGAAGCGCAGGGCAGTTCGATTCGCACGATGCGAATCGAACCACCGCGTCCGGCGCCTAGCCTTTTGCCTACTTTTGGGCAATGCCAAAAGTAGGCCGCTCGCCGCAGGCGAGTGGAAGCTCTGCACTGGAAGGAGGGAATTAAGGAGCCGGATTCAAGTCTTATGGAGTGACAAGAAAGATAATGGCAAAGCACAGCGTCATTGCCGCAACCTGCGCGCAATCGCCGGGCGCGAGATCAGCGCGAAGATGATGCCGATCAGGAAGCCGGCGATGTGCGTCCACCATACGACCGCGCCGAACGCCGGGCCGACGAAGGTGAACAGCACCTGCAGCAGGATCCAGAATCCGATCAGCAGCGGTGCCGGGATGCGCACGAACTCGAGGAACAGCCCGAGCGGAATGACCAGGCCGAGGCGCGCGCGCGGAAACAGCGCGAGGTAGGCGCCGACGATGGCGGAAACGCCGCCGCTCGAACCTACGATCGGTTCATTCGCGCTGGCCAGCGTGAGCGCGCCGCACAGGTTGGCGATGGCGCCGCCGATAATGAACAGCGCCAGGAAACGCCACGATCCGAGTGCGCGTTCTGCCTGCAAACCGAAGATCATCAGGAACAGCAGGTTGCCGGCCAGATGCAGCCAGTCGGCATGGATGAACAATGCGGTGACCAGGCGCAGGCCGCGCAGCTCGAACAGCTGGCGCAGCGTCGGCGCCTGCGGATCGAGCAGTTTCGCCGGAACCGTTCCCCAGTGCCGCAGCCACTGCAGGTGCTCGTCGGCGGGCAGGCTGGCCAGCCACAATGAAATGACCACGCAACTGCCGATGATCGCGATCGTCGCCCAGGGCAGGTGTGGCTTGCGCCGCTGGTCCACGCGCACGAACATGCGCGGCGCTCAGCGGCCCGGGCGCGGGTAGAAGAATTTCTGGCCGCGGAACTCGAGCACGATGCCGTCGGCACGGATCTCGCGCAGCGTCAGTCCTTCCTTGATCGTTTCGCCTTCGACCTTGCGCTCGCCGTCGACCACGACGAAGCGCTGCGCCGGAACGGCGGCGTAGACGTGCATGCTGACGGTGAGTGTCGGCAGATCCTTGCGCACGCTGAACGGCAATTCGTAGTACAGCGGCATGTCCGGCACGGCAGGAGGAGCGGCTGCCGGTACCGGCGGTGGCGCGGGCGCTGGTTGCGGCGACGTTGCCGCCGGTGGTGCCGAAACCTGCGGCGGCGGCACCGCGACCGGCCGGGAATTCGCGGACGCGACGTTGGTCGTGGCAGCAGCGGCGCGCGTTTCGGGCGCCCCGTTCGCTGCCGGCGGCGCGATACCGCCCGGCGCGGAATCTTGCGTGCGCTTGAGCCCGGCTTCGGCCGTGGCGCGCGCCTGTGCGGCAACATTTGCCGCTCCCGGGTTCAGGCGTTGCATCCTGCCCGGAGCACCTTCGCCGGCGCTGCCCGCCGAAACCTGCGGACTGGCCATGCGCGGATCGTGGCCGCGTGCGTCGCCGCCGCGCGCCTGCTGCCCTGGCGCGCCGGGAGCGGTGAATGGCGATCGCGCCGGATCAGCGGTCGCGGCCGTGCGTGGCGTTGCTGTCGCTGGATTGAAGCGGTTTGCAGCCGCAGGATTCGCCGCCGTCGTTGTCGGCGGATTCGCGTTGCCGGCTGCCGCGGCTTGCGCGGTGCCTGTTTCGCCAGCCGTCGAATGGCGGGGCATGCTGCGCACGTAGTACCAGCCGAAAGCGGCAACGGCCAGCACCAGCACCACGATGATCGGCAGCGGACTGCGTCGTCGCCGCGCCACGGTGAACGGCGTTCCCAAGCCCGGCGCTTCGCCGAGCTGGCGCCGCGCTTCGGATTTTTTCAGCGCTTCCAGAATCAGGGACATGTCGAATCTTGTGGTGACTACAAATTGACTTCGCGGGCCAGATGCGGGCCGCTGTCATCGAGCGCGGACAACGCGAACAGCGTTTCCGGACCGACGATTCCGTCGGGGTGGATGCCGTAGGCGATCTGCAGCTTGCGGATGCGTTCTTCCAGCGTAGCATCGAAATAGGCCGGACCGGAGTCGGCGGCCTTGGCGCCATCCATGCGCGCCACCTGCGCCTTGACCCAGGCGACGCCCGGCCCGGCGTCGCCCAGGCGCAATGTCGCCGGCACGCCATCGGGCACCCGCCAGACGGCCACGAAGTCGCCGTTCCAGAAATCGCGCAGCTTGTCGGTGCTCAGGCGCACCCACTCGCCGCCATAACTCAGGGCGACGCGATTTCCGGCGACGCCTTGCATCAGCGCGAAGCCGCGCGCGCCGTTGTGCTGCAGCACCAGGATCAGCGGCCGGTCGAAGCGCGCCAGCTGTTCGAGCGAGGCATGGCCGCGCAGGCAATTGAGCCCGGGGAACACCACGCTCTGGCAACGCGCCGCGTCGCGCACCGAGACATCGCCCGACTTGACCTGCCAGCGCGCGAGAAGCTGTGTCCATGCCGCCAGTTCGGATTCGTTGTCGCCCTGCAGCGCCGTTTCGAGGCGCGTGGCCGTGGCGGCATCCGGATCGGGTGGCGGCGGCACCGGCGCAGGCGCCGGCACCGCAGCCTGCACCGTCGTCTGCGTTTCGCGGTGCTGGTACCAGTTCAACGCAACCCCCGCGGCGATCAACAGGATGGCGGCGGCAGCCAGACGGCCGTAGTGGCGCATCCAGTAGCGTGCGTGGCCCGGCAGGGTCTCGTCGGCGGCGCGGTCGACCAGGCGTTCGCCGATCGAATCCTGCTCGCGCGCGAAGCCGGCCATCAGTGCGCGGTCGGCAATGATGTTGATCAGGCGCGGCACGCCGCCGGAGCGCTGATACAGCGCGCGCAGGCCGAGCCGCGAAAACGGCAGCTTGGCCGCGCCGGCAACGGCGACGCGATGCCGCACGTAGGCCTCGGTTTCGGGGCGGTCCAGCGGCGTCAGGTGATAGCGCGCGGTGATGCGCTGGGCGAGCTGCCGCAGTTCGGTGTCGCCGAGCTTCTCGCGCAGTTCGGGCTGGCCGAGCAGGATGATCTGCAGCAGCTTTTGCGTCGGCGTCTCGAGGTTGGTCAGCAGACGGATCTGCTCGAGCGCTTCGGTCGACAGGTTCTGCGCCTCGTCGACGATCAGCACGACGCGCAGGCCCTGCGCGTAGGCATCCAGCAGGTAGGCGTTGAGCGTATCGACCAGGCCCTTGAGGCTGCCGCGCCGCTCGCCGACGTCGAGCTTGAGTTCCTCGCAGATGGTCTCGAGCAGCTCGACCGGCGACAGCTTCGGATTGAGCACCAGGGCAACGCGCGTGTGTTCCGGCAATTGTTCGAGCAGCAGCCGGCACAACGTCGTCTTGCCGGTGCCGACCTCGCCGGTGAGCTGCACGAAACCGCCGCTGCCGCCCTTGCCGATGCCGTAGAGCAGGTGCGCGAGCGCGTCCCGGTGGCGCTCGGACAGGAATACGTAGCGCGGGTCGGGGGTGATCGAGAATGGAGCCTCTTTGAGGCCGTAGAACTCCAGATACATGGCGATACTTTACCGCATGGCCTGCTGTTTGCCGCGGCGCGCGCCCGGCGATTCGTTAGGTTCGCGTTAACAGCTGCGAAACCGGAAGCGTCGCAACGTGCGGCGCACGATAACTCACGTGGCTCAGACACCACGCCGCGTCCAGTTACGCCGCAGCAAGGGTTGGCGCATGCCGTCCGATTCGGCCAAGGTCGATCCCGGCACATGCTGCGGTAGTGCGTGGGTCGGCGACCGAGGCATCCGGATGTGCGAATCTCGATCGGGCGCTTCAAGGCCGCCCCGCCAGGCGGCGAGCTGACGCGCGCGGATCCGGACTCGCCGTTCGATGCCGCCCATCTTCATGCCGCCC
>Ga0207695_10006268_pt1 | contig 15485 bp, 15 predicted proteins | sample KBSC54metaG_FD_184354 | JGI IMG/M metagenome (GOLD analysis project Ga0207695, IMG submission 184354) | Corn rhizosphere microbial communities from Kellogg Biological Station, Michigan, USA - KBS C5-4 metaG (SPAdes) (version 2) | ecosystem: Host-associated > Plants > Roots > Rhizosphere > Soil... | reverse complement strand
GACTCCATCGAAACCGCGTTGGGTCTGGCCGACGGCCTTCTGGTGGTGGAATTCGCTGACGAAAAGGAAAAGGACGGCAGCCCCAGGCAGATGATCCTGTCGTCGAAATTCGCCTGCCCAGTTTCCGGCTTCACCATTTCGGAGATTGAGCCCCGGCTGTTCTCGTTCAACAACCCTCACGGTGCCTGCCCGGAATGTGACGGGCTGGGGGTGCAGAATTATTTCGACGAAGCGCTGGTGGTTCCTGACGAAAGCCTGTCTCTGAAGAAAGGCGCCATCGCGCCCTGGGCCAAATCGTCATCGCCCTATTATCTCCAGACCCTGGAGGCGCTGGCCCGGCACTACAAAATCTCGATGAACGATCCTTGGGAAGACCTGCCCAAGAAAGCCCGGGACGCGATCCTGCATGGTTCAGGCGATGACGTGATCCGCTTCATCTATGACGACGGCGCGCGCCGCTACGAGACCAAAAAGGAATTCGAGGGCGTGATCCCCAACATGGATCGCCGCTTCAACGAGACCGACAGTTCCTGGGTCAAAGAGGATCTAGAACGCTTCCAGGCCGAAGCGCCCTGCGAAGTCTGCAAAGGCGCTCGCCTGAAGCCGGAAGCCCTGGCGGTCAAGATCGGCGGGCTTCACATCAGCCAGGTCTGCGAACAATCCATCCGCAATGCCGATGGCTGGTTCCGCGACATCGACAAAAAGCTCAACAAGCAGCAGCAGGAAATCGCCGCCCGCATCCTCAAGGAGATCCGCGCCCGGCTGAAATTCCTCAACAATGTGGGGCTGGATTATCTCACCCTGGCGCGCGCGTCCGGCACTCTGTCGGGCGGAGAAAGCCAGCGCATCCGGCTGGCGTCACAGATTGGCTCCGGCCTCACCGGCGTTCTTTATGTGCTGGACGAGCCGTCGATCGGCCTGCATCAGCGGGACAATTCCAAACTGCTGGAATCGCTCAAGGGCCTGCGCGACATGGGCAACACCGTCCTTGTGGTGGAGCATGATGAAGATGCCATCCGCACCGCCGATCATGTGATCGACATGGGTCCGGGCGCGGGCGTGCATGGCGGGCATATCATCGCCGAAGGCACCCCGGCCGATATCATGGCCAACAAGAAGAGCCTCACCGGTAAATATCTGAACGGGGTCGAGAACATTCCCATTCCAGCCACGCGCCGCAAGGCCGTGCACAACCGCTGGATCAAGGTGGTGGGCGCGCGGGGCAACAATCTGAAGAATGTCACCGCCCAGATCCCCTTGGGCACCCTCACCTGCGTCACCGGCGTTTCGGGCGGCGGCAAATCCACCCTGACCATCGAGACGTTGTTCAAGGCGGCGTCGCGCAAACTGTCCCAGTCGCGCGAACATCCCGCGCCGCATGACAAGATCGAAGGGCTGGAATTCCTCGACAAGGTGATCGACATCGACCAGTCGCCCATCGGCCGCACCCCGCGCTCCAATCCGGCGACTTATACGGGTGCCTTCACGCCGATCCGCGATTGGTTCGCCGAACTGCCCGAGTCCAAAGCACGCGGCTATGCGCCGGGGCGCTTCAGCTTCAACGTCAAGGGTGGGCGCTGCGAAGCCTGCCAAGGCGACGGCGTCATCCAGATCGAGATGCACTTCCTGCCCGACGTCTATGTCCAGTGCGATGTCTGCAGCGGCAAGCGCTACAATCGTGAAACCCTGGAAGTGAAATTCCGCGACCATTCCATCAGCGACGTGCTGGATATGACGGTGGAAGCGGGTGCCGAGCTGTTCAAGGCCGTGCCGTCTATCGCCGAAAAGCTGGAAACGCTCAAGCGCGTCGGGCTTGGCTATATCTCCATCGGCCAGCAGGCGACCACCCTGTCGGGCGGCGAAGCTCAGCGCGTCAAGCTGTCCAAGGAATTGTCGCGCCGCGCCACCGGCCGCACGCTCTACATCCTGGACGAGCCCACCACGGGCCTGCATTTCCACGATGTGAAGAAATTGCTCGAAGTGCTGCACGAGTTGGTCGATGCCGGAAACACCGTGGTGGTGATCGAGCATAATCTGGAGGTCATCAAGACCGCCGACTGGATCATCGATCTGGGTCCGGAAGGCGGCGATGGCGGCGGCGAGATCGTCGCTTCGGGCACACCGGAAGAAGTGGCGAAGGTCGCCCGCTCCTATACCGGCCAATATCTGAAGCCGCTTTTGAAAGCGCGCGAGCCGGTCAAGAAGCTGAAAGCGGGATAAAACCCGGCCCCGCGTCTCAGTCGGGAACTGCTTCGCCTTTCAGCGTCTGGAAGACATAGACGCCGGCGCTGAGGGAAAGGCCCAGCAGCACGGGTGCGAACAGGAACGCCAGGCCTGCCGTGATGGGCATGTTCTGGCCGGCGAAATGGACCTGCGCCGCCATCATCGCGGGCGAATCGGGAAGCTTGGGCTCCAGCATGCGGGGTCCCATGACTGCCGCCTCAACCGCGATCATCGCCAGGCGGACCGGAAACACGACCGCAAGATAAACGCCCAGGATACGCCAGAAATTCCCGGCGCTGAGCATCCAGCTGCGCGGCAGCACCGGGCCGGTTTCGGCCGCCGCCACCGATGGCAGGAGGAAACCAAACCGCACAATGACAAAGATCAGGCAGACAAAGAGCGCCGCCTGTGCCCCGTAATTGGCAGCCGGATTGCCCGGCCCCAATAGCGCCGCCATCGCCATGCTCACCAGCAGCAGGAGGACGAAAAGAAAGCCCGCCACGCCTAGTCCGGCGCGGAACAGCCGCCATTCCTGCGGCCCAAACGAGAAATGCGCCAAGGCCCCCGTCTTGCGGCTGCCCAAAGCAAGCTGAGTCACCGGCACCGCCATCATCGAGAGCAGCAAGAGGCCGATGAACACGAACGAGATCAGGCCCAGGAGCGCCGGACCCATCGACGCGAAATTGTTGGATGCCAGGGCATTGGCCAGCGCCGCAAAAAACCGCTGGAACACGAAAAAGCCGATCACCGTCGCCATAATCATCGGCAGCCAGATCAGGCCGATGATTGCACCCAGATGATGGAAGGTGAATCGATAGGCGAAACGGATCGCGTCCAGGACGGGGATCTTCGTCATCTCAGTCCTTCATGACGCTGTGGGCCGGCCGTTCAGAATTCGTCAAACGGACGCATATCGTCGAACACCGGCGGGCCCGACTGGGTCGCTTCATTCCACAATCCCACCATCCAGGCCGTCATGGCCAGGGCAGCCGGAGATTTCACGACGTTGCGAAACGGTTCGGCCATCGCCGCCCAGCGGCGGCGGGGCACAAACACTGCCAGGCCCACTGCGGCCACGGCCAGAACGCCGGCGCCGACCGCCAGGCGAACATAATTGGATCCTCTATCGTCAGCCATGTTGCTCTCTCGTTACGCCGCCATAATGGCGGGCTTCGCCGCGTCTGTCAGCAGCGGCCACGCAACAAAAACAGGTTTTCACGGGGACATATTCGCACGTCCCTCTTAACGTCCGGTATCGCCGCAAAAGACCGCTTTTCCGCCCCGGAATTGCGGCAATTGCCGCTACCGGCCCGGACCGCTGTCGGGCACGCCTTTTCTTCCCGCGCCGCGGACTGCTAAAGCCTTACCCATGGCAAAACTTCATATCATCGGCGGCGGATTGGCCGGCTCGGACGCGGCATGGACGGCGGCGGAAGCCGGTCTGGAAGTGGTCTTGCATGAGATGCGCCCGGTCCGGGGCACCTTCGCGCATCAGACCGAAGGGCTGGCGGAGCTGGTCTGCTCCAATTCCTTCCGCTCCGACGACGCCATGAACAACGCCGTGGGCCTCCTGCACGAGGAAATGCGCCGCGCCGGATCCCTGATCATGCGAATGGCCGACCGTCACAAGCTGCCGGCGGGCGGCGCCCTCGCCGTGGACCGCGAAGGCTTTTCGGAAGGGGTGACCGCAGCCCTGGCTGGGCATCCCCGCATCGCCATTGCGCGCGAGGAGATCGCGGCCCTTCCCTCCGCCGATTGGGGACAGGTGATCGTGGCCACCGGCCCTCTCACGTCCGAAAGCCTCAGTGCCGATATTGCCCGGGTGGCCGGCCAGGAGCATCTGGCTTTCTTCGACGCCATCGCCCCCATCATCCATCGCGACTCGATCGATTTCGACATTGCCTGGTTCCAGTCGCGCTATGACAAGAAGGGACCCGGCGGCGGCGATGCCGACTACATCAACCTGCCCATGACCGAAGATCAGTATCGCGGCTTTGTCGCGGCGCTGATCGGAGGAGAGAAGACCGACTTCAAGGAATGGGAAAAATCCACGCCCTATTTCGAGGCGTGTCTGCCCATCGAAGTGATGGCGGCGCGCGGCGAGGAAACCCTGCGCTTCGGCCCGATGAAGCCGGTGGGACTTCAGGATCCCCGCAGCCCGGTGCGCCCCCATGCCGTGGTGCAACTGCGCCAGGACAATGCGCTCGGCACCCTCTGGAATATGGTGGGATTTCAGACCAAGCTGCGCCACGGCGAGCAAGTTAAGATCTTCCGCACCATTCCGGGGCTGGAGAAGGCGGAGTTTGCGCGGCTGGGCGGACTGCACCGCAACACTTTCATCAATTCGCCAAGACTGCTGGACGGGCAATTGCGTCTCAAGACGCAATTGCATCTGCGCTTCGCCGGACAGGTGACCGGCGTGGAGGGCTATGTCGAAAGCGCCGCCATCGGCCTTCTGGCCGGGCGCTTCGCGGCAGCGGAAGCCCGGAGCGCGGCTGCCCCGCCGCCACCCGCGACCACCGCATTTGGCGCGCTTCTGGCACATATCACAGGCGGCGCAGATGCCAGGACGTTCCAGCCCATGAACGTAAATTTCGGCCTGTTCCCACCCCTGTCTCAGGTGAAGAAAATCAAGGGCAAGGATCGTAAACAGGCGATGAGCGAAAGAGCCCTGGACGACCTGTCAGCCTGGCTGGAAAGAAGCGCGCCGGCAGAAAACCAGATATAATCCCAGGCGTTTCCAACTCAGCAACAAAAACGGAAACCTCATGGACACACCTCTCGAGCTTTCGTTCCACAATATGGATTCCTCCGACGCCCTGAAGACCGCGGTCGACGGGCACCTCACCAAGCTGAAACAATTCCACGATCACATTATCGGCTGCCGGGTGGTGATCGAGATGCCGCACAAAAGCCATCGCACGGGGCAGAATATTCCCGACGTTCATGTCGTCGTGCGCGTTCCGGGCAAGGAGCTCGTCGTAAGCCGCGAAACCGCGCGCACCGGTGACAAGAAAGTGGCGGCCGATGCCTATGGCATGCTGGACGACGCCTTCCGGGCTGTGCAGCAGCAGCTCAAGGATTACCGCCGCATCATTCAGGGCGATGTGAAATACAAAAGCGGCGAGCCGCGCGGCGCGCGGGGTGACAGCGGCATCGCCTAAAGCCGTTTCTTCATCGCAGCGGACAAAAGCGCCATCTGACGCCGGTGGATTGGCACGTCCTTGTTGATGCGCCTGAGATAGACCGGCACCAGCGCGGCCGGAAGGATGGCGGACAAGGATGCCCGCGGCCGCGGTCCCCGGCGGGCGGCCAGGAAATGATCGCGGGCGCGCAAGGCGGTCTGGCGGATCGCCGCGCCGATGCGCGGATCATTTTCCAGCACGAAAAATTCTTCCGGCGTCAGCCCCAGCGCCGTCAAAAGATCGAGCGGCAGATAAAGTTTGTGCCGCCGGTTGTGAAACGGCAACGAGCGCAGCAATCCCGCCAGTCCATAGGCCAAGGCAGGCTCATGCGTCACGCCAGGGTCGCCGCCCACGATCTGAGCCGCCAGACGCATCAAGCCGCCCCCGGTGGTGTCGAGATAGGTTTCCAGCGACGCGAAATCCGCAAATTGCGCGGCATCGGAATCGAAGCCCCGCGCCGCGATGATCGCTTCCAGGACCGGCAGCGAAACCTGACGCTCGGCGAACAGTGACGCCAATCCCCGCGCCACATCGTGATTGCGGGGAGCGCCCTTGGCAGCACCCTCCGCGGTCTCGCGCCACCATTCCAGCCGAATGGCGCCCAGCATCGGCTCGCGCACGCTTTCGGCCACATGCGCCACCTCGTGATTGAAGGCATAGAGCGCGTGCAAATAGGGCCGGTCAGGCGCGGGCGCGAACAGGCTTGCGAAATAGCGGTCGGGATCGGCGGCGCGCACCGTCTGGGCAAGTCTGGCAGCGAGTGCGTTGTCCATCAAAAAAGAACCGCCCAATTGCTTGGGCGGTTCCCCATCCCGATCTTTCAGAACTCAGTACAAATGCCCGGCTGCCACCATGCTGAACAGCATGGGAATGGAAAGCAATGTGTTGATGCGGCTGAATTGACCGGCAGTCTTGGCCGCCGCCGCTTTCTCGGGCGCCGCCAGGTTCGGGTACTTCCCGTCAATATTCAGCGCCTTCTGCTGATTGGGCCAGATCACGAACCAGACATTGAACCACATGATGGTGCCCAGCCACATGCCGATGCCGATGGCGAGATATTTCGGCCCCAGCGGATAACCCGCCAGGCCCTGGCTGAGATCCAACGTATAGGCTTCGATCAGATAATTGCTGCGGAAGGCCAGCACGATGCCGAAGAAGATCGTGCCCATCGCGCCCCAGCGGAACCAGAACAAGGCGGCCGGGGTGATGTAGCGGCCCAACGCGGGTTTCAACTCGTCCGGAATTTTCGGCATGGTCGGCGTGGAAACGAAATTGAAATACCAGAGCAGACCGATCCACATCACGCCGCAGACCACATGCAGCCAACGCAGAGTGAACAGCTCGAAGGTCGGACCATCGAAACCCTGGAGGGATGCGTAAAGCACCACCAGCAGCAGCGCGAGCACGAAGCTGGCGATCGTGACATTGCGAAGATTACCCAGAAACGCGGCCATATGCCCTCCCCGTATTGAGTCTGGCGGGGATGTTAAGCGTTTCGCTCGGAACCCGCCATTGACTTTACCCCCTCGCCCTTCGCACGCCCGAGGGCGTGCAACGGTATCTCCCCCGCCAGCATGCTGCGCATGCGCGGGGGAGCTGGGCCTTAGCCTGGGATCAGATAGTGAGCTGGCGAGGTTTCACGGCGTTCAGCCAGGCCACCACGATCAGCCTTGTCACCATCACCGCGGTGAAGAAGGAGGTGATGATGCCCACGCCCAGGGTGACGGCGAAGCCCTTCACTGAACCCGATCCCAGCTCGAACAGAATGAGTGAGGCGATCAGGTGGGTCATGTTGGCATCGATGATGGTCGCCATGGCCCGGCGAAAACCGGTGTCGATGGACGCCAGGATGGAGCGCCCATTGCGCTGTTCTTCCCGGATGCGTTCATAGATCAGCACGTTGGCGTCCACCGCCATGCCCATGGTGAGCACGATGCCGGCGATACCCGGCAATGTGAGCGTGGCGCCGAACAAGGTCAGCACCGCCAGCAGCAACACCACATTGAGGGTGAGAGCGATGTCGGCGAACAAGCCGAACAGCCCGTAACGCAAGATCATGAACAGCGCGACCGCCGCCAGGCCCGCGATGGCCGAATAGCGGCCCGCCTTGATCGAATCCGCGCCCAGTTCGGCGCCCACCGTGCGCTCCTCGATGATCTTGAGCGGCGCGGGCAAGGCGCCCGCGCGCAGCAGGATGGCAAGATTGTTGGCGGTCTTGGTGGTGAAGCTGCCGGTGATCTGGCCAGAACCACCCAGGATCGGCTCCTGGATCACGGGCGCGGAAAGCACCTGCTTGTCCAGCACGATGGCGAAACGGTGCCCGACATTCTCCTTGGTGGTGTTGCCGAATTCGCGCGCGCCCACGCTGTCGAAACGGAATGTCACCACCGGTTGGCCGGTGCGGGAATCGAAACCGGCACCGGCATCGGTCAGCCGGTCGCCCGACACCATCACGCGGCGATGCACCACGATATTGGGCAGGAATTGCCTCGGATTGTCGCTCATCTGCGGCAGAATATCGTCGCCGATGGGCGCGGTTTTTGCGGCGGGATCTGCGCCCTCGTTCACCAGCTGGAAGCTCATCTTGGCGGTCTTGCCCAGAATGGCCTTCAACTGGTCGGGGTCCTGCAGGCCCGGCACCTGAATCAGGATACGGTCCTCGCCCTGGCGTTCGATGGTCGGCTCGCGCGTGCCCAACTCGTCGATGCGGCGGCGCACCACTTCGATCGACTGTTCCAGGATCTGCTGCTGGGTTTGGGTCTTGTAGGCGTCCGTCATGCGCAGATTGAGCAAGCCGCCGCCCGGCTCGGTCATTTCATATTGGCGGGTGCCCGCCGACATCACCGAAGCGGTGGTGATGGGATTGAGGTCGCTCACCAGCTTCTTGGCTTCGGCATAGCGCGCCATGTCGCTGACTTTGACGGTGACGGTGTCCTGCTTGGCGACCAGATCGGTATAGCCGATGCGCGCCTTGCGGAAGGCGGCGCGGATATCGCCGATGGTGGCTTCGGCCTTGTCGCGCTGCACCTGGTCGATCTGAACTTCCAGCAGAAGCTGGGAGCCGCCCTGCAGATCCAGGCCCAGGCTCACCGTGCTTTTGGGCAGGAAGGACGGGTAGCGCTGCAGAATATTGTCGGGCAGCGCATTGGGAAGCGCGATCAGCATCCCCCCCAGCACGACGATGAAGGTGATGATGCGCGTCCAGGGAGAAACTTGCAGCACGTCAGTTCTTCTCGTCGCCTTGCGCCCTGGGACGGACGTCGCTCAAGGCGGATTTCAGCACCTTGACCTGCACATTGTCGGCGATTTCCACCAGGATTTCCGGATCCTCGGCGTTGGAGGATTTGACCACCCGTCCCACGATACCGGCCGTCACCACCGTGTCGCCACGGCGAAGGCCATCGATCTGCTGGCGCAGCTGCTTGGCGCGCTGCTGTTGCGGACGCCAGAGAAGGAAGTAAAAGATCGCCAGCATCGGCACGATCAGCGTCAATGTCTGGAATGTCGGGTCGGCCATGTTCATGGGTTGAAGATCTTTCACTTTAGGCGCAGGTGCGGGCGGACTATAGCCGGGGCGTCCCTGTTTGCAACCGTGTAAAAACAAAGGCTTAGAGATGAAAAAAGGCGCCAACCCTTCCACCATAGCCGGCGCAGACCTGGCGGCCCGCGTTACCGCCGCGCTGGAACGGCTGGCGCCACCGCCCCTGCCAGCGGGCCTGCCCGCGAAAGGTGCTGCCTTTGTGTGGGAGCCCGCGCTGAGTGCGCTGACCCCAGTGCCCCATGTCGCCAGCATCGAGATCGCGCTGCTCAAAGCGATCGAAAGCCAGCGCGAGACCCTTTTCGCCAACACACGCCGCTTCGCCGACGGCCTGCCCGCCAACAACGCCCTTCTGTGGGGCGCGCGCGGCATGGGCAAAAGCTCGCTGGTCAAGGCGGTGCATGCCGAGGTCAATCGGGGGCGGAAAATCCCTCTCGTCCTGATCGAGGTTCATCGCGAGGATATCGCTACTCTGCCGCAACTGCTGAGGCTGCTCAGGGACGACAAGCGCCGTTTCCTTCTGTTCTGCGATGATCTGTCGTTCGACAAGGACGATACCAGCTACAAATCGCTGAAGGCGGCACTGGAAGGCGGCATCGAAGGCCGGCCCGGCAATGTGTTGTTCTACGCCACCTCGAACCGCCGCCATCTGATGCCGCGCGATCTGGTGGACAATGAACGGGCCACCGCGATCAATCCCGGTGAAGCCGTGGAAGAAAAGGTTTCATTGTCCGACCGCTTCGGGCTGTGGCTGGGTTTCCACAATTGCAGCCAGGACGATTATCTGGCGATGGTGGAATCCTATGCCGGCCATTTCGATCTCAAGATCAAGCCGGATGCATTGCGTGCCAAGGCGCTCAGCTGGGCGATGGGACGCGGCGGGCGTTCCGGCCGCGTGGCCTGGCAGTTCATCCAGGATCTAGCGGGCGAACTCGGAACCAGGATTTAAGAATTGCGCGCCATCAACAGCGGCTTCGGATTCACCGGCTGGGTGTCGCGGCGGATTTCGAAATGCAGCTGCGGCGTGCTGACATCGCCGGTCTGGCCCGCATAGCCGATGATTTGCCCCCGGCTCACCACCTCGCCTCTGGCGACGATCAGACGGTCGGCATGGGCATAGGCGGTGACATAGCCGTCCTCATGCTTGATCAGCACCAGATTGCCGTAATCCTTCAGCTCATTGCCCGCATAGGTGATGGTGCCGCTGGCGGCGGCATGGATCGGCGTGCCCATTGGAGTGGCAATGTTGATTCCGTCATTGCGCTCGCCATTGGCGGGACCGCCGAAATTCAAAATGATCTCGCCTGACACCGGCCACACAAAGCTGGGCGCGTTGGACGTATCGACGGGCGGCCGCTGGTTGGCCGGCGGGTCGTTACGCGTCACGGAACTGGATTTCGGCCTGGCCTTGGGCGCCGCAACCTTGCCGCCCTGGCGGACGCGCGGCAGTTCGCTTCGCGTTACGTCATTGCGCGCGACATTGCGCTTGGGAAGACGGTCGTTGACGCCCCAGTCGAAAGTGGTTTCCGGGCTGGTCGTGCAGGCCGCAAGCCAGGGCGCGCAGATCAACGCCGCCAAAGCGACTTTCTTCAATGACCCGTGCATTGCTCATGCCTTCTGCATGATGTCTCGAAACGGATCATCTTCGTTAAGAATGAAGAAGACTTTAACTCTGCCCCGCCCCGGCAGAGTTCCCGGTTAATCTGTGGTTTATTTCCAGCCCAGCTTTTCCTGGAGTTTTTTCAGCACCGTCCCTTCGGTGAGGTTCATGTGCAGCGGGGTTACCGAAATCTTTCCGCTATAGACGGCGGCCAGATCTGTACTGACAGGTGGAGAGGCCCGGCGGCGGCGTAAGCCCACCCAGTAATAAGGCCGGTTGCGGGCGTCGCGGCGTTCCTCGATCTCGGTGGATTGGAGGTCATACCGGCCCTGCGACACCAGCGCCCAGCCCTTCACGTCGGCGGCGGAACCGGAAGGGAAGTTGAGGTTCATCAGCACTCCGTCCGGCCAACCCACGTCCAGCAGTTGCCGGATCAGGCCGGGAGCATGCACTTCGCCCGGCGACCAGTCGATATTCTCCCGCGTCACCTCATCGCCCGCCTGGGACATGGCCACCGACTTGATGCCCAGGGCGCAGCCTTCCATCGCGCCCGCGATGGTGCCCGAATAGGTGACGTCATCGGCCATGTTCGATCCCCAATTGACTCCGGACAGGATCAGTTCCGGGGGCTCGTCTTTCAGCAGATGCAAGCAGCCCATCATCACGCAATCGGTGGGCGTGCCGGCGACGGCATAATGCCGCTCCGAAACCTGGCGAAGACGCAGCGGCATGGTGAGGGTGAGCGAGTGCGAGGCTCCGGATTGTTCCGTTTCCGGCGCGATCACCCAGACATCGTCGGAAAGCGCGCGGGCGATCTTTTCGGCGACGGCGAGGCCCGGTGCGTGAATGCCGTCGTCATTGGTGACCAGAATACGCATCAGGCTTTGGCGATGACGGTCTTGCCGCCCATATAGGATTGCAGCGCCACCGGTATCGCGACGCTGCCATCGGGTTGCTGATAATTTTCCAAGATCGCGACCAAAGTGCGCCCCACCGCCAAACCTGAACCGTTGAGGGTGTGCACAGGCCCCTTCATCTTGCCGTCGCCGCCGCGATAGCGGGTGTTCATGCGCAAAGCCTGGAACGGACCGCAATTGGAACAGGACGAAATCTCGCGATAGGCATTCTGCCCCGGCAGCCAGACTTCGATGTCGTAGGTTTTCTGGGCGCCGAACCCCATATCGCCGGTGCACAAAGTCACCACCCGGTGCGCGAGATTGAGCTTCTTGAGGATTTCTTGCGCCGCATCGGTCATGCGCTCATGCTCGGCGGCGGACTGGTCCGGCGTAGTGATCGAGACCAGCTCGACCTTGGAGAATTGATGCATGCGGATCATGCCCCGCGTGTCGCGGCCCGCGGCTCCTGCTTCCGCGCGGAAACAGGGGGTAAAGGCGGTCATGCGCAGCGGCAGTTCGGCCTCGTTCACGATCTCGTCATTGACGATATTGGTGAGCGGCACTTCGGCGGTGGGAATGAGCCAGAAGGGATCGCCCTCACCCACAGGCAGGCGAAACAGGTCGTCCTGGAATTTGGGAAGCTGGCCGGTGCCGAACATGGCCCCGCTATGCACCAGCACCGGCGGGCTCACTTCCGTGTAGCCGAATTGCTGGGTGTGCGTATCGAGCATGAAGGCAGCGATAGCGCGTTCCAGCCGGGCAAGGTCGGATTTGAGATAGACGAACCGCGCACCGGAGACTTTGGCGGCGCGCTCGAAATCCATCTGGCCCAGCGCTTCGCCGATTTCGAAATGCTGTTTGGGATCGCTGATCGTGGGCGGCGTGCCGAAGGCGCGGGCCGCTACCGGCACGTTGGCGCTTTCGTCGGCGCCATCCGGAACGTCGGCGGCAGGGATGTTGGGGATTACGGCCAAGGCATCGCGCAGTCCCGCTTCCAGGTCCCGCTGTTCGGCTTCGCCCTGCTGGATCGCATCCTTCAAGCCCGCGACTTCGTCCATCAGGGCTTTGGCCTGGGTTTCGTCTTTTTTCTGCTTGGCCTGGCCGATCAACTTGGACGCTTCGTTGCGCCGTGCCTGCTGGGTCTGGAGCCGGGTAAGCAACTCCCTCAAGACCTTGTCTTTTGCCAGCAGGTCTTGGGCCAGAGCGGCCCCATCCAGGCCGCGGCGGCCCAGGCCGGCGGCAAACGCGTCGGGATTGTCCCGAATGACCCGGATATCGTGCATGGGAAAGGACCTTCAATTCTATCAGGCGACGCTCATGCCACGGGGTTTTCCCGGGGTCAAAGGCCCGAAAAAGCCTCGCCCCGACAAGCTCTTGGAGAGCGTGCTTACCGATTCGCTAATTTCCCAAGGAAGTTTCCACTTGTCGTTGCAACCCTGGCGAAACCGCTTCCGACGCAGAATGACGGTGTTTTTCAGGGGGCACGTCCGGGCCGTCCGGCGCGCTTTTGGGGCTTGCAGATTTTCGGTCTGAAAGAACATTGGATGCGCTTGGAGCGCAGGCTGGGCGCCATGAGTCCGGCCGGCAGCACCGTTGTGCTGTCGGCGATGGCTGTGGTGATGGCGTCCCTGGTCCATCTGGTTCTCTATTTCGACGGCGCCAAGCTTACCCTTCTGGCTTTCACCAATATCATCGTCGAAACACTGGCGGTGGCGGTGCCCCTGATCCTCTATTCGCGCTGGGTGATCAATCAGCTGGAAAAGAGCCGGACCCAGCTCACCGCGATGTCGCGGCGTCTCGCCTTCGCGGTGGACGAGGCGGAACTGGCCAACCGCGCCAAATCTTCTTTTCTGGCCAATATGAGCCACGAACTGCGCACGCCGTTGAACGCCATTCTCGGCTTCTCGGAAGTGATGAAGGACCAGCATCTGGGGCCGGTGCAGAATTCCCGCTACCTTTCCTATGCCAACGACATTCATTCCAGCGGCCGTCATCTGCTCGCCATTATCAACGACGTTCTTGACCTGGCCAAAATCGAAGCCGGCAAGATGACCCTGGATAATGCCGCCGTGTTCGAGATCGCGCCGGTGCTCGCCTCCTCGCTGGCCATGCTGAAAGGTCTGGGCGAAAAATATGGCGTCACCGTCCATAACGAAATCGCCGAAGACGGCATGCAGCTGAAAGCCGTCGAACGCATGATCCGCCAGATCCTGATCAATCTGGTCGGCAATGCGATCAAATTCACGCCCCCGGGCGGCTCGGTATATGTCACGGGAAAACTGCAAAGCGACGGCCGTTATGAAGTCGCGGTACGCGACACCGGCGTGGGGATGACGGAAACGGAAATGGCGCACGCCATGATGCCGTTCGGACAGAATGAGAATCGTTTCACCGGCAAACATGACGGCACAGGCCTGGGGCTTCCTTTGGCCAAGGCGATGCTGGAGCTGCATGAAGGCACGCTGACCATGTCCAGCGTGCCGGAGGTCGGCACCACCGTGACCATGATATTCCCGGCCCAGCGCATCATCGTCAGGGGTCGGGTGGCCGCTTAAGAAATCAATTCAGGGAACCAGTGCCGTGCTGGCACGTGCGGCGTCTTCGCGCGCCCGGTTGCGCTCGATCATCACCACGCTGAGGATCGATATCTCGTACAGCGCGACCAGCGGAAAAGCGAGGCTGAGCATCGAAATCGCATCCGGGGGCGTGAACACCGCGGCCACGCCGAACAGGCCGACATAGGCGTAGCGGCGCATTTCGCGCAGGCCCTTGGCCGAGACGATGCCGACCTTTCCCAGCAGCGACAGCAGCACCGGCAACTGGAAGGTCAGGCCGAAGGCGAAGATCAAAGTCATCACGAAATCCAGATAGTCGCTGACTTTGGCTTGAAGCTGGATGCCGATCGTGTCGGCGGTGGTGGGGATCTGATAGCCGCTGAAGAAAGTGATCGAGAAAGGCAGCATCACATAATAGACGAAGGCGCCGCCCAGGATGAAAAGCGCCGGCGTCCAGAGCAGAAACGGCAGGAAGGCGCGACGCTCATGTTTGTAGAGACCCGGGGCGACGAAAATCCACAGCTGCGCCGCAATGGCGGGAAATCCCAGACAGACGCCGCCGAACATCCCGATCTTCACCTGGGTGAAGAACACTTCATAGAGCGCGGTATAGATCAGATGATCGTTGCTGGCGCCTTTAAGCGCCTTGTGCAGTGGCACGGTGAGGAACTGGAAAATCGGTGCCGAGAAGGCAAAGCAGACCACGAAGCAGACGCCGAATGACGCCATCGCCCAGATCAGCCGCTTGCGCAGCTCGATCAGGTGCTCCATCAGCGGCGCCCGCGTGGCGTTCAGCGCCGCTTCATCTTCCTCGGAAGGGTTGGTCACTGCGATGCCGTCTGCGGATGCGGATTTGTTTCGGGTGTCTCTGCCGGCGGCTCATCCAAATGCGGCGCATCGGTGGGCGTTTCCGAAATCTGGTATTCGCCGCTGCGGGGCGCGGGCGCCTCGGGAGCGGATGCTCCCGCTGCATTGACGTCCACTGCCCTGGCTTCCGCCGCTTCGGTATCCACCGGATTGAGCGTGCGTTCAATGTCGCGGCCCAGATCGGCAACCGGATCGGTGGAGCGTAGCTTCTCAACCTCGGCGCGCAATTCGTCCAGCTCGCTCTGGCGCGCCATGTCGTCAAAGCTTCTCTTGAATTCGTTGGCCATGTTGCGCGCCTTGCCGGCCCAGCGGCCCGCAATATTCATCAGACGCGGCAAATCCTTAGGCCCCACCACGACCAGAGCCACGGTGAGCAGGATAAGGATATGGCTCCAGCTAAAAAGGTCGAACATCCAAGGACCTTGACCAGGCCCTTAACGGGGCGCGGGGTCCTTGTTGACGTTTGCGGTTTCGCGCGTTTCAGCATTGATTACGCGCGGATCTTCCTTGTCCGGGTCGCTGAGACCCTTCTTGAAGCTGTTGATGCCCTTGCCGAAATCGCCCATCAGGTCGGAGACCTTGCCGCGACCGCCGAACAGCACCAGGGCGATCACGCCCAAA
>Ga0207695_10006267_pt1 | contig 15485 bp, 10 predicted proteins | sample KBSC54metaG_FD_184354 | JGI IMG/M metagenome (GOLD analysis project Ga0207695, IMG submission 184354) | Corn rhizosphere microbial communities from Kellogg Biological Station, Michigan, USA - KBS C5-4 metaG (SPAdes) (version 2) | ecosystem: Host-associated > Plants > Roots > Rhizosphere > Soil... | reverse complement strand
GGGTGGAGCAGCCTGGTAGCTCGTCGGGCTCATAACCCGATGGCCGCAAGTTCAAATCTTGCCCCCGCTACCAAGACACGCGGGGTTCGGCGATGCCGGACCCCGCGTTTTTGTTTTCCTCACGTGCGACGAGGAACGGAGGGGGGAAGGGGAGCGGCAGGATCGTCGCCCGGCTGACGTTACAGGGAGAACGACGGTTGAACGATGGGATGCTTATCCCTCGCGTGCGCCCACACGCTGGAGACGCTGACGAGAGCCGAAGATCTCCGCACCGGAGGGGCTGGACCTCGTGAAGCCCCACCCTCATAGGACGTCCCGTCCAGCCCCCCAGGCGAAGCGGTAGCTCAGCCCTTCTGGGACTTTGCGGCCGTCTTGTGAGCCGCCTTGTCTTCCTTCTTGGGCGAAGTCATCGAGGCATGCGCGGACTCCGGTGGCTTCGGCGTCTGGGCCGCTGCCAGCTTGCCGTCGAGCTCGGAGACCTTGTTCTGTAGCGCTGTCACCTGGGTCTTCGAGGCGTCGAGCTCCGTCTTCAGGTTGCTGCGGTCCTGGTTGGCCTGGGCCAGCTCCGCCTTCGTCTTCTCCAGATCGGCCGATGAGCTGTCACACCCCGCGGTGGCCAGGCCCAGGGCCAGCGCGGTTCCCAAGAACAGTTTGCAAAACGGCATCGTATCCTCCCGAGGTCAGGCGTGAGTGAACGCGTTCGCCGCTCCTCCCAGCATCTGCCGTTCCAGGGAAACGCGCGCATTTCCACGGGATCCAGGGGATGTTTCGCTCACTTTCGTTCCGCCGCTCCGACAGGCGGAACGTTTCTTTACGGCGCTGTCGCCAGCACGCGCTCTGCGATAGCGCGGGCCGCGGGAGCCGAGCGGCGTGCGCGGCGTCACCTTCTGGAATCCCAGGGACCTCGGATGAGTTCATTCTTTGATCGAGATAGGCTGGATGGGGCCATTCCACGCGACATGATCCGTACCGCAATCGCTGTCAGCCTCGTCTTGTCCTTCGGTTGCGCCGCGCGACGGGTTCCGCCAGAGATCGTCTCCTTGCAGGCGCTGCGGGCCGATCCGTCACTGACCGGCGCCCAGAAGGAGGCCTTCGATCTGCTGGCGGCCGCCGACGATCTGCTGGTGCGTGCCCGTGGTGAATGGGACCACCACTCGGACGAGCGGGCGCGGCGGGACGCGATCATGGGACAAATCAAGATGAAGACCGCCCTGGCGATCTTGCAGAGCGAGCGCTCCCAGGCGCGATTGGCGAGCCTCGCGATCGAGGTCAACGCGGCGGAGAGCGAGGAACAGCAGGTGGACCACGCCCTTGCCGTCCTTCAGGAGGAGGACGCCATGCAGGCACGCCTGGCGGCCATCTCGGCGAAGATCGCCGACGAGCGCAAGCTCCTTTCTCAGCAGCTCGAGACGACCAAGCGCCAGGCGGCGAGCGAGAAACAGAAGTTGCTCGACCAACTGGCGGCCGAGAAGCGCCACCTCGAGGCGCTGGATGCGCTGCGTGCCGCGGACCTGGCCCTGAAGACGGCCGACACAGTCCTGGCGTCGGAATACGCCAAGGCCCAGTACGCGGCCACGGTGGGAATGCTCCAGGAGGCGCATAGACAGTTCGACGCCGGCAACTGGGACGAGGCCATCGCCCGCGCCGCCACTGCCCGCTCCGAGGCCACCTCCGCCATCGACGTCGCGCGTCCGCGCTACGAACAGGCAGAGCAACTGAAGGTCCTCGAGGTGCGCGACCATGCGCTGGAAGAGGCAGCCTCGGCGATCACCGGCATCACGATGCGCTTCGAGCGCAAGAAGGATCTGCAGAAGCTGGTGCTCGTGCTGCCCCCCATGTTCGGTGACCATCAATCATCGTTCACGCCCGACGGCGCGAAGGCGCTGGACGCCGTCAAGGACCTCCTGACGGCCTTCCCAGGCTATCCCGTCCAGATTGTCGGCTTCTCGGACGAGCAGGGGAAAGCGCCGGACCTCGCGGCGTCATCCCTCGCGCGCGCGAACGCTGTCTACTGGGCGCTGGTCGCGCGCGGGATCGATCCCAGGCGGATGAGTGTCGACGGCAGGGGCGCCGCCCAGCCGAGCGCAGAGAACACCACCGCCTGGGGACGGGCACTGAACGCGCGTGTCGAGATCGCGATCCTCTATCATGTCCTGCAGCTGTGATCTCCGCGGTCACTGGCTCGACGACGCGGCTGCGTAGCCGGTCGTCGATCTCCGCGGCGGCGCCGGGGGGGCGTCCGTCGTCTGAGCCGAGCCGAGCCGTCTGATCTGTAGCTGAACGACGGAGGGCACCGTGCTCACCACGTCGATACCGGCCGGCGCGCTGGTGTGGACGCGGAAAAGGCGCGTGCCGGGACTGGTTCCCGACAGGTCGACATACGCCTCGACAGCGTCGGGCGGCAGCAGCTCGAGCTCGCGCCGCGAGCTGCGCAGCTCCACGGCGACGCTGGTGAACCTCGGCGGATCAAACGTGATGCTATCGCCGAAGCCACGGACCTCGAGCGGGATGATCCTTCCCACGGCGTGCGAGCGATCGAGGGCCATCGCCGCCCACGCGATGACGACGCCTCCAAAGATCGCCGCGTGTGGACCGAGGTCGAGCAGCCGCAGGGGCTTCCGCCGCGCACGATGTTCCCGCGAGGGCGGACCGACATTGAAGCGCGCCAGCGCTCGCTCGAGCGTGGGCGGGTCCGGCACAGGCAGGAGTTGACCGTCCGTCGCCAGGCAGACCGTGCCCGTCTCCTCGCTGACGCAGATCACGACCGCGTCACATCGCGCAGACAGGCCCAGGGCGGCCCGGTGTCGCGTGCCTCCCCCTTCCGCCATCGTGTCCGTGGCGAGCGGAAGGACGACCGCGGCGCGCGCGATGCGGTCGCCCTCGATGACGACCGCCCCGTCGTGCAGGGGGCCTGTCGATGTGAACACCGTTTCCAGCATCGACGACGACAGGCAAGCGTCCAGGATCGTGCCGGCCGTTCCGTGATCGGCGACGCGGTCCCGCCTTTCGATGACGATGAGCGCCCCCTTACCTCGTGACGCGATTCCGAACGAGGCCTGCGCCAGGATCGCGCGAGCGTTGCCATTGGCCTTCCCGCGTTGTGGCGTCGTCAGCCAGCGGAGCGGGCTCACGTGGCTCAGTCCCCGTCGAATCTCCTGCTGAAAGACCACCACCACGATGATCGTGGCGACCGCGCTGACGGCTGACAGCAGGTACGACGTCAAGATGAGGCCCATGTGGCTGGCCGTCCATGACGACGCCACCAGCACCAGTAGCCCGAACGCGACCTGGACCGCCGCCGTGGCCTTGGTCCAAGAATAGAGACGGGAGAACAACAGCGTCAGGAGGAACACGTCCACGGCATCCTGCCAGCGGAGTCCGCGTCCGAGTGCCTGGAGCGAGCGGCCGTCCATTCCGGGGTCCCCAGCTGGAGCTACCACGTCACTTGTCGTGGGTCGAGGTGGTCAGGGGGGGCTTCGTGATTTCTGCAGCGGCGATGACGGGGCTTCCCGTCGCCGTGCCGGTTTGCTTGGATATCGAACTGAAGGGTGATAGGCAGGGGCGATGGGAAGCCGACGACGAGAGAAGCAAGGACGCTCCGCGCGTTGAGTTGGGTGTCGCAGCGTCGTTGATGGAGCCCATGTCCGATCGACCGGTGCCGAGCGAACGTGCCTCGGATCTGCGCGCCCGCGTGCGCCGTACCCTGAGCGGAATCAGGAGCGCGGTCATGATCACGGCGCTTCGGGATACCGATGCGCCGCCGCCACCAAGCGTCGCTCGCAACACCAGTCCCCTGGCGGCGGCGCTGGGCGTCGTGTCACCGCCGCTCGATCTGCGCATTCTGGGGCGCACGTTGCTTCACGCCGCCCTGGTCGGGGTCGCGGCCGGGCTGCTGGGGGCCGCATTCTTCGCCGGCCTGGAGTACACGCAGGCGCTCCTTCTGGAACGCTGGGCAGGGTACGTTCCGCTCCGCGCTCACGGCGAGAAGCTCACGGCGGGAGACGGTGGCACGATGCTGCGGCCGATCGTCATGGTGCTGCTGCCCGCCGTGGGGGGCCTCCTCTCGGGGCTAGTGTGCCGGCTGGCGCCGGAGGCTCGGGGCGGCGGGGGCGATGCCATGATCCACGCCTTTCACCATCAGGGCGGCCTGATCCGGCGGAGGGTGATCTGGGTCAAGGCGCTGGCGTCCATCTTCACGCTCGGCAGCGGTGGTTCGGGAGGCCGAGAGGGCCCCACCATGCACATCGGCGGCGCGATCGGCTCCGCTGTCGGTGGGCTGTTGCGGGTCAGCCCGCGGGAACGGCGGATGCTGATGGTCGCTGGCGTCTCCGCGGGAATGGCGGCGGTGTTCCGCACCCCCCTCGGCGCCGCCTTGCTGGCGGTCGAGGTGCTGTATCGCGACGACTTCGAGGCCGAGGCCCTGGTTCCGGCCATCCTGGCGAGCGTCGTCGCTTACTCCGTCATCATCGCGATCTTCGGTGAGTCCCGCCTCTTCGATCGAGCCAGCCACTATGTGTTCACGCTCGGGCAGCTGCCGCTCTACGCTCTCCTGGCGGTGCTGGTGGCGGCGGCGGCGTCCACCTTCCTGGCTGCGCTTCGGGGGGCCCAGCGCCTGTCGTCCCGTCTGCCTCTGCCCGTGTGGGCGCGCCCCGCCATCGGCGGCCTGGCCCTCAGCGCTCTGGCGCTGCCGTTGCTGCTGTTCGTCGGCTCCCGGGTGGGGACGCCTGGACGGGCCCTGGGGATCTTCGGGGGAGGGTACGGGGTGGTGCAGGTCGCCATCACGGGCGCCGCCTGGCTACCGGGCGGCTGGCACGGGGTCGAATTGCTGCTGTTTCTGGCCCTCGCAAAGCTCGTGGCGACCTCGTGCACCATCGGGACGGGCGGAAGCGCCGGCGACTTTGGCCCTTCACTTGTGCTGGGCGGCCTGATCGGGGGCGCGTTCGGCCGGGCGGCGGCGGTCCTGCTGCACGACCCGCACATCGACCCAGGCGCCTTTGCGCTGGTGGGAATGGGAACCTTCTATGGGGGCCTTGCCCACGTTCCGGTCAGCTCCCTGATCATGGTCTGCGAGCTGGCGGGCAGCTACGACCTGCTGGTGCCGCTGATGCTCGCGGAGGGCATCGCCTTCGTGGCCCTCCGCAAGCGCTATCTCTACCATGCGCAGGTACCGACCCATGACGACTCCCCGGCGCATCAGCGACCGGGCGGGCTGGACTTCCTGACCGCCGCGCGCGTCGAGGATCTGATGATCCGGCCCACCGCGTACGCCACCTTCGAACCACGAACGCCGCTGTCGGAGATGACCCGCGCCCTGGCGCAGACCGGCTGGCAGTCGGCGTTCCCCGTGCTGGATCCCGACGGCCTCGTGCTGGGGGTGGTGGGAGCGGACCTCGTGGGAATCCTGACGCCTGAATCCGGGGCGCAGGAGCTGGCCGTAGCGGCCGATCTCATGCGCCCGCGCGCCACGGTCGAACCGACCGATCCGGTGCGACGCGCGGCGGAGCTCTTGCTGGAGACGGAGCTGCGGCAGCTGCCAGTGGTGGGGCCCGATCGCAGGGTGATGGGCTTCATCGGGGAGTCCGATGTCATGCGGGCCCACCTCGAATCGATGGTGCAGGCGCTTGAACGCACGACGACGGGTACCGTCACATCGGTTCCTTGATCCCCCGGGCGAGCAGCCAGGCGTTGACCGGATAGGCGGTCGCGAACCCGATGAGCATCGCGAGCTGCATCTCCAGCCAGAACGGCGCGCTGTCCTTCGGCAGATCGCGGGCCAGACCACAGCATCGTGATGGGCCAGACGAGGTCCATGACGACCATCTCGTGGCGGCGGCCCTTCAGCTCGTCGACCGCCACGATTCCCGCGCAGACGAGGGCCGCGCCGACAGAAAAGGCGGCGGCGGTGGCGAGCCATGTCGGAACGCTGGAAGAAGTTATCGTCCGAACCTGCGCCCCGACCCGAGCGAGCCCAAGGGCGCGCTGACCAACTTGAGCCCCGTGTGCGGCCAGGCAACTGCCACAGGCTCGATCCGTCGCTACGTCACCGGGACCGCTGCTGCCGGGCGAGGATGCCCTTCACGAGGGGCCTCGCGGGGGAACATCGGCTCAGTCAGGATGAGGCGGGCCCCCGCCAGGGTGACGGCGACGCCGATCGCAACCAGCGTCAGGTCTTTCTCAGGGCGTCGACGACCGCTGCGTATCGCGCCTCCACGTCCAGCTGGTCCTGACGGTCGAGGGCGCCCGTGCCTTCGCGCCGGGCGATCATGTCGGCGTGCCGCCGTAGGACCAACCTTCGATCGTCCGAGAGCGGAACGGTCGTCGCGACGACGGCGATGACCTCGAGGAGACGCAGCGTCACCGCCACGCTACCGGAGGCGTACTGGCGGATCTGATTGAAGGCACTGTCGACGATTCCGGAGAACGTCGAGGGGCAGGCGATCAGCCGGAGCCGGCGCTCCTCGTCCAGTCGATAGGGGGAGGGGATGTCCCGGCGCGCCAGGCGGCACAGCGCCGAGCCCAGGCGGTCGACGCACACGATCGCGGTGAAAGGGTCGTTGATTCCGGGTGACAGGGCGCGCACGGCAATCTCGACCAATTCCTGCACGGCGAGCTCCACGTCTTGCACCGACGTGCGCTGGTTTCCCAGCACGAACGCGCGGTTGACGTCCGCTTTCAGCTTGGCGTTCACCCGCTCCGCAGGCCACGCCCTTACCAGGGGATAGTCCTTCACCACGTACTGCCCGGGCCGGCGTTCCAGGCGGAGGATGACGTCGGCCTCGCGGGCCGTACGCAGCAGCGCGCCCGTGTCGACGATCTGCAGGTAGCCGTCCAGGCACGAGCCAATCGGCAGGGCGCGGTCGGAAAAGTCCGGCGGCACGCCGGCGCTCTCCGGCGTATCGGAGGTCGCCGCTTCACCCCGGGAGGTCTCCTCGGGGAACAGGCCGTCGATCCTTTCCACCAGATCGGCGCTGACCCGGGCGACGATCTCGTCGGCCTGAATGGAGACCGCCACATGGTGGATGAAGTAGATCAGCACCCAGAGGCTGGCAATCGCGAAAAGCACCCCCAGCGTGACCGACAGGTGCGGTACGAACGCGCCCTCCTCGGCCCAGCGAATGGTCCGCAGCACCAGCAAGCAATAGAGAAATGTCGCCAGGAAGGTGCCGAGGACGACCTGGGTCATCGTGTCGCGCATGAAGCTGCGCAGCAGCCGCGAGCCGTACTGGGAAGAGGCGAGTGACAGCGACACCAAGGTCAAAGAGAACACCACGCCGGCGATGGTGATCATCGAGCCGGCGATGGTCTGAAGAACGGCGCTGGCCCCCTGCGCGCCTCCCGTGTAGGCCCATCCCCACCAATGCAGCCATTCAGCCGTCACCGCTTCGTCGAGCGCCACCATGGACACCGCCAGCGCCACCGCGATGCCCGCCATCAACGTCGGGAGAAACCAGAAGCTCGAGCGTAGCTTCTCCGCGTACTTGGCCAGCAACACTCTCACGATGGGGATCCGTGTCGGAGCAGGCTGGGGAGGCAGAAGGTGAGCGAGGACACCATCCAGGGAAGCTAATCACTCTCGCCGCGTGGCGCCTTGAATCATCCAGCGGCGCCTCTCTTCGCGCAGGCGCGTCGGACAGTCATCCGAGCGAACGACGACCTGGCGCTGGTGCGCGAATGGGCAGCCGCGAACGATCCGGACAGGAAGGCGTCGCCTTCGTCGAGGGAAGTCGCGCCAGGCGCTTGCCCCCTGGACCAGGCGTCGCAAGTTCTTCGGATGGCGATGACTGTCGGAGATTTCTTGTTACAGCGGCTGGGCGCGTGGGGCGTGCGGCGAATCTACGGCTTTCCAGGCGACGGCATCAACGGGATCATGGGCGCGATGGCGCGCGCCGGCGACGACTTCAAGCTGGTCCGCACCAGCCACGAGGAGATGGCGGCGTTCATGGCGTGCGCGCACGCCAAGTTCACCGGGGAGGTCGGGGTCTGCCTGGCTACCTCGGGCCCGGGCGCCATCCATCTCCTGAACGGTCTTTACGACGCCAAGATGGATCATCAGCCGGTGGTGGCGATCGTGGGCCAGCAATCCCGCAAAGCGATTGGCGGGGCCTACCAGCAAGAGGTGGATCTCATCTCGCTGTTCAAGGACGTCGCTCACGAATTCGTCCACATGGTCTCGGACCCGGCGCAGGTGCGCCACCTGGTGGATCGGGCGATGCGCATCGCGAAGGCGGAGCGAACCGTGACGTGCATCATCGTTCCCAATGACGTGCAGGACATGGACGCCGTGGAGGTGCCCCCCCGAGCACACGGTACGGTCCACTCGGGCCATGCCTACAGCGCGCCTCGCGTGATTCCCACGGATTCCGATCTCGATAAGGCCGCGGAGATTCTGAATGCTGGGAAGAAGGTGGCCATGCTGGTGGGCGCCGGGGCTCTGCAAGCGTCCGCGGAGGTTCTGGACGTGGCCGACCTGCTGGGGGCGGGGATCGCGAAGGCTCTGCTGGGCAAGGCGGTCGTGCCCGATCACCTTCCCTTCGTCACCGGTTCGATCGGGCTCCTCGGGACCAAGCCGAGCTGGGACATGATGATGGACTGCGACACCCTGCTGATGGTGGGGTCCAGCTTTCCGTATTCGGAGTTTCTGCCGCGCGAGGGCCAAGCGCGGGGCGTCCAGATCGATCTCGATCCCAAGATGCTGGGCATCCGCTACCCGATGGACCTGAATCTGGCCGGTGACAGCCGCGAGACCCTGCGCGCCCTGATTCCTCGGCTGCGCCGCAAGCAGGACCGCGGCTGGCAGCAGGAGATTGCCGGCCATGTCGAGGAGTGGTGGGAGTTGCTGCAGGCGCGGGCCATGGTCGCCGCCAATCCCATCAATCCGCAACGAGTGTTCTGGGAGCTCTCTCCCCGGCTGCCCGACAACGCCATCCTCAGCTCGGATTCGGGGTCCTCCGCCAACTGGTACGCGCGCGACATAAAGATCCGCTCCGGCATGATGGCCAGCCTGTCGGGCAACCTGGCCACGATGTGCCCGGGCGTGCCCTACGCCGTGGCGGCCAAGTTCGCCTACCCGGACAGGGTACCGGTGGCGATGGTGGGGGACGGAGCGATGCAGATGCTGGGCAACAACGGCTTGCTGACGATCGCTCACTACTGGAAGGAGTGGTCGGATCCGCGCCTGGTGATCCTGGTGCTGAACAACGGCGACCTGAATCAGGTCACCTGGGAGATGCGGGTGATGGAGGGCAACCCCAAGTTCGAGGCCTCCCAGGACATCTGCCCGTTCCCTTACGCGCGCTACGCCGAGATGGTCGGGCTGCGTGGCATCGAGGTCGACGCTCCCGAGCAGCTGGGTGCCGCCTGGGAGGCGGCGTTCGCGGCCGACCGGCCGGTGGTCCTGGAGGTCATAACCGATCCGGACGTGCCGCCGCTCCCTCCGCACATAACTCTGCAGCAAGCGGCGAAGTACACGTCGACGTTGTTGAAGGGGGATCCCGACGAAGGCGGTATCATCCGGCAAAGCTTCGACGAGCTGGTCGCCAAGTGGCTGCCTCACCGGAAGCGGACGTAGGTGGCCACTCCGCATCAGGCGGGAGGGAAGCGCGGCGCCGCGGAGGTCGGGCCGGACGCCGCGCAGACGCAACCGCGGTTCCACCTGCCCGTCCAGCCGGTTCACTACGAAGGACGGGTGACCGGCACCGGGCGGGGCGCTCGTCAGGTCGGGGTTGGCAGCGCGCTGGAGGTTGCGCTCCGCCAGGCAGTCACCGGGGAGGTTCGCTTCGACGGCGGTAGCCGCGCCGCATATTCGACGGACGCATCCAATTACCGGCAAGTCCCCATCGGGGTCGTGTTGCCCCGCACGGTGGAGGATGTCGTGGCCACCGTGGCGCTCTGTCGTGAACACGGTGTCCCCGTCACGTCACGTGGGGGAGGGACCAGCCTGGCCGGTCAGACCTGCAACGTGGCCGTCGTCGTCGACTACTCGAAATACATGAACCGGGTGCTGGCGATCGATCCGGTGGCGCGCGTGGCCCGCGTGCAGCCGGGGTGCAACCTGGACCAACTGCGCCAGGAGGCGAAGGTTCACGGCCTCACTTTCGGGCCCGATCCCGCCACGCACAGCCGGAACACGCTGGGCGGCATGATCGGTAACAACTCGTGCGGTGTGCACTCGGTGATGGCGCAGCTCTATGGGCCGGGGCCGTTGACGCGCCATCAGGTGCGCGCCCTCGACGTCCTGACCTACGACGGGCTGCGCCTGACGGTGGGGCCCACCTCGCCGTCCGACCTGGAGCGGATCGTCGCGGCGGGAGGACGTCGGGGCGAGATCTACGCTGGCCTGCGGGGCATCCGCGACCGCTACGCCGCCGAGATACGTGCCCGCTATCCCCATATCCCTCGGCGGGTGTCGGGGTACAACCTGGATGCCCTCCTCGCCGAGAATCACTTCGACGTGGGCCAGGCGCTCGTCGGTACCGAGGGCACATGCGTGGTCGTCCTGGAGGCCACGGTCACGCTCATCGAAGACAAGCCGGTGCGGAGCCTGCTGGTGCTCGGTTACCCCGACGTCTACGAGGCGGCGGACCACGTGGTGGAGGTGATGAAGCACAAGCCGGTGGGGCTGGAGGGTATCGACGACGAGCTGATCGGGTACATGAAGAAGAAGGGCATGCACCCCGACGACGTGAAGATGTTGCCGGAGGGCAAGGGGTGGCTGATGGTGGAGTTCGGGGGCCACAGCAAGGAAGACACCGACAGCCAGGCGCGCCGGTTGATGGCGGCGTTGAAGCGCGAGCCTCATGCGCCCACGATGAAGCTGTTCGACGACGAGCAGCAGGAGCACAAGCTGTGGGAGGTCAGGGAGTCTGGGCTGGGCGCCACCGCGCTGGTGCCGGGGATGAACGAGACGCACCCCGGCTGGGAGGATGCCGCCGTTCCTCCCCAGAAGCTCGGGGCCTATCTGCGCGCGTTTCGAAAGCTGCTCGAACAGTTCGGCTACCACGCGGCGCTGTACGGTCACTTTGGCCAGGGATGCGTGCACTGTCGCATCGACTTCGATCTGCGCAGCGTAGACGGCGTGAAGCGCTGGATGGCCTTTCTACAACGGGCAGCCGACCTGGTCGTCACCCACGGAGGGTCCCTGTCCGGAGAGCATGGGGATGGCCAGGCCCGTGCCTGGCTGTTGCCGAAGATGTTCGGAGCCGAGTTGGTGGGCGCCTTCGGGGAATTCAAGCGCCTGTGGGATCCCGCCGGGAAGATGAATCCGGGGAAGGTCGTCGACGCCTTTGCTCCGGACCAGAACCTGCGCAAGGGTCCCGACTACGAACCCCGGCAACTCGACACCCACTTCGCGTTCCCCGATGACGGTGGGTCCTTCGCGAAGGCCACCGCACGGTGCGTGGGGGTCGGCGCCTGTCGGCGCAGCGAGGGTGGCGTGATGTGCCCCAGCTACATGGTCACGCGCGAGGAAGAGGACTCGACCAGGGGACGGGCGCGTCTGCTGTTCGAGATGGCGCGGGGCCAGTCGCTGCAGGACGGGTGGCGGGACGAGAGCGTCAAGGAGGCGCTGGACCTGTGCCTGGCTTGCAAGGGATGCAAGGGGGACTGTCCCGTCAACGTGGACATGGCGACCTACAAGGCGGAGTTCCTGTCTCATTATTACGAGGGGCGCCTGCGGCCGCGGGCGGCCTACGCCATGGGCCTCATCTACTGGTGGGCGCGGGGAGCGTCACGCATCGCGCGGGTGGCCAACTTCTTCGCGCGGACCGAGCCCTTCTCCAGGCTCATCAAGTGGCTGGGAGGTGTGTCGAGCAAGCGGCGCTTGCCTCCGTTCGCGACGCCCACGTTCCGGCGGTGGTTCGAGGCGCGCCCGCGCCGCCTGCCGCCGCCTGCCGGCGCAGGGAAGGGGGTGGTCACACTCGCGGCGGCAGGCGAGGGGACGGCCGCCGCGCCGCACGTCCAGCACAAGCGCGTCCTGTTGTGGCCCGACACCTTCAACAACTTCCTGATGACCGGCGCGGCGCGGGCGGCCGTCAGGGTGCTGGAGAGCGCCGGCTACGAGGTCGTGCTGCCCGCCCGACCGCTCTGTTGCGGGCGTCCGCTGTACGACTGGGGAATGCTGAAAATGGCGAAGGGGCTGTGGCGGCAGACGCTGGAGCATCTGCGCCCGCACATCCGCGCGGGGACGCCGATCGTCGGCCTCGAGCCGAGCTGCGTGTCCACCTTTCGCGACGAATTGTTGGGCCTGTTTCCGGGCGATGAGGATGCCCGCCGGCTGGCGAAGCAGACCTGGCTGCTGAGCGAGTTCCTGGAGGACGAGGGGTATCAACCGCCGCCCCTTCGTCGCCGGGCCGTCGTTCACGGGCACTGCCATCACAGGGCGGTCCTGGGAATCTCGAAGGAGACGGCGCTCCTCGACCGCATGGGGCTCGACTTTCAGGTTCTGGACTCGGGGTGCTGTGGCATGGCCGGGTCGTTCGGGTTCGAGATGGATCACTACGAGGTGTCGATGCTGGCCGCCGAGCGCGTCTTGCTGCCGGCCGTGCGCGCCGCTGGCGCGGATACGTTGATCATCGCGAACGGCTTCAGCTGCAGGCAGCAAATCCTTCAGGCGACCGACCGCCAGCCTCTGCACGTGGCCGAGGTGCTGGCCCTGGCGCTCGACGAGCAGAGCGCCCGCGACGGATGAGCGTCCGGCCGAGTGGCGCTTCAGCGGCAGGCCGGGCGTCCGGGGTCGTCACACCAGGAAGCGTGCCGCGTCCTTGCGTTTGAACTCCAGGCCGAAGCCCGGGCGACCGAGCTCCGGGGCCAGGGAGCCGGCGCGCGGCACGGCGGCCCCATCGAAGAGCATGCGCTCGATCCGCTGATGATCGTGAAAGTATTCCAGGTGCCGGACGCGCGGCAGCGCGCAGCCCAGGTGTACGTGCAGTGCCGGCGCACAGTGCGCGGAGAGCGGCATGTTCCGCGCGTCGCACAGGGCGTGGGCGGTCACGAACCCGCTGACGCCTCCGCAGCGTGTGGCGTCCGCCTGAAGCACGTCCACCGCCTGCGCCTCCATCATGCGTCGGAAGTAGGAACCGTCGTAGCCATACTCTCCGGCCGCGATCTCCATCCGGGCGGGCGCCCGATCGCGCAGCAGCCGCAACCCTGTCAGGTCGTCGGAGCTCACCGGCTCCTCGAACCAGCGCACGTCCTGCTCGGCGAAGACCAGCGCCAGCGCCAGCGCCTGCTTCTGAGCGTAGGCCCCGTTCGCGTCCACGAACAGCTCGGTGTCGTTGCCCACGGCACGACGCGCGGTCCGCACACGCATGGGATCCGCGGCGGCGTCTCGTCCCACCTTCATCTTGACAGACGTGAACCCCTCGGCCGCCCAGTCGCCCAGTTGCTTGGCCAGCCGCGTGTTGTCATAGGACGTGAAGCCTCCGCTGCCGTAAGCCCGGACAGCGGCGCGGCTCTGGCCGAGCAGCGTCACCAGGGGGATGTCGAGGAGCCTCGCCTTCAGGTCCCACAGGGCGCAGTCGACGGCGGAGACGGCCATGGCTGCCACGCCCTGCCGACCCAGGTTCCGTACTGCCTGCGCCATCCGCGCCGCCAAGAGGGGGAGCCCGAACACGTCCTGGCCCAGGACCACGCCTCGCAATGTGTCGTTCACCACGGCGCCTGTTGCCGCGTCGGCGTAGGTGTACCCCAATCCCCTCTTTCCGCCGGCCTCGATCTCCACGATCACCAGTGTGGTGTGGTCCCATTCCAGCGTCCCGTCAGACTCAGCGGCGTCGGTGGGGATGCGGCAAATCGACAGATCAACCGCGCTGACAGGGGCCTCAGGCGCCCCCCCTTTTCGTGTGGCCGCCACGGTCTTTCGAATATGGGGTCTTCGAAGTTGGGTGGAAAGGAGAGGACGTGCAGACGATCGTCGTCGCTGCGCTTGCGTTGGTCTCTCGCGGTTATCAAGTTCCCACGATGGACCAGATGGGACGGAAGCGTTGGGCCATAGCGGAGGGCTACATTCCCGAGGAGAGTCACGGCCCGGCGCCCGAGCTCACCAGCCACGAGACGGCTTGCATCCTCAATGTGTCGGACGTCCCCGCCAACGTGTCCATCACGATCTATTTTTCGGATCGCGAACCGGCCGGTCCGTATCGCGTGGTCGTTCCCGCGCGTCGTACCAAGCACCTTCGCTTCAACGACTTATCGGATCCCGAAACGATTCCCCGTGGCACTGACTTCAGCAGCGTCATCGAAGCCGACTGCCCGGTGGTGGTCCAGCACAGCCGCCTGGATTCGCGACAGAACGCAAACGCCCTGCTGAGCACGATCGCCTTCGCCGAGAGCGCGTGACGCCTGGGCGACCCGATCGAGAGAACCGAACCTCCGCCCATTGCTTGCTCTGCGCCAGGGCGGGGCGCGAGAGCACTGAGCTTTCGGACCGGCTGGCGTCGAGGACGGGCCGTGGACGTCGATAGAGCGGGTCGACCTGGTTGCCTGAACCTGGTGCGCGGATTACGAACGTGAAGGGTTCGCGACGGTGGACGCTTCGGGGGGGAGCCGTCTGGCGCCGGGAGCGAGCGGCAGCGCCAGCAGGAAGGAGGAGCCCCTGCCCGGGGCGCTGTCGACGGCCACCCGACCCCCGTGAGCGGAGGCGATCGCCTTCACCAGGCTGAGCCCCAGGCCCAGCCCGCGCTCGGCCCGGCTGGCGTCGACGCGGTACAGGCGATCCCAGATCCGGGGGATCGCGGCGGCCGGAATGCCGATGCCCGTGTCGGTCACCCGCACCATTGCCTCTCCCTTCACGGGATCCTCTGTCACGGCGACGTCGACGCGCCCGCCGCGCGGCGTGTACTTGACGGCATTGTCGACCAGGTTGGCGAGCGCCTGGCGCACGCGCGTGGCGTCGGCCGGCAGGGTCAGCGGGCCCGCCTCGGCGAGGGAGAGCGTGACGCCCGCCTCCTCGGCGACCTGTTCGTACAGGTCCAAGGTCTCCCGCGCGAGCGCGCCCAGGTCGACCTCCGCGAGCTGCAGCTTCATGAGCCCCGCCTCCGCCTCCGAGATGTCCATCAGGGTGCGGAGCATCACCAGCGCCCGGTCCGACTCCTCGATGCAATCCGCGAGCGCGTCGGACGACTGTGCGGGATCGTTCCCTCGCAGGGCCACCTCCGCGATTCCGCGCAGGCGTGTCAGGGGCGTTCGGAGATCGTGCGCGACGTTGTCCAGCGCCTCGTTCATGCTACGCACCAGGGACTGGTTGCGTTCAAGCATGCGGTTGAACAGCAGCGCGAGGTCGTCCAATTCGCCGCGGCGACCGTCGCGCACGTCCACACGCCGCGAGAGATCTCCCGACTGGATCACGGCGCGCGCCGTGGTCGCGAGCGCCGCCAGCGGACGCAACGCCTGTCGTGTCACCAGCGCACCCCCCGCCACGCCGACCAGCAGGCAGCCTATCAGCAGGGCCACCAGCGCCGCCTTGATGGCCGGGCCGATGCGAGCCCAGG
>Ga0207695_10006263_pt1 | contig 15491 bp, 11 predicted proteins | sample KBSC54metaG_FD_184354 | JGI IMG/M metagenome (GOLD analysis project Ga0207695, IMG submission 184354) | Corn rhizosphere microbial communities from Kellogg Biological Station, Michigan, USA - KBS C5-4 metaG (SPAdes) (version 2) | ecosystem: Host-associated > Plants > Roots > Rhizosphere > Soil... | reverse complement strand
CACGTTCTCGAAATAGACATTCGGCGTGACGCGGCCGAGCCAGCGGCGCGGGAATGGCGGACTCCACTGAAGGTTGAGCATTGCAGTCCACGGCCCTCGGCAACCGTTGCGAGGAGCGACCTGTCCGAGATTGTCGAGAATGCACTTTCGCGCGCTGGATGATCCGTTGGCGATGAGCGAACGTAGCTGGCTCGACAGCGCCGTATCCGCCCCAAGCGCCGGGTTGGGGATGAATGCGCGGTCGCCGCTCAGGCCATCTCCGTTTATGTCGCCCTGCACGATGGGAGTGAACGGGAGGCCGGACTGTACACGGGTGAAGAGCGTGACGGCGCCCGTTTTCTGCGCGTAGAACCCCAGCGTGTACACGAAGATGTTGCGCGCGTCGTTGTTGGACGGCGCCCATTCCGTGAGACGCGGATCGCCGAACGCAGCGCCGTCGAAGCCGCGGAACTGTCGACGCGACTCCTGCAGTGTGTATGACAGCGATGTGAAGAACGAGAAGCCCGAGCGGGACCGGAACTTGAATACGTCCGGAGAAATAGTAGTCGTCAGCTGGCCGCCGTAACCGCGCAGATCGCTCGTGCGCATTCCGACACGTCCAAACAGATCCGACTTGCGTGACTCCGCGGGCGACACCGTACCACTTGGCGCGTCGATCGCGGCGGTGGATACGAACACCGGCCGATTGTCTTCCGCAGGCAAGGTGAACCGCTGCGTTCCGGCGAAGTTGACGTCGACGGTGCCGGGCTGCGAGAGGTCATACGAGCCAAGTGCGCCAACCTTGAGCAGCCAGCTGCCGAGGTTGGAAGACCAGTCGAGCGACGCGCGCCAGCTGTGCGGCACGTCGTAAGATGGACTGATCAGTGAAACCGCGGGAGCATAATCTGCGAGTAATCCGGAGCCGTTGAGACAGCGCGTGGGAATCGTGCCGGGGTCGCTCTGGAACATCGACCAGTCAGGCGACGGGACGGCGTTGCCGACGCACGAGAGCTGTGACGTACCATTCGGCAGTCCTGTTGCAGCTGACGCGCTCGCGAGAATGTCGGGACGCAACAGATCGCGGAAGTCGCCGATTCCACCACGAATCACGCCTGTCGTATTGCGGTAGAACGAGCCGATCGGGGAATTGTTCATCCCGTTTCCGTTGGCCTTGTCGCGGCTGTACGTATATGAGAATCCCGCACGTGGACTGATGTGAATGCGCGATGGTGCGACATTCGTACGCACGCCAAGTGCGTTATCGAGCGCTGCGTCCTGCGCGGGAGCGGACGCGAAGCCATCAGCTTCGACTCGTGCTCCGTACAACACGCTGAACATGCGCGAGGGCGCCCACAGGTGAGCGAACGCGGTTGCTGCGTTCCATACGGTCCCGGAACTGGCGGGATGTGAGAGAGTGCGCGAAAAGCTCGCCGCATTACCGGCCGCGAGATCTGCGAGCGAGTTGAACGTGTAGCTGCCCAGTTGATTCGGGAAGGAGCTCTGGCGCAGTCCGTCGATGCGTCCCCAGATCTGCTCCTTGAAGTGGTTGCGCTTTCCGCTGGTATTCCACGTTGTCTGGTTGGAGCCTTCGAGTGTCCAGCGCGTGTCGTTCATGAGCGATTGACCGCCGCCAAGCACGAGGTTTCCTATGCCAACGCCGTTGGATGCATCGATCGTTGGCGAAAGCACGAGGACGCTGGCGCCCGGTATGTTTTCGTATGGTGTGAGGCGATTCCTGACCGTGTTCGCTCCCAGCCGCGTCTCGGTCAGCACCATGCGATTCCTGCCCACGTAGTTGCCGATCGTGAGCTGCGCGCCGAGCGCTTCCTGTGTATGCTCTGCGGCAGCAGACGGGGCGCTGAGCGGCGCGAAGCCGATGCCGCCGTCGCGCGTGTAGGTCGCGTAGCTTGTGAGCGCGCGGGTTGCGAGCGTGTCGCGAGTGTCGTCGAGACGGCCGAGCCAGCTGAATGCGTCGTGCTGCTGTGATGCAGGAATGCCGTGGCCGGAGAGTGCTAATCCGAGCGGCGTCGCGACTCCGAACAGACGCGCGACGGAGTCGGGCGAGACTCCGGCGCGAACGAGCAGGCCGTCACCCGCGTTGAGAAGGGTGGCAGGCTCGCTCACACTATGCGCGAGATCAACGGCGACGTTGTAGGTGAGTGCGTTGCGGATAATCTCGCCGTCGGCACCGAGGCTGCCGCGTACGGTGCCGTGTTGCACACCCGCGGCGCGGCCAACGGCATCGGTGAGCTGGAGCACGGATGGGCTAAGTGTCAGATAGCCGCGACGTCTCTGAAAAAAACGATCCCCTGGACTGAGCTGCACGTCGATGTTGGCTCCGGAGAATCCTCCCCGAGTCGGATCGAAAGTCGCGCCCGTTACTCTGACGTTCGTGTTCGCCGCGCGCGGAATCGACCCAGCGGACATCCCCATGCCGTTCAGCGTCGTGAGATTCGATTCGGCTCCGGAGCCCAGTATGGACGGACCTGCGGCGGTCATCGTGACGTTCGACATGGTGCCAGCCACAGCGTTGAGATCCCCTGCAGTGGTGGGTGGTACCTCGCCCTTTACTCCGTCGTCCCATTTTTCGGAAGCGCCTGTTTCAGGACTGAATGGACTGACGTCATCGCGGGCTCGCACCGGTTTGGATGCCGTCACGTTTACCGCGGCGAGCTTGGCGAGATCGGGTCTGAGAACGAAGTTGGCGACCAGCTCGCGCTCGCTGCCTTCCCGCTGGACTCGGCGGCGCGCAGAAGCGAAGCCGGGTGCAGCGACGTAGACGAGGTAATCACCCGTGCCCGGGTCGAAGCGGAGACTGAAGGCGCCAGTGCTATCGCTGGTCGACTTCTGCACGAGCCGGTCGGGCCCGCGGGTTACCGTGACGCTGGCGCCGACGATGGCGCGCGCCGAGTCGTCGGTGACGCGGCCACGGACCACGTCGGCGCCCGTCTGGGCGCGGGTGAGTCGTGGTGAGAGCAACAGGGAAACAACCAGGCAGGCGAATGTGCCCGCGGTTCGTGCGCTGTGGAGATGGAGAGCGTGTCGTGACGGCGTGCGTGACATCAGATGTTTCATGCCAGATGAGGGTCAGGTAAGGGTCCGACTGAACGTCTCCCTATTTGATGTCCGGAATCCGTAAATCGTCTGATGCGAGTTTTCTGGCGGTTTCGCATAGATTTTCCACCATGGACGCTTCTACGCAGACCTGGGCGATCGAGCGCGTCGGGCAGATCGCCGTCAACGTTCACGACGTCGAGCGGGCGACCAGCTTCTATCGTGACGTGCTGGGATTGAAGTTCCTGTTTGCCGCACCACCCGGTCTCGCATTCTTCGACTGCGGTGGCATGCGACTCATGCTCACGACGCCGGAGTCGCCGGAGCATGACCACCGCAGTTCGGTGATCTATTACGTAGTGCCGAACATTGCCCAAGCGTACAGTGCGCTAATGGAGCGCGGCGTCGTGTTCGAGGACAAACCGCATGTCGTGGCGCGTCTGGAAAATGTCGAGATATGGATGGCCTTTCTGAAAGACCCCGACGGAAACCTGCTTGCGCTGATGTGTGAAGTGAGCGTCTGACGCTTCCGTCAGACCTTGTGGTACGTCACGCGTGCGGCCTCGCGTCGATCATCTGCCTGGTATATCTCGAAATCACTGAAGAATCCAGGTGCCTCGGTCTGCAATACTCGAATCACCATCACCGCCCAGCGGCGAATCTCGAGCTCGGCGCCTTCACTCGAGCGTAGCTCCAGCAGTGTGCGCCATGCGCGCGCGTTGGCGGTAACGACGATCTTGGTTTCCGTGGAATTGGGAAGCACGCCGCGCGCGGCCTCGCGTGCCATCTTGCGGCGGTGCACCTTGTCCGCAACCCACGCATAACGCAGCATGAGCTGCTCGACCAGCGCTACGTACGCGCTCTGTGCTGCGTCGACCTGAGTCTGCCATGCGTCGCGCAGTGCGTCGTCACCGATTATCGCGGGCGGTACGACGAAGTTCGCTTCCGACTCGTCGACGTAGCGCTGGGATAGCTGTGAGAACGCCATGCCGGCTCTGTGTCGCACCAGCTCGTGCGTGAGCGATCGGCTCACGCCTTCGACGAGCAGCGAATAATTCGCGTGCTCCAGCACGCTGCCGTGACCCTGCTTCTTGATGTTCTCCAGATACTCGCGCGTGCTGCGCGACGCGGGATTCCGCTGACTCATGTAGCACAGGCGCCCCGCGAACTCGGCAAGCCGCTCCCCATCCGTGCTGTCACCGATCCAGTTGACAGGCAGGCCGGCGGGCTCGGTGAATTGAGGGCGCGAGAGAACGGTGATCTTGGGCTCGGTATAGTACACGTGTGCTGAGCGGTCAGGGTGAGTCAGGGGAGGGGAGGCGCTCGCCAAAGTTACGCGACGCTGTCGATCAAGTCGAGGCGGAATGCAGAGTACGCACGCTCATCGCTCACGCGTGCGAGTGCGGCCGCCGCCGCAGGCGGATGCTGTGGAAGCTCTGGGTCGTATTTAATGTTTGTGATCGCGCGTTCGCCTGCGACGGCGACCTTCACTCCGGGATTGAATATTCCGGATGGGTCGAACGCGCGTTTTACCGCCTCGAAGCGGCGGAGAATCTCCGCGCTCCATACCCTGCTCAGCAACGGCGTGCGCAGTCTTCCATCGCCGTGCTCTCCGTCGAGCGTGCCGCCAAGCCGGGCGGTCAGGGCAACCACGTCATCCAGCATTCCGGCGACGGTGTCGCGCCATCCCGTGCGATTGATGTCGATGAGCGGATTGACGTGAACGTGCGAATCACCCGCGTGCCCGAAGATCACACCCGTGACGTGATACTTCGCTAGGATCGCGCGCACACCGCGCACGTACTCCGGCAACTTCGCTGGGGGAACGGCACAGTCCTCCACGAATTGCATCGACGTCAGTGACGGGCCGAGCCGCGTGAGAATCGGGCTCGCTGCGTGGCGCAGTTCCCACATTTCGCCTTCAGCCTGTCTGGTGAGCGCAAGCTCGACGGACGTTGCACCAGCGGATCGGAATGCGGCAGCGAGTGATTCCGCTGCGTGACGTGCTTCGTCGTCGCTGTCCGCTTCCACTTCGGCAAGGAGCACTGCTTCGGACGCCGAGGGGATCTGTGGCAGCGGCGCCGCGCTGGCTGCGACGTCCAGAAATGTGCGATCCAGAAGTTCGCACGCTGCGGCCCCGGCGTCCCGCGCCTGAGTAGCGGCAGAAACTGCAGACTCCAGTGTGGGAAAACTGCCGAGCAGCGAGCTGGTTGCGTGCGGCGCCGGCGCGAGGCGCAGCTCGACGCCGACCACTATCGCGAGCGTTCCTTCACTCCCGATTATCATGTCGATCGGTTCGTCGGATTCCGCGAATGCGTGAATGCCATATCCGGATGAATCCTTGCGTACTCCCGCGTGGATCGACGGCGTGACTGCATCAGCGGTAGTGAGAGCGCCCGCCATGGTCCGGAAGCGCTTCAGTGCGGCGACGTTGTCGGGGATCGGCGCGTCGCGGCGCACGGTCGCACGCGTGCCGTCATCGAACACACAGTCGAGCGCTATCACCCACTGACGCGTCGGGCCGTACTTGAGCGAATGCGCACCGGATGCATTGGTGGATACCATCCCTCCGACACTGCAGAACGCGCCACTGGACGGATCGGGTGGAAAGCGAAGGCCGGCACTACGCGCGGCTGTTTCGACTTCCTGCCACGTTATCCCCGGGCCCACCGAGATTGTTCGGTTTGCGACATCGACCGCCGACATGCCGCGCATGCGGCTGAGATCGACTATCACACCATCGCCAATGGCGCCGCCAGCCATCCCGCTGCCGGATCCGCGCGGGATGAGCGGCGTGCCGGTCGCGTGCGCCCATCGCACGATGGCCTGCACATCCGCGACGTCAGCCGGCACAGCGACCGCGCGCGGTATGATGCGCGCAATTCCCGCACCTTCCGAATAAACGGCGAGCGCCGCGTCGTCCGTGCGAAATGGTCCGCGGAACGACTCCGGTCTGGTTGGAGCGACTGTACTCACGCTGTCGTAACGCGCGTCAGAGGCCGAGGTCGTTCGGGACCGGCGGTGTCTTCGAATAATCGTAGAATCCCATTCCCGATTTCCTGCCATACATGCCGGCGATCACCATTCGCTTGAGCAGTGGCGGCGGCGCATAGCGTGATTCGCGATACTCGTCGTACATGATCTCTGCAATCCTGTACGTCGTATCGAGTCCAACGAAATCGAGCAACGTAAACGGACCCATCGGATATCCCGCACCGAGCATCATCCCCTTGTCGATGTCCGCAATGGACGCGACGCCCGATTCCAGTGCACGGATCGCGTCGATCATGTACGGGACCAGGAGAAGATTTACGACAAACCCGGAATTGTCGTGCGCACGGATCGGCTCTTTGCCGAGTGAACGCACGAACGCGAGCGAACGCTCGACAGTTCCAGAGCTGGTCTTGATTGCCCGCACGACCTCCACCAGTTTCATCGCCGGAACGGGATTGAAGAAGTGCATTCCGACGAACCGGTCCGCGCGCGAAGTAGCGGCGGCAATCTCGCCGATGGTCAGGCTAGACGTATTCGACGCGAAGATCGTATCCGGTCCACACAGCTTATCCAGCTCCGCGAACATCTCCGACTTGACGGCGAGATCCTCGACCACTGCTTCGATCACGATGTCGGCGCTGGCCAGATCGTTGAGTGAAGTCGTGAAGCGAATCAGCTTGAGCGCTGCTTCCTTGTCCGCCCCCGTCGCCTTGCCCTTCTCGATCGCCCTGTCGAAGGATCCGAGGATCGCGGCGCGCGATCTGTCGCAGAGCTCGTCGGAAACTTCGCGTACCGTCGTCGCGTATCCGCTCGTGGCGCACACCTGTGCGATTCCGGATCCCATGAGTCCGCCGCCGAGTACCGCTACGACCCTGATGCCGTTGTGTGTATCGCTCATGAGCATGTCACCTGCGCATCGGCGCCTGCGCCGCGAGCGCTTCGAGGAAATTGGCAGGACGACGCGATTCGCCGTACTCCAGCCGGTCCAGTACCTGCTCCAGCGCGAGCGTAATGCGCTCGGCGAAGCCGTGATGCCGTCGAAGGATCAGATACGCGCCACCACCAGCGATCGCGATCGGAAACGCGGCCATCCCGAGCGCGAGCCCGACGGCAACGTGCGCGAGTGTCGCGCCGGCGACGAAGGTGCCACCGGCCACGATTCCCGTGGCGGTTACTGCACCTCCGGCGCGCACGACATTGGTGCGCGAAGGCGCAAGGTCGGCGTCCAGGCGAACCAGCGACCTCTTGTCATCGACGGGAACCACCGTTGCGGCAACCTGACTGGCGCGCGAGAGCTGGTATGACCGTCCGCCGCTGCGAAGGCCGCGCTTGATCGCTGCGACCCAGTCGTTGCGGGCTTCCCACGTGACGCGATCCGCGAACCTGCGTTGGACCTGCATGCACTCGTCCCGCTGCATGTATGCGTCCAGATATGCGATTATCGCTTCGGGCTCGCCAGGAATCGTTCGAGACGCGGACACGGATGTGGGCCCCGCGACGCGAACGAGCCAGCGGCTATCATCGTCGGTATCGTTGCTGACGCGCGTACGCTCCTCGGCCAGCGCCTGCCGAACGCTCGTGACAGTGAGACCTGCTTCCTTGGCGATCTCGAGCAGCTTGGTTTCAGTGATCGCATCGGCGTCCTGTTCGCCACCACCGATCCCCTGCAACTCGGCGGCGCGCGCAAGCACACGCTCCACCGCACGACGATCCAGTCCGTGCTCTGGCGCGGTTACCGCCGTGCTGGCCGACGCCTTTTCAGGAAGATCAGATTCCACTATCGATATTGTCGATCTGACGCTTCATCGCGTCACGGATCGCGTCTGGAAGCGGGAACAGCGAGGCGAGCTGCGTGCGTGGCGCGGCGCTCGGTGTCGCACCCGTCGCGCGTACGTAATAGCGAGCGTACCCGTCTGCCAGTTCAGGAACGAATTTCTCCAACAACATGAGACCGGCGCGCACCGTTGCCGTACTGGAAAGTCGATCGGCGGCACCGCTGCGCTGCTCCGCTGGGGTAGTGTTGTCAGTGATCGCGGCATTTGCGATAGTACCGACCAGCTCGTGCGCGAGAGCATACATCGCTTCCGGTGCGTCGGATGGACGATTCGGAAATGTGACGGCCACGGTGGTACGGAAGCCACCGGCCGCGCTGATCGTGCGACCTTCGCCTGCGAGCGGGAGCGACAGAATTATGTCGCCGTCGCGCTGTTGCGTGTTGGTGAGGAATCGCTGAATGCGCGGGCGCATGAGGTGTTGCCACATTGCAGTCGTCGAGTCGATCACGTTGGCGCGCTCGCGCTGCTGCTGCACCCAGTACGAGTGATAGAACTTGGTATCCTCGTCCCACAGCGACGATGCGAAGAGCGCGAGCCAGGTGCGATCAGCGGGACTCTGGAAATAACTCGCGAGTACGGCGAACTGCGCCGCTTCTGTCTGTGATTTCGCGGAGCCCGGGTTCCCGTTCGACGCAACGAAGCGGTCGATGACGGAACGCATCTCTTCCAGTGAAGAGAAGTAGAATGGAACGAACTGCGCGTTGATCAACAAACGACTCGACGTGAGCTGTCTCGCCAGTTTGTCGTGATTGACGTCGAGTTGCGTCAGGACGTTTGCCCTGTTCTTCAGGACTGTCAGGTCATCACGGTAGCCGCGCCGAAACAGCGGTACCTGCGCCGAGCTGTCGTCCGAAAGCAGTGCGAAGCCGTGAAGCCACAGATCGACGTTCTCTCTCGTCTTTATCGGCCACGTCGTGTCAGGAGAGCGGCCCATGATGATCGGCTGGACCGACTGCGGCTGGGATGCGGATCCGGACGCACATGCAAATACGCCGGCGATCGATGCAGCCCCGACCGTAGCGGCGCTGAAACGCAGAAGCTTCTTCATTCGTTCGGATTTGCGGGATGATGGCATTGCGATCAAGCGCTGAGCGACTCCACGATGAGCGCGATCCCCTGACCGCCGCCGATGCAGGCGGTGCCGAGTCCGTAGCGCTTGCCGCTGGCACGCAGCGCGTGCAGCAGATGGACGGTGATGCGTGCGCCTGACGCGGCAAGCGGATGGCTCAGCGCGATCGCGCCGCCGTGTATGTTCAACTTCTCACGCGGAATGCGCAGCTCGGCCTGAACCGCACACGTCTGCGTTGCAAATGCTTCGTTGACCTCGATCAAGTCCATGTCGTCGATCGACATGTGAGCGCGCTCGAGCGCGGCCCTTGTAGCCGGCACGGGACCGATTCCCATGATGCGCGGATCGACGCCGGCGAGGCCCCACGAAACCAGTCTCGCGAGCGGCTTGATGCCGTGCGCGTCCGCGTATTCGCGGCTCGCCACGACCATGGCTGCTGCGCCGTCACCGATGCCGGATGCGTTGCCAGCCGTCACGACACCGTTTTCACGAAATGCCGGGCGCAGCTTTGCGAGTCCTTCAGCGGTGGAATTGGGGCGCATGTGCTCGTCGCGGTGGAAATATTCCGTCTCACGTGTCTTGGGATTCGTGACTGGAACGGGGATCACTTCCTCGTCATACACCCCTGAATCCCAGGCGTCCCGCGTGAGCATCTGCGAGCGGAGCGCGAATTCGTCCGAAGCCGCCCGTCCGATCCCGTACTTCTCGTTGAGGTTCTCCGCGGTATCTGCCATCGACACGCTGGCGAATGAGTCCTTGAGACCCTCCGTCAGGGTATCTTCCAGCGCGGGAGATTTGCCAAGTGGCACGCCCCACCGGATTCCGCGGACGGCGTGTGGCGCCTGGGACATGGACTCGGCGCCCCCCACGAGGCAGACTTCAGCCTCGCCGGTGATGATCTCGAGGGCTCCGCTCACGACTGCCTGGAACCCTGAGCCACACAAGCGGTTTACAGTTAGTGCGGGCGCTTCGGTCGGGCAACCAGATCGCAGGGCTACGTGGCGCGCGAAATACAGCGAGTCGTTGGTGGTATAGAGTACATTTCCAAAGATGGTCTGCTGTATCGATGCTGGCGCTATACTGGCGCGATCTATCGCACTCTTCGAGGCGATAACGCCAAGCTGGATGGCGGAAACGTCGCGCAGCGCACCGCCGAACGTACCGAATGGAGTGCGAACGCCGGAGAGAAACACGACTTCGCGATTCGAGTTTTGAGTGCCCATCTGGAGTAATATACGGGGCAACATGGTCAGAGATCCTATGAGCCGTTCTGCAATTCTGGCAGCAGCTGTCGCGCTGTTCTGCCTGCCATTTCCGTCTGCCGTTCAAGCACAACGGATCGTTCCACGTCACTCGATCATCCAGAAGCCGGTTGACTCGACGGCCACGAAGGAGGTGCCTGACAAGCCATCCACTGCAGTCCTGGCGCCCGGAACTGGCAGCATAATGGGCGCCGCGCTCGACTCCCTGCACGAGGAGATGCTGGCTCGTGCCGGCATCGCGGTGATGGGACTGGCGGGGAGGCACGCGGTGACGACGGAGGCGGGCGCGTTCCGGATCGATTCGATCCCTCCCGGCAAGTACGTGCTCGAGGTGACGCATCCGGTTCTGGATTCGCTCGGCATCCGGCTGCTGTCTGACTCGATCACGGTGACGGCTGGGCAGGTCCAGACGGTGGAACTGGCAATTCCGGGAACCCGGACGCTGATCACCTCCGTATGCTCGCCGGCAAAGCTTCGCTTCGGGCCGGGTGTCATCCTCGGACGCGTGGTGGACGCCGATACGGACAAGCCGGCCACGGGCGCCGAGGTCTCGGTTGCGTGGTCGGAAACGGAAGTGAACACGGTCGTCGGGCTTCGGACAACGCCGCACGTGAGGAAGGCGACCGTCGCGGCGGACGGAACGTATCGCATCTGCGGAGTGCCTGCGAATTTCAGCGGGTCGCTGCAGGCGATTCGCGGCACTGCCAAGACAGCGGAAGTCCCTATCGAAGTAGCCGATCACGCGCTTTCGATGCGCATGCTGATATTACCGCCGGCCGTCGTCGCTTCAGGCGACACGACCGGTGGGGCGCAGGCGCACAGGGTTGGACGCGCAGTGATCACGGGCATGGTCACCAACGCGGGTGGAGTTCCGGTGCCTGGCGCGCGCGTCTCGGTGCAGGGGAGTGAGTCATCCACATCCACCGGACCGGATGGCAAGTTCACTCTCACCGGCGTTCTTCCCGGCACGCAATCGGTGCTGGTGCGTCGCGTGGGTTACTCACCCGTGGAACAGCCGCTCGATGTAACGTCGCTCGCAACCAATCAGCTCACGGTGCGTCTCGGTGCATACACGCCGGTGCTGTCCAGCGTCGACGTCAAGGCGAAGGCCGATCCACTTGAAAGCACTGGATTCGAGCGTCGGCGCAAGATGGGAATGGGCCGCTACATGGATCTCGATCAGATCAAGAAGATCAGTCCGACGTACACGTCCGACATTCTCCGGCGCATTCCGGGCATCTACGTGACCGGCAGCGGGTCGAGCGCAAACGTGTCCACGACGCGCGGCAACGGTTGTGTCGCGTACCTCATCGACAACAATACAGTATCGGCGAGCGCGGGTCAGTCGATCGACGAGATCGTCGGCGAGCAGGACGTCGCGGCGGTCGAGTTCTACAATCCGGTCGATGTACCGATGGAGTTGTCGTCCGGGTCCAATACGGGATGCGCGCTGCTGGTGATCTGGACCAAAGGCAAGCTGCAGGCGCCGACGAAGAAGGGACCTTGACATCGTCATTCCCGCTGTAGGGCTCGTCATTCCCGCGAAAGCGGGAATCCATCTGCTGCCGAGAATCCGCCTGCCGTCGTCGCAGCCAGAGATCGATAACATGGATTCCCGCTATCGCGGGAATGACGAATTCGCCGGCCTACGTGCTCCACGTACCCTTCCGTTCCTTGAACAGTGTCACGCCGATGACGAACGTCGCTGCGGTTACGATTATCGGGTACCACAGCCCCGCGTAGGGATTCCCGGTCCGCGCTACTAGCGCGGTTGCGATGAGCGGCAGGAATCCGCCGAACCATCCCGTGCCCATGTGGTGCACGAACGACACCCCCGTGTAACGCACGCTCGTCGGGAATGCTTCGACGAGAAGCGCGCCGAGTGGCCCGGTGCACATCGCGGCGAGCACGATCTGGTAGAATATGAGCGCGGAGAGCGCGGGAACGTTCGGCGTCCCCGCCGCGGCCCGTGCCATGAGATGATAGCACGGATAGAGAGTGATCGCGGCGAGTGCGAAGGCGAGCATGATGATTGGCTTTCTGCCCACGCGATCCGACAGCGCGCCAAACAGAACGAAGCACGGCGTTCCGAAAACGAGTGCAATGGTTACGGCCATGTACGCGGCGCCGAACGGTACCTTGAGCACGGTCTGCATAAAGAACAGCGCGTAGAACTGTCCGGCGTACCACGTCACGGCATGTCCCGAGATGACGCCGAAGAGGAGCGTGAGCATCACCTTCCATCGCGAATTTCCGAACGCGTCGTGAATCGGCGTGGAGGACGTCTCGCCGCGCGCCTTGAGGTTCGCGAACATCGGCGATTCTTCCAGTTTGCGCCGTACGTAATACGATATCGCGACAAGTATCGACGACACGAGAAATGGAACACGCCATCCCCATGCTGCGAAGGCGGCCTCGCCCGTCAGTCTGCGCGTGACAAGGATGACGAGCAGCGACACGAGCAGTCCGACGGTGGCCGTGGTATAAATGAAGCTCGTGTAGTAGCCTCGCTTTCCCTCTGGCGCATGCTCGGCCACATAAACCGCTGCGCCGCCGTATTCGCCGCCAAGCGCCAGTCCCTGGATGAGGCGGAGGGCGACGAGCGTGATTGGAGCGAGGAACCCGATCGTCGCGAAGCCGGGCAGGAGGCCGATCGCCGACGTGGATGTGCCCATGACGACGAGTGTTGTAAGAAACGCCTTCTTTCGGCCAAGCCGGTCACCGATGCGTCCAAAGAAGAGCGCGCCGATCGGTCTCACCGCGAAACCAACGGCAAAGGTCGCGAGCGTTTCGAGGAAGGCGGCGGTCGGGTTGTTGGGCGGATAGAACTGGTGCGCCAGGATAGCCGCAAGCGAGCCGAAAATGAAGAAGTCGTACCACTCGATCATCGAGCCCGCACAGGACGCGATGAGGACGGTTCGCATCGAGCGCGGGGAGACGGCGGGAGAAGTCATGCCAGAAGTTGCGGCGCCAGCGATTCGCCCGCAACTTTGGTGTCATGAACGGCGCGCCGGATTTCATCCCCGCAGGCCGCCTGGCTGTCGATCTGAACGCCGATATGGGCGAGGGCTTCGGACGCTACAGGCTTAACGATGACGCGCTGCTCGCGACAGTGACATCGGCGAGCATCGCGTGCGGCTTCCATGCGGGCGACCCGGTCGTGATGCGGGAGACGGTAACGAACGCCGCGGGCCGAGGAGTAACGATCGGTGCGCATCCGGGTTATCCGGACCTTGTTGGGTTTGGCCGCCGCGATCTTGCAGTGACGCCGTCCGAAGTCGAGGCGATGGTGGTGTATCAGATCGGCGCCTTGCAGGCGGTATGTGTCGCCGCTGGGGCGCATCTCCGATTCGTCAAGCCACACGGGTCGCTGTACAATCGCGCGGCGCGGGATTCTGCGATCGCGGATGCGATCGCACGTGCGGTGCGCTCAGTGGATTCGTCGCTCATTCTGCTCGGTCTTGCGGGAAGCGCGCTGATCGAAGCGGCGGCAAGGGTGGGGATTAGAGGCGTGAGCGAGGCGTTCGTCGATCGCGCGTACCGCAGAGACGGAACGCTGGTGCCGCGCACGGAGCCGGGCGCGGTGCTCGAAGGCGAGAGTGCCGTAGCGGATCGTGCGCTTCGTATGGTGGAGACGGGTACAGTGCTTTCGGCGGATGGCGCTGTCGTCCACATCCGTGCCGAATCGCTGTGCACGCATGGGGACGGCCCCGACGCGGTTGCCATCGTTCGCGCGGTTCGGACGCGGCTGGAGCAGGCCGGCGTCAGCGTAGCGTCGTTCGCACGCCCGTGACGCACGTCCGAACGTGACGCACCGTGGATGAATTTCCGATAATACAGCAGCTTGGTGACGATGCACTGCTGGTAACGTTTGCGCACACGATATCGTGGGATGCGGGTATCCGCGTGCGCAGTGCTGCTCGACGCATACGCGACACGCATCTGTCTTCGGTTACGGACGTGGTGCCGGCGTACACGACACTCGCAGTGTACTTCGACAGTCGGGCGGTGTCGTTCGCAACCGTATCGTCGGAGGTTGCGACCCTGATCGGCGATGCAGATGCAGCGAGCGATGACGGCTCGACGCTGATCGAGATTCTCGTGCGCTATGACGGTCCCGATCTCGCAGAAGTTGCCGAGCGCACGGGGTTGACGCAGGACGAGGTGATCGAGAAGCACTGCTCGCGGACGTATCGCGCGTACATGATTGGCTTTGCTCCCGGCTTCACATATCTCGGTGATCTCGATGAAGCACTGGTACTCCCGCGTCGCACGAGTCCACGCGTGCGCGTTCCCGCGGGATCGGTCGCGATCGCCGGCGCGCAGACAGCGGTCTATCCGCTCGTGACGCCGGGCGGATGGCATCTCATCGGAACGACATCGATGGCGATGTTCGATCCGGCGCGCGACCCACCCGCACTGGTCCGCGCCGGAGACTCGGTTCGGTTCGTCAGGATCGACGGATGAGCGAGGTAATTACTGTAATTGCAGCACCGCCGTTTGCGACGATACAGGATCTGGGACGCGTCGGCTTTCGCGATTCGGGGGTTCCGGTATCAGGGCTCGCGGATCGCGAGTCGGGTTTGCTGCTCAATGCGACTCTTGGCAACGATCCCAGCGCGGCGATGATCGAGTGGGCTGTCGGTGGTGGAGCACTTCGCTTCGACTGTGCGGCGAAGATCGCGGTTGGCGGAGCGGAGGCAATACTGCGCATCAACGGAGTGAATGCGGATCCGTGGCTGCCGATCGTCGTTGCGAGTGGTGACGAATTGCGTATCGACCGCATCGTGCGCGGGCGGTTTGTTCTGATCGCGGTTCGCGGTGGGATCGATGTGCCTGTCGTGCTGGGCAGCCGATCGACGCTGCTGAGCGCCGGGATCGGAGGGTTGGACGGCCGCAGGCTGCGCAACGGCGATCAATTGCCTATCGGCGATCACGTAGCCACACCGTACGACGATATCGAATACGCCAAACGAGCCGCTCGTACGCGTTCCGGTGGGCCGGTAACGGTGATGCGCGGCCCGCAGGCATCGTTGTTCGACGATGCTGCGTGGGCGACCTTTCTGAACACGGAGTATCTGGTTTCGCTCGCGTCGGACAGAAGCGGCTATCGACTGGACGGAAACGCGATCTCGCACAGCGGATCTGCCGCGTTGCCGTCCGAGGCGGCCTGTGTTGGTGCGATACAGATCCCGGATGGTGGTACGCCGATAGTGATCATGAACGACGGACCGACCGTAGGCGGATATCCGAAGATCGCGGTGATCAGGGATTCGTGTCTGTCGCGATTCGCGCAGA
>Ga0207695_10006261_pt1 | contig 15493 bp, 10 predicted proteins | sample KBSC54metaG_FD_184354 | JGI IMG/M metagenome (GOLD analysis project Ga0207695, IMG submission 184354) | Corn rhizosphere microbial communities from Kellogg Biological Station, Michigan, USA - KBS C5-4 metaG (SPAdes) (version 2) | ecosystem: Host-associated > Plants > Roots > Rhizosphere > Soil... | reverse complement strand
CGGTTGCGCACGATCGTGGTCATCCACGTCATGGGGGCGGCCATGTGGGGGCGGTAATCGCCGGCATGGCGCCAGATGTTGACGAAGCTTTCTTGCAAGACGTCCTCGGCCCAGTCCTTCCTGACCAAGATACGCAGCGCGAGCCCAAACAGTTTCGGTGCACAGCGCGAATATAGCGCGCGCAGGGCGTCGCGGTCGCCCAGGCCGATGCGCTGCAGCAACGCCGCCAGCTCTTCCGCGTCGGCGCTTTGGGGGCGCGCTGCCGCGGCCGCCGTCGGTGGATCGGTGTCTTGCGCGGCGTGGTCGTCGGCGGTGCGCTGGAAGGTGAGCACGTGGGCAGTTTTTTGTGGACGGTTCTGCCCAAAGTGTAGGTAGAAACCGTGGTTGCCGGGGGAATTCACGTGAAAGGTGCTGAGGTATTTGCATCCAGTTGGATGCGCCCTTCGTATAAGTGGTCAGGCGCTGAACAAACGCCCGCGATTCGCATCACGCACCGCACGGATCGCGCTTTTCCCCACATATGCAAGGAGACCGACGATGGACACAACCAAAGAGATGGATCAGTTGGAGAGTGACAGCCCGCGCATCGACGCGCGTCGCCGCGTGCTGCTGCGCGCGCCGGGACTGATGGCGCTGGGTTCGCTGGCGGCGGTGTCGCTGGGCCAGTCGATGCCTGCCTGGGCGCAGACCCAGTCGGGCAGCGTGAAAGACGACATCAACATCCTGAACGTGGCGCTCGGGCTGGAGTACCAGGCCATCGCCGCCTATCAGGTGGGGGCAGAAAGCGGCTTGTTGCAAAAGCCCGTGCTCGCGACGGCCGTGAAGTTCCAGGGCCACCACAAGGCACACGCGTCGGTGCTGGCGGGCACGGTGTCCAAGCTGGGTGGTACGCCGGTCATGGAAAAGAAGGTGGCGGAATACAACTTCCCGGTCAGCCAGCTCAAGACGCAGGCCGACGTGCTGCGTTTTGCCGCCGGCCTGGAAAAGGGCGCCACTTCGGCCTACTTGGGCGTGCTGCCGAATTTCTACACGCGCGACCTGACCAAGGCCGCCGCCAGCATCCTGGGCGACGAGGCAATGCATTGGGCAGTGCTGCTTTCGGTGTTGGGTGAAGACCCGGTGCCGGTGGCATTCATCAGCTGAAGGGTTTGTTGGGCCGCCACGCCGGCCGCTCGTTTACGGTGTGGCGGTTTTTTTGTGCGCGTCGAACGCTTCGACGATGCAATCGAGCAAGGCCCGCACGCGTGCGGTCTTGTGCAGATCGGCGTGCGTGACGAGCCAGACGTCCTGCATGCTCCGGCGGTTTGGCAGCACGCGCACCAGTTGCGGGTACGCTTGCGCGCGGCGGCAAACCAGTTCGGTGATCCCAATGCCTGCGGCCACCGCCTCGAACAGCGCCAGCGCCGAGTTGCTCTGCAAGACGACGCGCCCGCGCGTAATGGGCTCTCCGCAAAGGTCTTCCCACATCCACGGCACTTCGTTGCGCGGATAAAGCACCAGGTCGTGCCCCGCAAAGGCCGTCCCTTCCTCCGGCTCGCATAGATGCCGGTTTCCATTTGTCCGATGCGCCGCGCGATGAGGTCCGGCGAATCCGGCCGCAGCGTGCGCACGGCCACATCGGCTTCGCGCTTGGTCAGGTTGGCAATGCTCTTGGACGCTATGCAGACGACGTCGATGCCAGGATGCCGGTGCCGCAGCGTCGCAATAGCCGGCAACACAAAGGTGGCCGCCATGGTGTCGGTCGTGGCCAGGCGTATCGTGCCGGCGAGTTGTTCGTCGATGCCGGCCACGCGGCGCTCGATGGTGTGTGCCGCCTGCTCCATCGCTTCGGCCGGGCCGATCAGCGCTTCGCCGGCAGGTGTGAGCACCAGTGCGGTCGACGTGCGCAGGAAGAGCTTGGCCGATAGCTCGTCTTCCAGCGCGGCGATGCGGCGGCCCACCGTGGCCTGATCCACGCCCAGGCGCTGTGCCGCACCGCGCAGCGTGCAGGTGCGCGCCACGGCCAGGAAGAAGCGTCCGTTGTCCCAGTTCACATCGGGCTCCGAATATTTGTAGATGAGTGATGCAAATTTGCAGCGTTGCAATGCAAAAACGCTGCTTTTTTGCATGCGTTCTCCAGCCTACACTTGGCTGCATGAAATTGCCAAACGGTTCCGCCATGTCTTCATGCCACGCCAATACCTTGGGCGCCGGTCCCCGAGCTGACTTGCAACCCGATCTCAGCCGGTGGCGCCGCAACGCCACGCTGGGCATTCTCACGTCGGGTGTGTTCATGGCGGTGCTCGATACGACCGTGGTCAACGTGGCGCTCATCGCTATGCGCGACAGCCTGCACAGCAGCGTCGCAGAACTCGCCTGGATTGTTGACGCTTACACGCTGGCCTTTGCCGCGTTCATCCTCACAGGCGGTTTGCTGAGCGACCGCATTGGCGCTCGCACCGTGTTCATGGCGGGGATGGCGGTGTTCATCGTGGCCTCCGCCGGCTGTGGGCTGGCGCCTTCAGTGACCACGCTGATTGCCGCGCGCATCCTGCAGGGCGTGGGCGCGGCGATGTTTCTGCCGAGTTCGCTATCGCTCATTCGCAGCACGTTTGAAGACCCCCGTGAGCGGGCCTGGGCCATTGGCCTGTGGGGTGCAATCGTCGCGACAGCCGCGGCCGTGGGCCCTGCGCTGGGTGGCGTCCTGGTTGACTCATATGGCTGGCGCAGTGCCTTCCTGATCAACGTGCCGCTGGGCGTGGTCGGCATGCTGGGCACGTGGGTCATCGTGCGTCACGTGCAGCCTGCACGCGCCAAGCCGTTCGACTGGGCGGGGCAGGTGACGAGCGCGGTGATGCTCGCAGCGCTGTGTTTTGCCGCGATTGAATGGCCGGTGCGCGGCGCGCAATCGCCGTGGGTGTGGGGTACCGCGCTGTTGACGGTGGTGGCCGGGGTGCTGTTCGTCTTGGCCGAACGCCGGGCGCGGGCACCGCTGGTGCCGCTGGCCTGGCTGGGGCATCGCACGCTGGGCGCGGTCAACGGCGTGGGGTTTCTGCTGAACTTCGGCTATTACGGCGCGTTGTTCGTGCTAAGCCTGCATTTGCAGAATGTCGAACAGCTGAGCGCACGCCAGACCGGCCTGGTCATGCTGCCAATGGCGGTGAGCCTGTCGGCGGGCAACATCTTCGCGGGCAAGCTGATGGCACATTTTTCTACGCCGACGATGATGCTGAGTGGTCTCTTGATCGGCGCTGCGGGTTTGCTGGCAACGTCGGCTGCGCTGACGGGCCATGTGCACATCTGGGTGGTCAGTGCAACGATGATGGCTTACGGCGGCGGTACCGCGCTGGCGATTGCGCCCATGACGTCGACCATCCTGTCTGCGGCACCGGGCGAATTGGCCGGCACGGCGTCGGGCTTGCTCAACGCCGCCCGGCAGACGGGCAGTTTGCTGGGCGTCGCAGCGGCGGGCGCGGTCGTTACGGTGGTGCCCGGTCTGGCGCATGCCTCGCCGCTGGTGTTTGGCCTGATGACGCTGTCGTACGCCGGCGCGATGGCGATGGCGTGGATCAGCCGTCGCCCGGCCGCCACCGCGCTGGTTGCCTGATCAGCCGCTATTGCGAAGGCCTGCAGCAATCCCGTTGATCGACAGATGGATGCCGCGTCGCACGCGCGCATCGTCACTGCCGGCCTTGCCCGAGCGGAAGCGCTTGAGCAGTTCGACCTGCAGGTGATTCAGCGGGTCGAGATACGGGAAGCGGTTCTTGATGGAACGCGCCAGCAGCGGGTTGTCGGCCAAGCGCTCCGACTGCCCCGTGATGGCGGCCAGCATCTGCTCGGTCAATGTGAACTCCGCCGAGATGCGCGAGAACACCGCGTTACGCAGTTTGCGGTCGTCGCAGAGCTGCGCGTAGCGCGAGGCCACGTTCAGATCGGCCTTGGACAGCACCATGTCCATGTTCGAGAGCAAGTTCGCAAAGAACGGCCATTGCTTGTGCATGCGCTTGAGCGTGGCCAGGCGCGCGGCGCGGGCCTTGGCGTTGCCCGCATCGTCGAGCCAGCGCTGCACCGCGCTGCCGAAGCCGAACCAGCCCGGCAGCAGCAGACGGCATTGGCCCCACGAGAAGCCCCACGGAATCGCGCGCAGGTCTTCAATGCGGCGGTGTTTCTTATCCATCAGCTTGCGCGAGGCCGGGCGTGAACCCAGGTTCAGATCGGCAATCTCGGTGATCGGCGTGGTGGCGAAGAAGTAATCCTTGAAGCCCGGGGTTTCGTAGACGAGATTGCGGTACGCGGCAAAGGCGTTGTCCGACAGCGCCTGCATGGCGGCTTCGAAATCTTCCAGGCCCTTCGGACGGTTGCGCGTGGGCAGCAGCGTCGCTTCCAGCGTGGCGGCGACGATGGTTTCCAGATTGCGCCGGCCGATCTCGGGGTTGGCGAACTTGCTGGAGATGATTTCGCCCTGCTCGGTCAGGCGGATCTGCCCGTTCACCGTGCCCGGCGGCTGCGACAGGATGGCCTGATAGGTCGGGCCGCCGCCTCGGCCCACCGTGCCGCCGCGGCCGTGGAAGAGGCGCAGGCGCACGCCCTTGCGCTCGAACAGCTCCACCAGCGCCAACTCGGCCTTGTACAGCTCCCAGTTGGAGGTGAGGAAACCGCCGTCCTTGTTGGAATCCGAATAGCCGAGCATCACTTCCTGCTCGTTGCCCTGCGCTGCGAGCACGGCATCGAAGCCGGGCAGGGCAAGCAGGTCGCCCATGATCTCGGGGGCGTTGCGCAAGTCCTCAATGGTTTCGAACAGCGGGATCACCATGACGTCCAGCGCGGCGCTGCCGCTGCCATTGGCGCCCGTGCGGAACATGCCGGCTTCCTTCTGCAGCAGCATCACTTCCAGCAGGTCGGACAGCGTCTCGGTGTGCGAAATGATGTAGTTGCGCACGATGCGGTTGCCGTAGCGGGCACGCACCTCACGCGCGGCGCGGAAGATGTCGATCTCCGACGTGGTCTGCTCGCTGTATGCGTGGAACGGCAGCGTCAGCACGCGCGGTTGTTGCAGCTCGCGCAGCAGCAGCGTGCGCTTGTCGGCCTCGGACATCGCGGCGTACGCCCCTTCCACGCCCGCTACATTCAGCAGCTCGGCGACGGTCGCTTCGTGCACGTCCGACACCTGCCGCAGGTCGATCGATGACAGGTGGAAGCCGAACACATCAATTGCGCGCGCCAGCGATGCCAGCCGCGCGTCGGCCAGCACCTCGCCGTGGTGCGCCGCCAGCGAATCGATCACGATCTGGATGTCGGCGCGCAGTTCCTCTGCGTTGTTGTAAGCCGGAGCGGGCCCGACGGCGTGGCGGCCAGCGTCTTCACCGGTCAGCTCGCGGCAGGTGGCAGCCAGGCGTGCATACACGCCAATCAGCGCACGGCGGTACGGCTCGTCCACGCGGTGTTCGGAGTGGTCGGGTGAGCGCTCGGCCAGCGCTTGCAGCTCGGCACTCACATCCACCAGCGACGTCGACATCGACAGTTCCGCACCCAGCGCGTGGATCTCTTCCAGGTACCACGCGAGGATCACGCTCGCCTGCTTCCGTGCAGCGTCGCGCAACGTCGTCGCGGTGACGAACGGGTTGCCGTCACGGTCGCCGCCGATCCAGGAGCCCATCTGGAAAAAGGGTGGCAACGGTGCCGGTTCGCCGCGTGCGCCGCGACGCGGGAAGACCGTCGCGATGTCTTCTTCAAGCTCGCGGTACAGCGCGGGAATTTCGCGCAGGAAGGTGGTTTTGTAATACGACAGCGCGTTCTCGATCTCGTCCGCCACCATCAGACGCGTGGTGCGCAGCATGCGCGTTTGCCACAGCTTGGTGACATGGGCACGCAGCAGCGCAGTGTTGCGCTCGCGCTCGCGCGTGGTGAGCGGCGCGTCGCGCTCGGCCAGCAGGCGGGCGATTTCACGTTGTGCGTCGAGCGTGCTCTTGCGCTGCACCTCGGTCGGGTGGGCGGTCAGCACCGGCACGATCAGCGCGGTTTCGAAGAATCGGCGCAGCACGTCGCCCGACATGCCTTCATCGGCGGCCGACAGCAGCGCGCGCATCAGGCTGCCCGGCTGCGGCGGCGATCCGGCCAGCGCATGCACGCGGCGGCGGCGATTGTGGTGCTGGTCTTCAGCGATGTTCGCCAGGTGCGAGAAATAGCTGAAGGCGCGCACCACCGACGTGGTTTGGTCGCGCGAGAGGGTTTTCAGCAGCCGGTCGAGATCCTGCTCGGCCTGGCGGTCGCCGTCGCGGCGGAAGCGCACGGCGGTCTGGCGGATGGTCTCGACCGTTTCGAAGACGGTGCCGCCTTCCTGGTCACGCAGCACGTCGCCCAGTAGGCGCCCGAGGAAGCGGATGTCTTCCTTCAGCGGCTGATCCTTGGCCGCGGCGCTGCCCGACGAGCGTCGGGAAGTGGGGCCGAGTGATGCGCCGTTGGCTTCGTCCGCCCCATTGGCCTTGACCACCGGTTTGGCGGCGAGCTTGGCAGTCTTGACTGCCTTCGAGGTCTTGCTGGTCTTGGCGGGGGCGGCTGAAGCCTTGCGGGCGGGGGTCGCGCGCGAGGAAGCGCGGCGCGCGGCGGGCTGCGTCATGGTGTCTCCTAGATTGGGTAGGTAAGGTGCCTGAACGGCCCTCTTTTCTGCATCACTTCAACGTGATAGCCGGACTGTCGCGAAAATGCTGCGTGCTACCATTGCCGCATGCCTTCCAACGCCCGCCCGACCTCCCGTCAATCCCAGCTTGCAACGACTCCTGCAGCCCAGGCGCCGACCAAGCTGGTCATTGCCTCGCGCGAAAGCCGGCTTGCCCTCTGGCAGGCCGAACACGTGCGTGCTGCATTGCAAAAATACTATCCCGCGTGCGACGTGTCCATCCTTGGAATGACCACGCGCGGCGACCAGATTCTCGACCGCTCCCTCGCAAAGGTGGGGGGCAAAGGTTTGTTCGTAAAGGAGCTGGAAGTCGCGCTGGCCGAGGGGCGCGCCGATCTCGCCGTGCATTCGCTCAAGGATGTGCCGATGGAATTGCCGGAAGGCTATGCGCTTTCGGCCATCCTCGAACGCGAAGACGCGCGCGACGCCTTTGTTTCCAACGACTACGCCGATCTGGCCTCGCTGCCGTCCGGCGCCGTCGTGGGCACGTCCAGCCTGCGCCGCGAGGCTTCGCTGCGGGCGCGCTTCCCGCATCTGGTCATCCAGCCTCTGCGGGGCAACCTCGATACGCGCCTCGGCAAGCTCGACCGTGGCGACTACGCCGCCATCATCCTGGCTGCTGCCGGGCTCAAACGCCTTGGCCTGGCTGATCGTATCCGCTCGACCATCGCGCCGGAAGAATCGCTGCCAGCAGCAGGGCAGGGCGCGCTCGGCATCGAGATTCGCGCCGATCGTGCAGACGTGCGAGCGTGTCTCGCGCCGCTGCACGATGAGCCCACAGCCCTGGCCGTGACTGCTGAACGCGCTGTTTCGCGCATTCTGGGCGGTTCCTGCCAGGTGCCACTGGCCTCGTTCGCGCAGTGGTCGGACGCCGGCACGCTGCGCCTGCGCGCCTTTGTCGCTTCGCAGGATGGCACGCGCAAACTTGCCGCAGATGGCGAGGCCACGCCATCCACGCTGGCCGAAGCCGACGCACTGGGCGTGCACGTCGCCCAGCAGATGCTAACTGGCGGCGCACGCGACATCCTTGCCATGCTGGGCGCCGACGCCCCACCCGCTACCTAACTCCCACGGCTCGCCATGGACGACCACTTGCCACCGCGCTTGTCACCATCGTCGCCCGCATCCAGCACGCCGCCTGCTCAACCGGCAACCCCGCCCGTGGTGGTGGTTACGCGTCCGCGCGCGCAGGCGCCCATGCTGGTGGCGGCGCTTGAGCGCCACGGCCTGCGCACGCACCAGTTTCCGCTGCTCGACATTGCGCCGACGCCCAATCTCGACGACTTGCGCGCCGCGTTGGGCGATCCTTCGCGCTATGTGCTGGTCGTGTTCGTCAGCCCTAACGCCGTGCAGCAGGCGTTTGCCGCCATGCCGGAAGGCTTCCGCTGGCCGCAGGAAGTGCCTGTAGCGGTGGTGGGCCCCGCGAGCGCACTGGCGCTCGCCCAGCACGGCGTTGCGCCGCCCGCGCACCGTGTGATCCAGCCTGACACGCATGCCGACGACGCTCGCCAGGATTCCGAAGCGCTGTACGCGAGGCTGGATGTGCCGTCGTTGAGCGGTCGTGAAGTTCTGATCGTGCGCGGCAATGGCGGCCGCGAATGGCTGGCCGATCAACTGCGCGAAGCCGGCGCATCGGTCCGTACGGTGGAGGCGTATCGCCGCAGCGTCCCGGTGCCCGATGCTGCTGCGTGGCTCGCGTTGCGTGCCGTGCTTCCGGCCCGCCATGCCTGGACGCTCACCAGTTCGGAAGCTGTCCGCAATCTCGATGAGCTGGCCCGCGCCAATCTGTCGCCCGCCGATCTCGACACGCTGCACGGCGCGCCGTGCTTTGCTTCGCATGCCCGCATCGTCGAACAGGCCAAATCGCTGGGCTTTCGCGACGTGACGCTCACTGGCGCCGGCGACGACCGGCTGCTCGCCAGCGTGCTCGCCTGGGCCGGGCCGGTATCGGCGCCCGAGCATGCCCCGGCAGCGGTGTCGGCTGAATCAAAATCGTCTACTTCTTCTTCGACTGTGACGCAGACTCCCGTTCCCTTGGCGGCTCCCGCTTCTGCCCCCGCTTCGACACCAGCGCCCGCATCCGCGGCAACCAAGCCGAGCCCGGCCCCTGCGCCTGCTGCTCCGCCGGCTGCGTTTGCGCCCACCATGACGGTCAACCAAGCGCAACGCCGTGGCGGTTGGGTGATCTGGGTGGTGCTGGTTGCGGTCGTGGCAGCGGTGGCCGCGCTGCAGGTGCGCAATGAGCGCCTCGCACGCGAGATCCGTCAGCATGCCCAGACAAATGAAGCGCTGGCGCAGGAGATGCGCGTGCTGTCCCGTGCAGACCAGGATTCGGTTTCCCAACTGCAACAGAAATTCGGGGCGCTGGACGCCCGCACCGCTGAAACGCGCGATCGCCAAGCCGCGCTGGAGCAGGCCAACCAAGACCTTCTGCGCAACCGTGATGACTGGCAGCGCGCCGAGATTCAGCGCTCGCTGGAGGTCACGGCCGAGCAATTGCAACTGACCGGTAATGTCGCCGGTGCGCTGGCTGCGCTGCAAACGGTCGATGCACGCCTGGCCACGCTCGACAAGCCGCAGTTCAACGCCGTGCGCCGGGCGGTATCGCGCGACATGGCCAAGCTCAAGGCGATGCCGTCGTTTGATCTGGCGGGTGCGACGCTGCGGCTGGATGACGCAATCAACGCTGTCGACACGCTGCCGCTCATCTCGTCGGCCCAGCCGCTGGAGGCGGAACAGGCTGCGCAGGCGCCGCATGCTGCCGCAAAGCCCACGAAGAATGCCAAGGCGCATGCTGCGGCCGCGTCGGCGCCGGTTGCGTCGACGCCGCCAAACGCCGGATGGTCGGTGGGGGTGCGCGCCTGGTGGGCCCGCCTGTGGAACGACGTTCGCGACGAGCTCGGCCAGATCGTACAGGTGCGCCGCGTCGATCAGACCGAAGCGCTGCTGCTATCTTCCGACCAAGCGTGGTTCCTGCGCGAAAACCTCAAGCTGCGCTTGATGAATGCGCGCCTGGCATTGCTCTCGCGCAATGACGCTGTGTTCCGTGCCGACCTGGGGCGCGCCGATACGCTGCTCGCACGCTACTTCGATACGCAGTCTTCGCGCGTGACCACGGTGCAGAATCAACTGTCTCAGGTGCGCGCGACGGCCGGCACGCTGCAGGTGCCGACGCTGGCTGACAGCCTTGCCGCCGTGCGCGGTTCGGGCAAGGAGTGAGCATGCGCTGGGTATTCTGGGTCGCGCTCCTGTTTGCCGCCGCCGTTGGGCTGGCGCTGTTCACTGAACTTAACCTGAGCAACGTCGTGCTGTTCTACCCGCCGTACCGGGTCGAGATGTCGCTCAATTTCGTGCTGGCTGCGCTGCTGGCGACGTTTGTGGTGCTGCATCTTGTGATGCGCCTTTTCCACCACATGGCGGGCATGCCGGCGCGTGCTGCGGCGTATCGCGAGCGCAACCGCATCCTGAAGGCATCGGCCGCGTTGCGCGAAGCGATGGAAAGCCTGTTTGCCGGGCGCTTTGGCCATGCGGAACGCCAGGCGCGCGAAGCCCAGGCCTGGGAGCCGCAGCGTGAGACGGCCGCGCTGATCGGCGCCCGTGCCGCACACCGCATGCAGGAAACCGAGCGCCGCGACGCCTGGATGGCCGAAGTGTCTTCGCCCGATCGTGAGCAGGCGAAACTCGTGTCGATGGCCGAGTTGCTGGTCGACGCCCGCGATGCGGAAGGTGCGCTGGAGAAGATCGCGCAGCTGCAATCGCAGGGCTCGCGGCAGATTCAGGCGCAACGCATTGCCCTGCGTGCGCATCAGCATCTGAAGAACTGGAGCGAGGTGTTGCGCCTCACGCGCGCCCTGGAAAAGCGCAACGCCATCCATTCCGTGCTGGCGGCGCGTCTTAAGCAGATGGCGTGCGAAACGTTGCTGGCCGAGCGCCGTCACGATGCCGATGCGCTGAACGGTTTCTGGCGTGAGTTGACCACGGAAGAACGCCGCTCGCCGCGCATTGCTTCACAGGCAGCGCTGTATTTCGCGCAACTTGGTCGCACCGATGACGCCAAGCGCATCGTTGAAGACGGCCTGAAGACGCATTGGGATAGCCGCCTGATCCGCCGCTACGCCGATTGCGCAGTGCCGGGCAAGGCCCTGCCGTTGATCCAGCAGGCCGAGAAATGGCTCGCCCAGCATCCGGTGGATGCCGACCTGTTCTACACGCTCGGCATGCTGTGCTTCAAGGAACAGCTCTGGGGCAAGGCGCAGTCGAACCTGGAGTCGGCATTGAAGTATGCCGATGCCGAGCACTCCGGCAACCTGCGTGCCCATGCGCATCTGGCGCTTGCACAGATGTTCGAGCAGACGGAGCGTATGGAGGACGCGCAGCGCCACTACCGGCAAAGCGCATTGCTTGCCGTGAAATGAAAAAGGCCGGGATGATCCCGGCCTTTTTTCTTGGCGGTGACGGCACCTATTTGTTCACCATCCGTGCCGGCACGGAAAGCGTGAGGATCGCACCCAGCACCATCGACGCGGCCAGCATGTACATGCCCGAATCGGTGCTCTGCGTGGCGTCTTTCAGCCAGCCGACGGCGTAGGGGCTCAGGAAGCCCGCGAGGTTGCCCAGCGAATTGATGAGCGCAATGCCAGCGGCGGCGCCAGTGCCGGCCAGGAATGCAGTCGGCAGGCTCCAGAACAGCGGCAACGTGGTCAGGATGCCCATGGTGCCGAGCGTGAGGGCGGCCATGGCCAGCGTGGTGTCGGTGTGCCACACGGCCGACAGGACAAGCCCGACCGCGCCCACCACCGCGGGAATCGCGATGTGCCAGCGGCGCTCGCGCAGACGGTCTGCGCTGCGGGCCACCAGGACCATGGCGACGACTGCCGCGCCGTACGGGATCGCCGTCAGCAAGCCTACCGAGAGCGGATCGGCCACACCGGTCTGCTTGATCAGGGTCGGCAGCCAGAAGCTCACGCCATACAGGCCCATCACGAAGGTGAAGTAGATCAGGCTCATCAGCCACACGCGCGGGCTGGCCATGACGGTGCGGATGGGCGGGTCCTCCTTCTCGGCGTCTTCCGCGGCGATGTTGCGGGCGAGCAGGGCTTTCTCTTCGTCGGTCAGCCATTTCGCGTGGCTGATGCGGTCGTCCAGATACGCCAGCACGAAGATGCCGACGATGATCGACGGAATGCCTTCGATCAGGAACATCCACTGCCAGCCGGCCAGCCCGTAGACGCCGGCAAATGCCTTCATCGCCCAACCCGAGATGGGGCCGCCGATCACGCCCGACAGCGCAATCGCCGTCATGAAAAAGGTGGTGGTGCGCCCGCGCCGCTGCGCCGGATACCAGTACGTGAGGTACAGGATGATGCCCGGGAAGAAGCCGGCCTCTGCCAGGCCCAGCAGAAAGCGCATCACGTAGAACATGGCCGGCGTGGTCACGAACATCATGGCCGCCGAGATGATGCCCCACGAGATCATGATCCGCGCGATCCAGATGCGCGCGCCCACGCGGTGCAGGATCACATTGCTCGGCACTTCAAAAAGGAAGTAGCCGATGAAAAAGATGCCGGCGCCAAGGCCGTAGATGGTCTCGCTGAACTTGAGATCGTTGAGCATCTGCAGCTTGGCAAAGCCCACGTTGACGCGATCGAGATACGCGACCACGTAACACAGCAGCAGGAACGGAACGAGACGCCACGTCACCTTGCGGTAAGTAGCTTCTTCAAATGCGCTTGTGGACTGTGGCGGCAGCGTGCCTGCGCCGCCAACCGGTGAGGTGGGAGGGGTGGTGATGGCCATCGGGTCTCCAGAGTTATTGTGAGTTCAGGCCGAGTGCTCCTCGTTACCTACCTCGGCCTGGAAAACCGCCACAGCATTCTGCGCTTCTCGGGCGAATGCGCCAAGACGCCCGCCGGCAGGGTTTATACGCAGCGCCCGCCGTCCACTTCCAAACACGTGCCGGTAATGAACTCCGCTTCGTCCGACGCCAGATACAGGCATGCGTTGGCCACATCCTGCGGCGTGGAGAGCCGCCCCATCGGGATCGTCGCCAGGAAGCGCGCGCGGTTCTCGGGGGTGTCAGGTACGCCCATGAACTGCTCGATGAGGCCCGTGGCGCCCATCACCGGGTTCACGCAGTTCACGCGGATCTTGTCCGGGCCCAGCTCGGCAGCCATCGCCTTGCTGGCTGTGATGACGGCGCCCTTGCTGGCGTTGTACCAGACCAGTCCCGGCCGCGGCCGGATGCCCGCAGTGGACGCCACATTGACGAACACGCCGCCGCCGCGCTCCCGGAAGTGCGGGACGATGTGATGCGCCGTCCAGTAAATGCTCTTCACGTTGACGGCCATCACGCGGTCGAACTCGTCTTCGGTGATCTGCAGCAGCGGCTTGTTCTTGTGCGTGGTGCCGGCGTTGTTCACGACGATGTGCAGATCGCCGTAGCGCGCCAGCGTGGCGCCCAACAACTTGGCGACGGAGTCCCCATTCGACACGTCGGCGTGCACGAAATGCGCATCGCCGCCGGCCACGCGAATGGCGCTGGCCACGCGTTCGCCGGCCTCCGCATTCAAGTCATTGACGACGACGCGCGCGCCTTCGCGGGCAAAGGTATTGGCGATGCCTTCTCCAAAACCCGAACCCGCGCCCGTGACGATGGCAATTTTGCCGGCAAGCCGCATGGTGTCTCCTCGTGTCGTGGGTGGATGTTGCGTTGTGCCTTAACCGTGACGGATGGCGATGGTCTTGAGCGTGGTGAAGCCGTAGAGCGCTTCAAAGCCTTTTTCACGCCCGTGGCCCGATTGGCCCGTCCCACCGAAGGGCAGTTCAACACCGCCGCCCGCGCCGTAATTGTTGATGAAGACCTGGCCGGCCTTGAGCTTGCGCGCGAGACGCATCTGGCGGCCACCGTCGTTCGTCCACACGCCGGCCACCAGGCCGTACGGTGTGCCGTTGGCCAAGGCCAGCGCCTCGGCTTCGGTGTCGAACGGCATGGCGGCCAGCAGCGGGCCGAACACTTCCTGCTGCGCGAGGCGATGCGTGTGCGGCACGTCACGCAACAGCATCGGTGCCTGGTAGTAGCCGGTCTCGGGCGCCTCGGGCACCACCTGGCCCTGCGCCATCACCGGAATGTTGGCGTGCTGCGCATCTGAGACGAAATCCCATACGCGCTGCTGCTGCTTGGGGTTGATGAGCGGGCCGCAATCCAGATCCAGCGACGAGGGGCCGACCCGGATGGATTCGAACACCATGGCCAGCCGGTCCAGCATCACCTCGTACACGCTGCGCTCGATCAGTACGCGGCTGCCGGCGGAGCACGTCTGTCCGGCGTTCTGGATGATGCCGTTCACCACGGCCGGAATGGCCGCTTCCAGATCGGCGTCGGCAAACACGATCTGCGGAGATTTGCCGCCCAGTTCCAGCGTCACGGGCACATGGTTTTCCGCGGCCGCTCGCACAATGGCCTTGCCCGTTTCCGGTGACCCGGTGAACGACACATGATTGATCCCGGGATGCGCCGCCAGTGCGGCACCCGCTTCGTGGCCATAGCCGGTCACGATGTTGAGTGCGCCATCAGGCAGGCCCGCCTCGGCGGCCAGCTCGGCCACGCGCAGGACAGACAGGCACGCGTCTTCCGCCGGCTTGACCACGCACGCGTTGCCCGCTGCCAATGCAGCCCCCACGCTGCGCCCGAAGATCTGCATCGGGTAGTTCCACGGGATGATGTGCGCAGTCACGCCATGCGGCTCGCGCACGGTCAGCACGGTGGTGTCGGCCGGGTAGGGGATGGTCTGCCCGTGCAGCTTGTCGGCCGCACCAGCGTAGAACTCGAAGTAGCGGGCCACGGCGCGGGCGTCGGCGCGCGCCTGACGCATGGGCTTGCCGGTGTCGCGGGCTTCCAGGCGGGCGAGCTCTTCTTCGTGATCGGCCAGGCGCAGGGCCACACGCATCAGCACACGGCCGCGCTCGGCTGGCGGCAACTGGCCCCAGACGCCCTCGAACGCACGCCGGGCTGCGTGCACGGCCACGCTGATGTCGGTGGCGTTGCCGCGCGCAATCTCGGCAAAGGATTGGCCGTCGGACGGATCGAACACCTTGATGCGCATCCCCGAATCGGGCGACATCAGACGGTTGGCGATGAAGTGCTGGGCATGCATGGGGGGTTCCTGCAAAAGATCGGCAACGCGCGATTTTCGCACGGCTGCGGGGCGGGTAGAGCAAGCGGCCTGGTATGAGGGGCTATAATGCCCGCCGACAGTTTTTCACGCTTCTTTCTAACCATTTGCGTCGCGTTTTTACGCACTTCGCGCATTCCGGAGCATTTCCATGAGCTTCAACAACGTCTCGCCGGGCAAGGACATCCCCAACGACTTCAACGTCATCATCGAGATCCCGGCGCAGAGCGACCCGGTCAAGTACGAAGCCGACAAGGAAACCGGGCTGCTGTTCGTGGACCGCTTCGTTGGCACCGGCATGCGCTATCCGGCCAACTACGGCTTCATCCCGCAGACGCTCTCGGGCGACGGTGACCCGGTCGACGTGCTGGTCGTCACGCCGTTCCCGCTCATCCACGGCTGCGTGGTGCGCTGCCGTGCTCTGGGCATGCTGAAGATGACGGACGAATCCGGCGTGGATGCCAAGCTGGTTGCCGTGCCTGTCAATAAGCTGAGCCCGGCCACGGCTCATATGACCGACCTGTCGGACATCGGCCAGAACCTGCTGGATCAGATCAAGCACTTCTTCGAGCACTACAAGGCGCTGGAAGCCGGCAAGTGGGTCAAGGTCGAAGGCTGGGGCGGCATTGAAGAAGCCCACAAGGAAATCGCCGACGGCGTTGCCAAC
>Ga0207695_10006260_pt1 | contig 15494 bp, 14 predicted proteins | sample KBSC54metaG_FD_184354 | JGI IMG/M metagenome (GOLD analysis project Ga0207695, IMG submission 184354) | Corn rhizosphere microbial communities from Kellogg Biological Station, Michigan, USA - KBS C5-4 metaG (SPAdes) (version 2) | ecosystem: Host-associated > Plants > Roots > Rhizosphere > Soil... | reverse complement strand
CCTCGGTGGGACCCCGCGCGAGGGATGCGAGACCCTTCTGAACACCCTGGCCGAGGTACGATCTAACCCGGAATTGTTCTTATTCGGTAGCCCCGAGCTTGGGGAAAGTCTTATGCGGTTCCTTCTGGTACCAGTAGGCCACTGAGGAAACCACATCCTCCAGCGGCAGATATCGGCCCCCCGACTGCCACCCGAGCGCCTGGATGGTGACTTTCAGATCTTTTCCAAATCGCACCGGGTCGGCAATGTGCCACCGGTACAGCCCGAACCGTTGGCCCACTTCATAAATTTTGTCCGGGGGCAGGACCTGCGCCAAGCCAGTGTAAGGGGTCGAGAACACTTGATATTTTTTCGTATCCGGATTTTCGAAGTCATAGGATCCGCAGAAATAATCCTCTGTGCCGGTGCCGCAGATGGTCGGGAACTTTTGGTCGCCATCCAGATAGAATTTAATTTCGCCTTCGCCCCACCAACCCGGGCTGTGAACCTCCCAGGCGAGGTAAGTTCCGACATATTGGCCCTGGCCCTGAACCCCGTCCAGGATGGTGTACATGCCTTTATCCTTGAGGGGCGCCTCGCGGCGGAACTGGGCGTGGAAGTACCCGGCGTCCTTGGGCACATCGGTGAGCGTGTAATTCACCTGGTAATAGAGGACCATGTCCTTTTCATCGATGTTTTCGAGGGTGATCCGGGCGGATTTGCGGAAGGGCATCGGCCAGTAACAATTGAAGGCGCTGCCCGGGTTCACGCAAATGGCGAGCGAATTGATCTGGGAGTACTTGCCCCAGCCGCACGCGAAGAAATCCCCTACCGGGCATTCAATCGAGGGCTCGGTTTCGCCGTCCCAATAGAAGCGGAGGATGGAGCGCCGCCAATTGCCGGTGGGGGTCATCCAGATTTGCTGGATGCAGCCCGGCCCTTTGATGTCTCCCAAGGTGAAGGTGGTTTTGGACTTAATCCCTACCGAGGGAGAAACCTTCCAGGTCTGCCCCAGTTCGCGGGCGGCGTTCTTCCCGGTCCCTTCGGTGGCCATACCGGCCTTCCCTTTTTCACCGGTAAAATTCTCCGGGCTGACGGATCGTGATTTTGCCTCCGAGACCCGGTAGAGGTTACCCATATTTATACCCAGGCCCGGACTTTCAGCCGCTGAGCTTTGGAGTTGGAGACAACAGAACAGGCTGGAAACCGACGCCAGCAGGTGGGAGGATCGTTTCATAACAGTGACTCGAGTTAATGACACGCGCTGTTCACGAGAGCACCATGCCCCGCGAAGTCGGCTGGATGTTAGTTGCCTCACCCCGGCCCTGCAAGTGTGGTCTGGCGAGGCCTGGTGAACCGGGGATGCGGGCTCGCAGGCGGCTTCAACGGCGCGGATGCGGGAGAGGAAAAAGTGCTAGGGCGTAGGGGCGGCAGGTCATGACCCCAGAATGCTCCCCCCTGCAACACCTGCCGGGGCGGCGGTGGCACGTTCTTCCTGAGCGTGTTATTTTGGCTTGCCTCGGGGCGGCACGAGGACCGGGGACAGAGGTGCGGCACTTCGAGGGCCGTTGGTTACGAGGAACATCCCGGTCTGCCTGTGGCGGTGGGAAACCTGGGATGACTTTGACCAAACGGAGCTATGAGCAAAAGGGATAACGGAAACCATCACGACTCCACTCACCACGACGGGAATGGCCATACCGCTTTCAAGGCCCGAAGCCGATCCTTCCAATTCTTCCTGTTTGCCCGAAATTTTCTCAAACACCCGAACATGGTGGGCTGGGTGTTCCCGAGCTCTCCTTTCCTGGTAGATGAGGTGTTGAAGCAAATCGATTGGGACCGCGCCCGCGTGGTGGTCGAGTACGGACCGGGCGTGGGAGCCTTTACAACCAAAGTGCTCGAACGGATGCACCCCGATGCCCGGCTCGTCGCGTTGGAAATTAACCCGGACTTTTTCCAGTTCCTCAAAGGATCATTGCGCGACCCGAGGCTGCACCTGGTCCAGGAATCTGCGGCGAACATTGACTCCGTGCTGGCTCGCCTGGGTCATTCTCATGCCGACTACGTGATTTCGGGCATTCCCTTTAAAACCATCCCGGATGATCTGAGAGACACGATTGTGCGCAAGACGCACTCCGTCCTGAGACCCGATGGCCGCTTCCTGGTTTACCAGTTTTCCGACGCCGTACGACCCTACCTCGAAAAGGTTTTTCGCCGAGTCTCGCGCGATTTCGAATTGCTCAACATCATTCCGGCGCGCTTGTTTTTCTGCGCACGGTAATGTCCTGGCAGCGTTAGCTAGGTAATCCCCACCTGGGAGATCGCGCCCATCGGCGCAGAGAAGAGGTCCAGTCGCTCCGCTCCGCCACTGCCCGACAGGTGCGGCGCTCAATCCCACATCCGGTACGGAAGCGCGGCACGTTCCAGGAAAACCCCGCAGCGGGGACACTTGTCGGGGTCGTTCCAGGGTTGCACCTTGTGAAACGAAAACACCGGGCATTGCAGGGTGAATCGGACCCACTCGTACTGAGGTGCCCCGGTGATCGTAAGGCGGTTCAAGGCCGCTTGAAAGCTGGGCGGGTTTTTGGCGGTAAACCCGGGATTCGGTAGATCAAACGACGGGCGGGTGGATACAGCTGCCGGCCAAACGGGTAGCTTTAGCCGCGTCACGGCATCGTAGAGTTCCCGGCAATCGCGGCAGGCGATGGTTTGCACGAACAAGGAAACGCCCCTATCCCCCCGGCCCGACACCTTCGCCCGGTACCCGCATTTTGAGCATTCGAAATGGTAAGAGCGCCCCATGCGATTTGGTCGTTGTGCGCACAACGTTGCACCGCGTGCCCGGGCCCTCAAGCTCAATGCGGGGCCAGGGAAAAAAGAAGAGGCGACCCTTGCGAGTCGCCTCCCCTCACCACAACTAACTAAACCTCACATTAAAAATTCGTTCTGAGCCGAGGAGGTCACAATGGGGTAATCACCTAAAGTGATTCCCGGGCCATCCCGCCCTTGACCGGACGAACATTCATCCGGAGCCAACTCAGGACCAACGGGATGGGCGCAAAACTTCTTGCACCGGCGGGGTTCGTCGATTAGCTTTCGCGGCGCTACTGAGTTTACCTGGCGAATTTGTTCCTCGCTCGCTTCTCGCCTTAATATTTCGGCCTCAGTGGGTTGGTAGCTCAGTCGGTAGAGCAGCGGCCTTTTAAGCCGTTGGTCGAGGGTTCGAGTCCCTCCCAACCCACCACTAGTAAAATCGGGTTAAAACCCACTTCTTTGGTTACCCTCAGCAAATGGGTGCAATAGCTGGCAACCGACTGGAAACCGGACTTTCTTGCCAACCGTTGGCAACCGGCTTACAAACGCGCGATCATCATGTCTTCCTCGATGAGAGCCTAGCCTCAAGGTCTTTTGGCGCAACGAAAACGAATGCATGGCCGGATTTTCTCTGTTCCAGAAGTCTGAGGCGCGCAAGACGCAGGAGATCCGCGCGAGCGGTAGCATAACTGATTGCTTGGCGGCTCCCGTGGCTAGCAATACTGTAGGTGAACCCCGGGTGGCGAAGGGCGTGCGAAATGAGTGCCTGCTGCCTGTGGTTGAGCTCGGGATGTTTGTGCAGCGCATCCAGACAGGTCCGGGTTTCCGAGGATTTACGGGCCACGTAGTCGTGGAGCTCCTTCAGGGCTCGGCGAATAGTTTCGCATTGGTGAAGCAAGAAGTAGGTTAAATCGTTATCATCGGTCTCCGTCTGTAGAAACGCAGTGCCGTACTGAACAGGAGCTTTTCTTAGGAACTGGGAAATCGAGATAAACTCGAACAGCCAGTAGCGAGAGTGAAGCATTTGCCAATAAAAAAGAGCTCTCGCTGTGCGGCCGTTGCCGTCTACGAATGGATGATCATATGCCAGCCAAAAATGAAGGATTATGCCGCGAACGACTGGGTGGACAAAGAATTTGGGAGTTTCGCCGTTAGCAAATTTGCACATTTCCTCCATCCGCTGCGGCAATTCGGTTGCCGGCGGTGGTGTATGGAATACGGTTCCTTCCACGTCCGAAACGTTGATGTTTTCGTTCGGCCTTCGAAATCTCCCAGCACCATCAGGAATATCAAGCGAATTTTGAGAAATCTCTCGATGAACCTCGAGCACCATTTCTGGACTCAACGGTTTATCCTTTAGTTCGACGATCCGTTGCATCGTAACGTAATTGTTCAAGATCATCTGCTCGCTGCGATCTCGGGGTTTGCGCTTCTCGGCAAGCATCTGCTTGGCAACCTCCCTCGTTGTGGCCGCACCTTCCAATTGGCTGGACGTAATTGCCTCCTCCATTAGCGAGCGGACAACATAGCGATCGCGCTGCTCCGCGTTCGTTATCGGCTCCGGAATCTCCACAAAGGTACCGCCGCCCCGGTCAATTTGGTGAAGGAGGTCGGTCATCAAATCCAATACCGCAAAACGAAACTGCTTCCCCGAGCTGTCCTTCAAAGGGATTAATCGATCGTCATTCCGCCGGCGCATCTTTAGCCCAAACCACCACTCCTTGGGCGAAAGCCCTGCGGGGGGGGGTCTGAATCGTACATCCTCCCAGTGCAAATACTTGCCATCGTATGTTGGGCTTGTAACTTTGCTCAGAATTTCTATGAACCGATCCGGGGTCTTAGCGATCGCGAGCAGTTCCTCCATCGGGGGTGGCTTTTGCGGTATGCGCATGCTTAACTATTAATTAATTATCAGTTTATATTCAATTAATAGTTGAGTGACAGAAATTGTGGTCGAAGACTGCGGCCACCCCCTATATTTGGGGGGTAGCGGGTTGATTACCCCGGTGGGAAAACAAAGTTTGACGAACCGCGGCTCGCCGTGAACGCAACTTTCCCCTCGCCGAGAGTACACCGATCCCTCAGGCCCTCGCCCACCTGGACCTTCTGGAGCACGACATTCCCACCTATGCGGCGCTACTTCTCTTTGGCAAACACCCGCAACACCAAGTCCCCAGCGCCGAGACCAAGTGCGCCCACTTCCACGGCACCGAAATCCGCAAGCCCATTCCTTCGTGCCAGGTCTACCGAGGAACAGTCCTCGAACAAGTTGACCAGGCAGTGGACTTCGTCATGGCCAATCTCGCGCGCACCGTTACCCCCCAGGTCGGCACCCCTGCTAGCAAAGTCCTGGAAGTCTGGAACCTGGCGATTTGCCGGCTGGCCTCACACCAGAGAAATTGCGGAAGCCACACACCTCCATTCCCCGCAACCCTTGATTGCCGAACCCTTTTTCTGGGTGCGCTACATCGCAAAGCTCGGCACCAGCACGCTCGACATGATCGCTCTCTGCCGCGAGGCCGGGCTCCCCGAGCCCGAATGCCGCCAGGACTGCGGCCGATGGACAGTAATCCTCTGGCGCGACTGGCTCACCGACAAAGTTTTGGCCGGACTCCAACTGAACGACCGACAACGCCAGGCCATCACCTTACTGAAGACCGCCGGCAGACTCTCCAACGCCGATTACCAGAAACTCACCAACGCCATTAAGAAGACCGCATCACGCGACCTTGAAGACCTCACGCGCAAAGGCCTTGTCCAGAAAATCGGTGAAACCGGGCGCGGCGGCTAGTACGTCCTCTCCCATCATGGGACATAAAGGGGACAAAGAGGAAATCCAAACCGCCAAAACGAAAGGGGACATAAAGGGGACAAAGGGGACAGTTTCAAAATGTCATCACTCCGCACCCATCGCGCCGGCCTGGCAAGAGAGTTTGAGGTGCGCTTTAGTTGGAATCGATTTTACAAAAGCGTGACGATTGCAAATCGTGATGGGCTTACAATCTTCAATATGAATAGACAACTTAAGTTCCCATGCGTTCTCGCAGCCTGTGGTCTCCTGCTGGCTGGCTGTTGCACGACTCACCACGTCACAAAATGGGAGTATCATGTGGCCAGCACCGTCGCGGAGGTGAATCAACTGGCCGACCAAGGGTGGATCGTGGTCAATTTCGCCATGCCGGGCCAAGGCGGTCCCAACCAATATCTCCTCAAGCGTGCGAAGCCGTGATCGCCCATGTTTCTAACCTGCGCCTCCGAATTTGGACAGGCTAGGGGAAGAGCATCGCGCGGGAGGTACGGAACGGGCATCCGCAATGAAACGGATTTTTTTTTGCGCCGGGTATGAGAGGATGGGTGTGCGAGCTGGGGTGCCGGGCGGCGTTCGGTTAACGTCGCGCTTTGACGGTGGCATGCCCGGCTTGCTCCATTTTAGGGGGCCGCGGGCAGCTCGATCCAAAACTTGCTTCCCCGTCCGTGTTCCGACTCCACACCCACCCGGCCGCCCATGCGTTCGACTGCCTTTCGGACAATCGCCAATCCCAAGCCGGTGCCTTCATATTCAGATCCGTGAACTCTTTCAAAGAGTCGGAAGAGTTTAAGTTGGTCCTTGGGAGTGATGCCGATGCCGTTATCCTGGAACCAAATTCGCACCATCCCGTCGCAGGGTTCCGTCCAGATTTCGATGTGGGGCACGGAACCGAGGGCCATAAATTTCACGGCATTGCTGAGCAGATTTACGGCGACTTGCGTGAGTGAGGATTCGCTGGCGATGACCTGGGCCATGGGGATGCGGAGCACCACTTCCGCGTAGGGCTCACGGAAGTCAGCCCGGTCCTGGAGCAGGTTGCGCAGGAAAGCGTGGAGGTCCACCGGGTGCATTTGCAGGGGAGCGCGCTGCGTTCGCGTGTAGCTCAGCACGTCCTCGACCAGGCGGTCAAGTCGATCCCCAGAACTGATGATTCGCTGGATGAAATCGCAACCTTCAGTTCCCAGTTGTTGGCTGTGCTCTTCGGCGAGAATCCTGGCGAACGAACGGATGGCGCGCAAGGGGGCGCGCAGGTCGTGCGCCAGGCTGTAGGAGAACGCTTCCATTTCGCTGTAGGCCCGGGTCAATTCCTGGCGCGAAAGTTTGGCGGTGATCAGGTTGCCGGCCCGGGCCCGCAGTTCCTCTCGCGTAAATGGCTTGAGCAGGTAGTCCTGGGCGCCTTCGCGGAGGAGTTGCACCCGAACCTGATCATCGGCGCGCGCGGTTAAGATCACGACGGGCACTGGATCGAAGGCGGGCTCGGCCCGTAACTGGCGCAGGAGTTGGTCTCCGCTCACATCCGGCATCATCAGGTCCGTCAGGATGAGGTCCGGCGGAGAACTGCGGGCCAGGTCCAGGCCTTGGGATCCATTCCGAGCTGCGACGGTCCGATACTCGGGGGCCAGAATGTCCTGGATCAACTGGTTCATCTCGGGATTATCCTCCACCACCAGCACGATGGGCTCGGTGCCGGCTGCCCCCATCGGGTCCTTGGGCGAGGGCGGCGTCTTTTCCTCCGCGGCCGGCGTGGGTTCTGGAACGCGGGGGGCGGTACGGCCGGGGGTTTGCCCGCGCTCGATCAGCGTTCCTTCCGGGGCATGTTGTGGAATCCGAATGGTAAACACAGCCCCGCCGTCGGGAGCTCCGTCCACGGAGACGGAGCCGCGGTGCAGCTCCACGAGATCTTTGACGATCGAGAGACCGAGGCCAGTCCCTCCAAAACGCCGGTTGTTCCCTCCTTCAAGTTGGCGGAAGCGCTCGAAGACCGAAGCGCGTGACTCCTGAGGAATGCCCGGGCCGGTGTCGGCCACCTCCAGGACCCGGGTGGTATTCTCCGTGCGTAGGCTGCAGCGGACTTGGCCGCCCGCTGGAGTGAATTTAAAAGCGTTTGAGAGGAGGTTGACCAGAACTTGTTCAAGTTTCTCGGGGTCGGCTTCCACTGAAAGTGAACCGGGGGCGGTTACTTCCAGGCGGATGCTGCGGTCGTGGGCCAGGGTGTCGAAATTCGAACAAGTGCGGCGCACCAACTGGGCCAAATCCGCTTCCGAGTAAGACAACTCCATCCCTCCGGCTTCCAGTTTGGCGGCGTCCAGCAGGTCGTTGACTTGCCTGAGGAGGACGTCTCCGTTGCGCTTGAGCACCCCGAGACCGAGCTGCTGCGCGGCGGTGAGATTGGTGCCCTCCCGAAGCTTCTCGGTGTGGCCCAGGATCAGCGTCAAGGGGGTGCGCAGTTCGTGGCTAACGTTGGCGAAGAACCGGGACTTGAGCTGGTCCAGCTCTCGCAGTCGTTGGTTTAAGGAGGCCATTTCCTGGTGCGCTTTTTCCAGTTCGAGGCGGCGCTGCTCGGAAGCTTTGGCGGTGTCGATCAAGTTGAAAACGCGCGGCAGCAGCGGGGCGAGCCCGGCGGCGGTCGCGATGGAGGCCACCGCCGTGACGGCCTTGATCCCGCCGGAGAGCCAGTACGTAGGATACCACAGGGTCCAGACCTCCATGAAATGCGTGCAGCCGCAGCTAAAAATAAAAAGGCCGAAAGCCAAAAACATCCATTCGAAGGGAATATTCGCCCGCGCTTTATAGACCAGGTAAGCCAGCACTCCCGAAATGACCACGTACGCCAGGCCGATGGACAAATCGGAGAGACCTTGCAGCCAGATCATGCTCGGATTGTCCAGGTAACAATGCCGGTGCGGCATGAAGAATCCTGTCGAGAAGAGCGTGTGCAGTGAAGTGGGTATCAGGAGCGCCGCCAGCACCGTCAGCGCGGCGACACCAGCGCTGAACTGGAAAAGCGGGGTGCGGAGGAATTTCGTCATAAGTTACTTTGGCGCAGTCAGGCGCACTTAAGCGCAGCTTAGTATGTGCATCAGGCAATCGCAAGACACTCGGAGGGGTGGGGAGGTCTCGTCCGAGGTCTCGTCCCCCCTAGTGTATCGTGTGGGGACGAGACGTCAGACGAGACGTCAGACGAGACGTCCCCACCCCAATTCCCGTCGCCGCGCGGGGGCACTGGCGGGATGCGCTCGGGGGGGACTTTCGCATTGCGGTTGCCAGTCAAAGCCGATAAAAACAAACACGTCCGTTCATTTGTCGTGAACACAGTTCCGGTGAGTTTCGTCGGATCTGTATTCAGGAACTCGCAGTCACAAATGTTATGCTAAATCGCCGCCTTTTCCTCAAACGCACCGCCCTCACCGCTGGAGCACTCTCCGCTGCACGCTATCTTCCCGGCCCGAACCTGCTGGCCGCGGAGCCCTCGACGAACAAACTGAACTGCGTGGTGATTGGGTGTGGGGGGCGGGGGCTTTCGGCTCACATCGATTGGATCGTCAATGATAGCAAAGACAATCTTTACGCGATCGTTGATCCGGACGAGAAGCGACAGAACGAGGTGAAGCGTTGGCTGCAAGGCAAAGGACAGGATGCGGCGAAGCTGCAAGTGTTTACAGATTACCGGGTGATGTTTGATAAGATTGGGGGCTCGATTGATGCGGTGTTCGTGGCGGCGCCCAACCACCACCATGCGCCGGCGGCCATGCTGGCGATGCAGGCCAATAAAGGGGTTTATTGTGAGAAACCGTTGTGCCATGACATTGCCGAGGCCCGCAAGTTGCGGGAGATGGCTCGGAGCTCCAAAGCACCTACCCAGATGGGCAACCAGGGGCATTGCATGGCCGGTTACCGACTGCTCTGCGAATATATTTGGGGCGGGGTGGTAGGGCGCATCACGGAGACGCACAGCTGGACGGATCGTGCCAACGGGGGCGTTGGCCCTCGGCCGCCGTACCTGCCTGCACCCGCCGGCTTGCATTGGGACGAATGGATTGGCCCGGCTCCGTACCGGGAGTTTCACTCTGATCTGCACCCGCATGAGTGGCATGGCTGGTTTGATTTTGGCAACGGTTCGCTTGGCAACATGGGATGTCATGTTCTGGACGGCGTGTTTTGGGCGCTCAAGCTTGATCACCCTTCGAGCATTGAACTGGAGGATGTGCGCGGCGGAAGCGCCGAGCGCTATCCCGTCGGCAGCCGGATCCGTTACGACTTTCCCGCGCGGGCCGAGATGCCCCCCGTCAAAGTGTATTGGTATGAAGGGCTCAACAAGGACGCGCCGGAGTCGGCGGTCACGGGCAGCCTCCACGCCGCCAAAGGGGATGGGCGCAATTTGCCGCCGTTGCTTCTCGAGTTGCGCAAGCAATACCCCGATGACGATTTGGACGCGAGCGATAGCGGAACGTTGTATGTGGGGGAAAAGGGGATCCTCTACACGGCGACCTACGGGAACAAGTTCCAGGTAGTTCCCCGGGAAAAGATGAAAACGATTACGGCGCCGCCCAAGGTTCTGGCCCGCCCGAAGGACGTCATGACGGATTTCCTGGATGCTTGCCGGTCGGGGAAGACCGAGACGGCGGCCAGCTTCGAGTATGGCGCGCAGCTCACCGAGTTCACCTTGCTGGGCAACCTGGCGCAACACGCGGGTGTGGGACAAAAGCTGGTTTGGGACGGCCCCAATATGCGGGTGACGAACGTGCCGGAACTGAATCGTTGGTTGAAACGGTCCCCGCGTCAGGGGTGGCCAGGCTGACCCAGCGGATCGGCGGTTCACGGAGCGGTAGGGGCGGCCTGCGCCCAGAACTGTCTCATTTGCCCAAGAATTGGACGGACGTTGGGGTCTCCGGCACACTAGCTGCTCTCTCGTTCGTGCAATGAGCTCCAGTTTCAGCCTCAAGGCTGAGGTTGTCGCCCCGGCGGCTTGCCTCAGACCGCAATCTCGGCCCACTACCCGCCAGAAGACCGTTCCCTCGTACGTGTTGGCGGGTGCGCTTGGGCTCCTGGGCCTTTCTTTCACCGGGAGCATTTTCATTGATGCTGAAATGAACGGGCATTACGCCTTCATCTTTGGCTATCTCACGTTGCCGGTCCTGGGTTTATGTTACGGCGTTCCGTGGATCGCGATGGCTGATTGGCGTCGAAGTGTTTCGCTGTCGAAGAGGGTGGGGATTCCGGCCTTGGTCGCGATCACGATCCTGTTTACGTGTGGTGGGCTCGTAAACTATGCCAATGCCCTCCTGAGCAGCGGTGACACGGTTCGATTCAGCGGCCCCATTACGAAATTGAGCTACAGCTCCGGCCGGAGTGGCCGCGGCTATTACCTCGTCATGTCAGACACCACGACCAGCCATTCACGCGAGTTCCGCATCACGCGGCAGGAATATTCCAATCTGAAGGTCGGCTACGCCTTTATGCGAACGATGAAGCAGGGCGGGTTGGGCTACGCGTATAACTGGAGGCATTAGCGGGTTCTTTTTGTGAGCCGGTATGGCCCTTGTCTACCGTGCCTAAAGGGGCCGATCGGCCGGGTGGCTCCGGCCCCGTTTGGACTGTCCCTTGACGCCTTCTGCGCTCGCGCCCACAATTCCTCAACGTGCGGTTCTTACCCATAGTCGAGCGGGAACTGCGAGTCGCAGTGCATCAGCCAAAGACCTGGTGGCGGCGCGTGTTCACTTTGGCGACTGCCTTCGCCATTTGTGTTTTCATGTTCCTGGTCGTGGGCCGTTGGTCGACCCTCAGTCGGATGGGCAGCGAGATTTTTTCGGCCCTGGGTGGGTTCGGCATCTTCTACGCCCTGCTCACTGGTCCGCTGGCGACGGTTGATTGCCTCAGCCGCGAGCGGCGTGAAGGGACGTTGGGTCTGCTCTTTCTGACGGACCTTAAGGGGTACGATGTCGTGTTGGGCAAAATGGTGGCGGCCTCATTCCACATGGTGCTTGGGCTGACGGCGGCTCTGCCCTTATTGGCTTTGCCCTTGCTCGTTGGGGGGATCAACCTGGCCCAGTTTGCGCGGCTGGCGTTGGCGATCGCGGATATCACGATGCTTTCGCTCGCCGTGGGGGTTCTCGCCTCTGCACTCATGGACAGCAGTCGCGGCGCGCTGGCGCTGACCTTGGCGATTCTCCTGCTTCTTTGCGTCGGTCTGCCTTTACTGGGCGAGGCGGTTTTCAAAATTCACGGCAATGGCGTCGGGCCCGCGCTTTTCTACTCAGCCTGCCCGCTTTATACGGCAGGGCTCTGCCTGGACCTGCCCTTGCGGGAACCGCTTTGGAAGTATTGGATTAACCTGGGTTGCCTGCACGGGCTGGCTTGGGCTTGCCTGGCCATCGCGTGCATCTGGACAGCGAAATCCTGGAGGGATCAACCGGTGTCCACGCGTCTGGCGCGTTGGACGGAGCGAGTCCGGGCCTGGCGGCGTGGCAGCGTGCGAGCGCGCTCCAAATGGCGTGAGCGGATGCTGGAAAAGAATCCGATCGCCTGGCTGGAAGGGCGCGACCGCTTGCAGGAAAGGACCCTGTGGTGTTTGTTTCTGCTAACCGCCACGTATTGCACGCTGAGACATCTGCACTCGCCCAAGACCTGGCCGAACGAAGAAAGCATGGTCCTATGGCCTTGGTGGGCGCATTTTGTCCTCTGTATCTGGCTTGGTGTTCAAGCGCCTCGTCGCCTGGCCGACGATAAGCATTCGGGCGCGCTGGAGCTGATGCTTTGCACCCCGCTTTCCGCCCGAGCGATGGTTCGAGGCAACATGTCTGCGCTCCGAGGGCGCTATGGCCCGGTGCTCCTCGCTTTAGCAGGTTTGGACGGATTTTTAGTCTTCGCTTATTTTCGGGTTCATGGCGGGTGGCCTGGGCTTCTCCACAACAGCCTCCTCCAGCTCTTCGTTTGGGCGGCGGTCATTTGTCCAATCCAGCTTTACGCCATCGCGCGACTCGGGATTTACCATGGTTTGAAGGAAGCCAATTCCATCCGAGCCACCTTCGCCTCACTTTGGAGAGTGGGTCTGTTGCCCTGGATCCTGTTCTTTGCGTTCATCCTGGTGTGCGACTTTTATGCTTCACGATTCCGAGTCTTGAGGCCAACCGAGACTCTAGTCTACGCGGCGTGGGGCCTGTGTCATCTGCTTCCCTTAACGTGGTTTGTCGCCAACTCGCACTGGCATTTATCGCGGGATTTTCGAACGCTGGCTGCCAGCGGGACGCGCGTTGCGTGGTATCGCAGGTTGGGAGATTTGGCGCGGAAGCTGGCTTTCCTTCGGCAGGCGAAGCCGGAGCTTCGGCCGGTCTAAGCGAGTTGGTTTTGAAACTCCAAAGGGGTCCCGAGCGGAAGCCTGCGGTTCGTTTTGTCAGTGCGAGGGTGTCGCCCCGGCCGCCTGACAGGTCTGTGTCAGGGCTTACCGGCGTCGGATGCGAGGACCGGCCAGCCAACAATTTGGCCTCCCGGTAGGCGAACCGGATTGGCCTCGAAGATAGGTGAGGTTCTCGGCCACCAATGACTCCCCTCAAGATGCAGGGTCGTGACCTGGCCCGCGCGAATCACGACCGGTACGGTTACGGGGCCATAGCCGTTGGCGCGGGCGACGACTTGATACCTCCCGGCGGGGAGTTCCACCCGCGAGGGGCCGCCGGCGGCTTTGCCCGTATCGTTGCATACCGTGTGGACGAGGTTCGTGCCGTCGGCCGAGTAAACCTGGTAATCCGTGTGCCTATAACGATAGGGACTGGCATTGAAATCGGGGGACGGATCCAAAGCCGAAAACACCAGAAGAGAGCCGGGGTTGGAAGTTTCCAAGGAAAGCCCAGGCGGCGGTCCGATGGGGGCTAGCACCAGGTGGCGAGGTGTGGAACTACAACCCGGGCCGCAAACGATCAGCAGGAACAGCCCGAAAAACGGGAGCGAGCGCATATCCTGAATTTACGCCACCACTGGACAATTGACCAGCTCGGCCTCGCTCTGCCGCAGGTAATTGAGAAGCGCCTCGATGCTGATGATTTTCGTGATGGCGGCCCGCTGTTCAGGCTGCCGCAAGATGCGGTAGTGGACGAGCCCGCGGCCGAGGTCCACGATTTGGACGTAGCCATGCTCCACCTTCCAAAGTTGGCCTTTGGCAAGCGTCGGCCGGTTGTCCGCAATTGACGTGTTCATACCACTGTGAGGGCAGACGAATGGGCCGGCTGTATTGTTCAGAAAATCTGAATGCACTTTTGTGATGCGGCCTCCTCCCCTGTCCCTGGCGCCGGTTGCTGTCCTGACTGAGGCGCGTCGCTCCCTTCGCAACCTCGGGATCTCGAGAAAACCCCGGCGGGTTAGTGAGACACGTGGCCGTTCCCGTTGCCTGCGCCTCGGGCCAGGGCCTCGGAGAAGAGTTGCTTCGCCAACTTCGTCGCTTTCCGACCGGAGACCCGGAGTCGTAAGGCCTCGCGCCAAAAGCTGGGTTTTCCGTCATTCAGCACGTGGAAATTGTTGACATCGGTTTTGGCTTCCTGCCAATCGGTGGCCGCCCCCAGGTAGCGGATGAATTTCATATCCCAATCGAAAAGGCTGGGCCGAACGAGGCGTAAGGCTGGAGCCAGCAAACGGGTATGCCAGAACAAGCACCGTCTAAAAGCCTGTTTTTCATATTCCGCACCCGAGCACCTGAACCGCTCGCAGAATAGGTCTTGAAATCGCGCGCCCGACATTTCTGACACTTTAACCGTGGCCAATCCTGGTTTCAATGCTGGAGGAAGCGCTCGTGGGCAGAACGGACGAGTTCCTGCGCCTCGCGGCAGTCGCGCCAGCCACGGATCTCCGTGTGCTTGCCCTCGAGTTCCTTATAGACGGCGAAGAAGTGCTCGATTTCACGCAGCACGTGCGGCGCGAAATCGGTGTGGTCGCGGACTTGCCGATGCGTGGGACTGGCCGTGGCCACCGCCAGCACTTTTTCGTCGGACTGTTGCTGATCCAACATGGCCAACACTCCCACCGGCCGGACCTCGACCAGGCAGCCGGGAAACGTGGGCGCCGGCAGCAGGATCAGAATGTCCAGGGGATCGCCGTCGGGCGCGAGAGTGCCGGGGACAAAGCCGTAGTCACCGGGGTAGTGTACCGACGCGTACAGTGGCCGATCCAGGCGGAAGATATGAAGCGACCGGTCGTATTCGTACTTGTTGGTCTGTCCTCCAGGGACCTCCACGACCGCGTTTATGACTGCCGGAGCCTTGGCTCCGATGGGTAAAGTCAGGTAGTTCATCCGGCGCAGAGGACGTAGTTTGGCAAGCCTCCAATTATTTCCAACACCGGCCCTGGGGTTGCAATCGGGTGAAGACTCCAGCCAGAGTTTTTCCACTCCGGTTCGCGTTGTCACCTTGGACTGCGGACGATATCCTGCCGACGTGAACACCGGCGCCCCTAAACCACTTCCGGGCCTCCCGCCGCCCTGGTGGGAACGGTGGGCGTGGGGTTGTGTAGTCCTGGTGCTGCTCGCCATTTCAGCCGCCTACGCGTATTTCACGATATTTTCGCGTTTTCGAAGCTATGATGACGAAGGTTTTATCCTGATCTCGCTGCGGTCCTATTTCCTGGGCCACGCGCTCTACGACCAGGTCTACTCGTGTTATCAACCGGGTTTTTATGTTTTTGACTGGCTGGTTTTTACTCTTTCAGGCGCCGCACTCGGTCACGACAACATCCGGCTGCTCACCCTGGTTCTGTGGCTGATCGCGGCCGCCTTGAATGGTCTGGTTGTTCACGGTTTGACTGGAAATAAAGTTTTAGCCGCCCTGACGCTGGTGCTCAGCCTGCGGGTGCTGGATCAGTTTGCCAATGAACCCGGCCATCCGCAGGCTTTGGCCGGCGCTGGCGTGAC
>Ga0207695_10006259_pt1 | contig 15497 bp, 16 predicted proteins | sample KBSC54metaG_FD_184354 | JGI IMG/M metagenome (GOLD analysis project Ga0207695, IMG submission 184354) | Corn rhizosphere microbial communities from Kellogg Biological Station, Michigan, USA - KBS C5-4 metaG (SPAdes) (version 2) | ecosystem: Host-associated > Plants > Roots > Rhizosphere > Soil... | reverse complement strand
TGGCGGCGGCCAGATCGCGCACCAGCACGATCGCGCCATTGTCCTGCCAGCTCTGCGTCGCGACCGCGCTGGTGGCCAGCATGCCGAGCTGGCGCGTCACCGCCTCCGCCACCTTGTCGGCGAAGGCCGCGTCGTCGGTGAACAGGATCGACTGGCTGGTGGGATCGTGCTCGGCCTGGCTGAGCAGATCTGCGGCGATCCATTCGGGATCGTTGTCGCCGTCCGCGACCACCACGATCTCGGACGGGCCGGCGACCATATCGATGCCGACGCGGCCGTAGAGCTGGCGCTTGGCCTCCGCCACCCAGGCGTTGCCGGGGCCGACGATCACGTCGACGCCCGCGATGCGTTCGGTGCCATAGGCGAGCGCCGCGACGGCCTGCGCGCCGCCGATGCGCCACACCTCGTCGACGCCGGCGATCTCGGCGGCGGCGAGGACGAGCGGGTTGGTCTCGCCCTTCGGCGTCGGCACCACCATGGCGAGGCGATCGACGCCTGCAACCTTGGCGGGCAGCGCGTTCATCAGCACCGAGGAGGGGTATGCCGCGCGGCCGCCGGGCACGTAGAGGCCGGCGGAATCCACCGCGCTCCAGCGCGCGCCGAGGCGGACGCCGGCTGCGTCGGTATGGTCGCGATCCTCGGGGCGCTGGGCGTCGTGATAGGTGCGGATGCGGTGGGCGGCGAGCTCGATCGCGTCGCGGAGCTTGGGATCGAGGCCTTCGAGCGCGGCCTTGCGCGTGGCGCGGTCGATCTGCCAGCCGGTCTGCTCGAGATCGTGGCCGTCGAACTTCGCCGTGCGCTCGGCCACCGCCGCATCGCCGCGCCTGCGCACATCGGCGAGGATCTCGCGCACCACGGTCGAGACATCCTCGTCCGCCTCGCGCCGCGCATCGACGAGCGCGGCGAAGTCGGTTTCGAAGCTCGGGCTGGCAACATCCAACCGCAAAACCCCGTTCGTCCTGGGCGTAGTCGAAGGACGGGCCGCAGGTGACGCGCTTGAGGCCCGCACGTCGACTTCGCTCAGTGCGAACGGATCGGAAGGGGCGGGTGTGGTGGCCGGGGTCTCAGGCGGCATCGCGCACTTCCTCGGCCGCCGCGCGGAACGCCGCCACCAGCGGCCCCAGCGTGTCGGCGCGGGTCTTGAAGGCGGCGCGGTTGACGATCAGGCGGGCGGAGACCTGCGCGATCACCTCCACCTCGACCAGGCCATTCTCCTTGAGCGTCTTGCCCGAGGAGACGAGATCGACGATCCGCCCGGCCAGCCCCAGCACCGGCGCGATCTCCATCGCGCCGTTGAGCTTGACGCACTCGGCCTGCACGCCGCGCGCCTCGAAATGGCGGGCGGTGATGTGGGGGTATTTGGTGGCGACGCGGACGTGGCTCCACTCGCGCGGATCGTCGCCCGCCGCCATGTCCTTCGGCTCCGCGACCGAAATCCGGCAATGGCCGATGCCGAGGTCGACCGGCGCGTAGAGCTCCGAATAATCGAACTCCATCAGCACGTCCGATCCGACGATGCCGAGCTGCGCCGCGCCATGCGCCACGAAGGTCGCGACGTCGAAGGCGCGCACGCGGATCAGCTCGATGTCGGGGCGATCGGTCTTGAACTGGAGGGCGCGCGATCCCTCGTCGAAGAAGGCGGCTTCCGGGCGGATGCCGGCGCGCTCCAGCAGCGGCTGCACCTCTTCGAGGATGCGCCCCTTGGGCACGGCGAGGATGACGGGATCGGCCATGGCGCGGGCGGGATAGCGGTGCCGGCCGATTCCGGCAAGGAAGGGCTCGTCTTTCCCCTTTCCGTGATCCGGGCGAAAGTCAGGATCCAGAGCTTCGAGCGCTGCGCTGGCGGCTTTGGATCCGGATCAGGTCCAGGATTACGGGAACGGATCAGGCGCCGTCCAACTCCGGATAGTGGCGGAAGATGCCTTGGGTGCTGAACGCCTGCCGACGATCGGAAGCGAGATAGGCTTGCAACTCGGGCAGATCGGCGACGCGATCGCGCAGCCCGGTCAGTTTCGGCCAGCCGCTTTCCAGCGTCTTCATCCGCTTCGGGAAGGCGTAGCGCAGCCCCTCGACGAGCTGGAACAGCGAGAGATCGGCGTAGGACCAGCGATCACCGGTCAGCCATTCGCCGGACGAGCGTTCCAGCGCGCGCTCGAACCAGCCCAGATATTTGGGGATGCGATTGTCGCGGAAATCGGCGGCGCGGCGTTTCGCTTCCGGCTTCTGCTCCTCGTAATAGGACATCAGCTCGACGGGGTGGTGCGTGTCGTGCGCCTCCGCCACCATGTCGGTGATGGTGAGCTCGATCTGGTGCGCGAGATAGCGACCCGCCTTGTCCTTGGGGCCGAGCCCGTGCTCCTCGCCGAGGAAGAGCAGGATGTTCGCCACCTGCCCGATCACCAGATCGCCCGCCACCAGGTAGGGCGGCGCGAACGGCTCGGGCACGCGCTTCCCGATATCGCCGGACAGCGCGTCCGGATTCTCGAAAGCCTGGTCGACATAGTCGATCCCGCCGGCCTCCAGGCTCAGCCGCACGAACTCGCCGCGCCCCGGAATGCCGGGCCAGTACCAGAGCTCGTAGGGCATGATCTCACTCCTCGTTCGGGGCCCTCGCCCGGATCGCGAGCGCGTGGACACGCTCGGCCAGCAATTCCGCAAGTGCCTGGTTCACCAACCGCTGGCGCGCCACCCGGTTCAGTCCGTCGAACGCGGTCGCGGTGACGTCCACCGTGAAATGGCTTTCCCCCCTCGCGTCGTGCCCGGAATGCCCCCGGTGCTTCTCGCTGTCGTCGGTGACGACGAGACGTGTCGGAGACAGGGCGGTTTCGAGGCATCGCGTGATTTCGGCGGCGACGGGGCCGGTGGTGGTGTTCGTCATCGCACCTATATAGGGGGCTTTGCGCATTCACGGGGAGTATCTTGGCGGACGGTGAGGCAAGAAAAGCGGGGCCGCGCTTCCACGGCCGCGTCGAGACGGGGCGGATGTGCGAGCATCCCGGCTGCGACCAGCCGGGCGAGTTCCGCGCGCCGCTGACGCGCGGCCGCCGGTCGGACGAGCCGCCGGCATGGCGCTGGCTCTGCCTCGATCATGTCCGCGAATTCAACACGACCTACAATTTCTTCCAGGGCATGGACCCGGACGAGATCGCCGACGCGCAACGTCCCTATGCCGGCTGGGAGCGCGAGACCCGCGCGTTCAGCCATGTCGGTGCCGACCGGCCGCCCAAATGGGCCGACTTCGGCGACCCGCTCGACGCGATCGGCGCGCGCTTCCGGCAACGCATGGAGGAGGCCCGCGCCGAGCAGGCCGCGCGCGCCGACGGCCGGCCGCTGGGCCGCGAGGATCGCGCCTCGCTCAAGGTGCTCGGCCTCGGCGTCGATGCCGATCGCCGTGCGTTGAGGGCGCGTTATGCCGAGCTGGTCCGGAAATATCACCCTGACCGAAATGGTGGGGACCGATCGTATGAGAAGGCTTTGCAGGACGTGATCGCGGCTTATACGCAACTCAAGTCCGCACCCGCCTTTGCCTGAGTCACGAGAGAGACTGGAATGACCGACATCCCCAACGTCCAGCCCGACGCGCGCAACGACACGTTGCTCTCCGCGCCCGACAAGGTGGTGAAGGCCCGCGACGTCTTCGGGCTGGACATCGACATGGAGGTGCCCGCCTTCTCCGAGGCCGACGAGCGCGTGCCCGATCTCGATCCGGCCTACGTCTTCGATCCGGAGACGACGACGGCGATCCTCGCCGGCTTCGCGCACAACCGCCGCGTGATGGTGCAGGGCTATCACGGCACCGGCAAGTCGAGCCACATCGAGCAGGTGGCGGCGCGGCTCAACTGGCCGTGCATCCGCATCAACCTCGACGCGCACGTCAGCCGTATCGACCTGATCGGCCGCGACGCGATCGTCCTGCGCGACGGCCAGCAGGTGACGGAATTCCGCGAAGGCCTGCTCCCCTGGGCGCTGCAGACGCCGACCGCCCTGGTGTTCGACGAATACGACGCCGGCCGCCCCGACGTGATGTTCGTGATCCAGCGCGTGCTGGAGGCGGAGGGCAAGCTGACGCTGCTCGATCAGAACCGAGTGATCCGCGCCAATCCCTGGTTCCGCCTGTTCGCCACCGCCAACACGGTGGGCCTGGGCGACACGACCGGCCTCTATCACGGCACCCAGCAGATCAACCAGGGCCAGATGGACCGCTGGAACATCGTCGTGACGCTGAACTACCTGCCCGCCGCCACCGAGGCGAAGATCGTGCTCGCCAAGTCGGGCGAGTATGACAAGGCCGACGGCAAGCAGACGGTGGAGCGCATGGTGAAGGTCGCCGATCTCACCCGGCAGGGCTTCATGGCCGGCGACATCTCGACCGTGATGAGCCCGCGCACGGTGATCAGCTGGGCCCAGAACGCGCTGATCTTCGGCGATGTCGGCACCGCCTTCCGGATGAGCTTCCTCAACAAGTGCGACGAGGCCGAGCGCTCGCTGGTGGCCGAATATTACCAGCGCGTCTTCGGCAAGGACCTGCCCGAGAGCGTGGTGAAGAAGGGATGAGCCTTGTCCTCCCCTGCAAGGGGAGGGGGACCGCCGGCACAGCCGGTGGTGGAGGGGTGTCGACGCTTGAGGCGGTCGATGCGCTCTCCTCGGGCGTTGCCACCCCTCCACCAGCCTGCGGCTGGTCCCCCTCCCCTTGCAGGGGAGGATTTTAAGTGGCCGAGCAGAATCCCCTCGAAGCCTTCCGCCTCGCGCTGGCCGGCGCCACGCGGGCGATCGCGCATGAGCCGGAGGTGGAGCTCGGCTATTCGGCCGACGCGGCGATCCAGTCGGGCAAGACGGTCAAGGTGCCGATGCCTGGCCGCACGCTGCCGGCCGATCAGGTCGCCGAGGCGCGCGGCGCGGCCGATGCCTTCGCGCTCAGGCTGAGGCACCACGACGCCGCGCTCCACAACCGCTCCGGGCCTTCGGAGCCGGTGGCGCGAGCGGTGTTCGACGCGGTCGAGCAGGCACGGGTCGAGGCGCTGGGATCGAAGGGCATGGAGGGCATCACCGCCAACCTCGCCACCGCGCTGGAAGCGAAGATGCGCGCCGATCCGATCGCGCGCGCGCGCAGCCGCGAGGAGGTGCCGCTTTCCACCGCCATCGGCCTGATGGTGCGCGAGCGGCTGACCGGGCAGGCCGTGCCGGAGCGTGCCAAGGCCGGGCTGGAGATGGTCCGCGATTGGGTCGAGGAGAAGGCCGGGGCCGATCTCGACGGGCTCAACCTCGCGCTCGACGACCAGAAGGCCTTCGCCCAGCTCGCCACCAAGATGCTGCAGGATCTGCAGCTGATGTCCGCCGACGTGCCGCCCGAATACGAGCCCGAGGAGGGCGAGAACGAGGATGACGGCGAGGACCAGAACGAGGGCGAGACCGACGACGAGCGCGAGGGCGAGGGCGCCGGCGCGCAGGACCGGATGGAGGTCCGCGCCGAGGCCGACCAGGGCGAGTCCGACGAGCAGGACGAGGGCGAGGCCGAGCGCGACCAGATGGCCGAGGAGGAAGGCGGCCTCGGCGATGACGCCGAGGAAGGCGCCGCCCCGGCGCGGCCCAACCGGCCCTTCTCGGACCTGACGCCCGATTTCGATTATCGCGCCTATTCCACCAAGTTCGACGAGGTCGTCGACGCGGCCGAGCTGTGCGACGACGAGGAACTGACGCGGCTGCGCGCCTATCTCGACCAGCAGCTCACCCACCTGCAGGGCGCCGTCACCAAGCTCGCCAACCGGCTTCAACGTCGATTGATGGCGCAGCAGTCGCGATCGTGGGAGTTCGATCAGGACGAGGGGATGCTGGACGCCGCGCGGCTGGCGCGTGTCGTGGTCAACCCGACGCTCTCGCTCAGCTACAAGATCGAGCGCGACATCGAGTTCCGCGATACGGTGGTGACGCTGCTGATCGACAATTCGGGTTCGATGCGCGGGCGGCCGATCTCGATCGCGGCGATCAGCGCCGACATCATGGCGCGCACGCTCGAGCGCTGCGGGGTCAAGACCGAAATCCTCGGCTTCACCACCCGCGCCTGGAAGGGCGGGCAGAGTCGCGAGGCGTGGCTGCAGGCGGGGCGCCCGCCGATGCCGGGCCGGCTCAACGACCTCAGGCATATCGTTTACAAGCAGGCGGACGACCCCTGGCGCCGCGCGCGCAAGAATCTCGGGCTGATGATGCGCGAAGGCCTGCTGAAGGAGAATATCGACGGCGAGGCGCTGCTCTGGGCGCACAACCGCCTGATCGCGCGCAGCGAGGAGCGGCGCATCCTGATGGTGATCTCGGACGGCGCGCCGGTCGACGACTCCACGCTGTCGGTGAACAGCGGCTCGTATCTGGAAAAGCATCTGCGCCAGGTGATCCACTGGATCGAGACGCGCTCTCCGGTGCAGCTGGTGGCGATCGGCATCGGCCACGACGTGACGCGCTATTATCAGCGCGCCGTGACGATCATGGATGCCGAGCAGCTTGGCGGCACGATGGTCGGGCAGCTGGCCGATCTGTTCGACGAGGCGGCTTAGGCTTTCATCGTCATTGCGAGCATGACGAAGCAACCCACGGCGCTTCGCGCCCCGCGATGGCGGAACTGGCGCAATAGCCAGAAAGAGGTCGGGGCCGGGAATCCCAAGGATCCCGGCCCCGTTCCTCGATACGCTACACGAGGCTCCCCGATACGCCACAGGGGTATGACAGCGCTGGTAGTGGCGCCAAGCTGAACCTCAGCGTAACGGCCTTCCGAAAAGCGATTACCAGCTGAAGCCGATCGTGCCCTGCACGGTGCGGCGGTTGCCGTACCAGCACCAGCCGTAGTTGGCGAAGCAGCTGGTCAGGTACTTCTTGTCGAAGAGGTTGGTGGCGTTGACCCCAACCTGCACATTGGCGAGGCGCGGGCTGACCTTGCCGAGATCGTAGCGGATCAGCGCATCGAACAAGGTGTAGGAAGGCGTATTGAGCGGCCGGCTCGTGCCGGTGAACGGGTCCGAATAATAATCCGCATAGACGCGGTCGACATGGCGCACCGTGCCGCCGATCGCGAAGCCCGCCGCCGGGCCCGACTTTGGCGCCCATTCGAGGTTCGCAGTGATGCCGCCGCGGCCGACGGTGGCGAGGCCATGGCCGACCTTGGTGGCATCCACGTCTTCGACGTCCTTCACGGTCTGGCGGCTGAACGCGACCTTGAAGTTGACGTCGTAGGGCAGAGACCCGCTCGCCTCGACCTCGACGCCGCGCGAGCGGACCTTGCCCGCCTGATAGGCGGAGAAGTTCAGCGGATCGGACACCACGACATTGGTCTGCTCGATATGGAACCAGGCGCCGGTGACCAGGATGTCCGTGCCGGGGATCTGGTATTTGGCGCCCGCCTCGATCTGCTTGCCGAGCGAGGGCTTGGCGAGGCCACCCGTCACCAGCCGCGTGAGCTGAGGCTCGAACGAGGTCGAGTAGCTGACATAGGGGGCGAGGCCGAACGGCGTCAGGTAGAGCGCCCCGGCGCGGTAGGTGAATTTGCTGTTCTTCTGGACGTTGAAGCCGTCGGTCTGGCGCGCCCAATCCTGCCGGCCGCTCAGCGTCACGCGCAGGCCACCCGCCGAAATCTGGTCCTGGGCGTACACGCCCTGCTGACGCTGGCGGTAATGCGTGTCGCCGATGCCGAAATTGGCCGGCACCTCATAGGGCGTCTGCGGGGTCGGCATCGTGCCGTAGACAGGGTCGAACGGATCGATCGGCGTGCCGCCGCCGAAGGCATAGAGCTCGGCCGAGTGCGCCACCTGGCGATCGACGCCGAACAGCAGGCTGTGCTTGAGGGGGCCGGTCTCGATCGTGCCGGTCAGCTGGTTGTCGAAGGTCCAATTGTTGAGCTGCTCGTGCGTGTTGTAGGACGCGCGGGCATAGACGTTCGGATCGGCGGCATCGACGAGACCGCCCGACGTGTAGACGATGCCCGGGTCGCTCTTCACATATTGGTAGCGCCCCGACGAGCGGAACGCCCAGCCGCCGCCGAAATCATGACGGAAAATGTAGGTCAGGCCGAACTGCTCGCGGCTGAAGAAATCGCCCGGCTCGCCACCATAGAAGCTGGTCGGGATCTTCAGGCCGGTCGGGCTGGGGACCAGCGTGCCGAGCGCCGGGAAGACGCCATAGTCGCCATTGAAGGGATCATGCGAATAGGCCGCGAGCACGGTGAAGCTGGTCGCGGTGCCGGCCCCGGCCGTGACCGCGCCGGATACGGTCTGGCGGCGGCGCTTGCCGTAGGTCTGCTCGCTATGCGCACCGTTGACGCTGCCGTAGAGGCGCCAGAGCGCGCCGTCGCCCAGCTTGCCGCCGACATCCGCGTCGACCCGGTAGAGATCGTAATTGCCGTAAGTGCCGGAGACCGCGCCGTAGAACTCGCGGTCGATCGGCAGTTTGCTCGATTCAGCGACGAGGCCGCCGGGGCTCGACTGGCCGTAGAGCACCGACGCCGGGCCCTTGACGATTTCGATCCGGTCGAGCCGCGAGACATCGACCTGCGCGTTGGCGTAGCCCGAGCCGCTGCCGAACTGCTTGAGCCCGTCGAGATAGACCGGCGCATCGAAGCCGCGCAGCTTGAACTGGTCGTACACCTCGGCGGAGGCACCGCGCGTCTCCGGCGTGACGCCGGCGACGAAACGCAGCGCCTGATTGAGGTTCTGGAGCCCGAGCCGGGCGATCTCGTCGCTGCCGATCACGCTGATGGATTGGGGCGTTTCCAGGATCGGGGTGGCGGACTTGGTGCCGGACGAAGCCTCGTTGGCCGGCTGTGCGGCGCTCACCACGATCTCTTCGGTGTCCGCCGAACCGGAGGCGCCGGCCGAGGCCGAAGAGATGTCTTCCGCGCCCGTGGCGGCAACGGACGCGACCGCACCCGACAACGGCAATAGGGCGCTGGCGCCCGCCAGAAGGCCGACGCGCACGATCGAACGAAGCATTCTCGAGTCCCCTTGGTCTTTTCCGATCTCATCGGCGCCATATAGAGAATGAGAATAGCTATCAATAGCATTTAAAATGTCTGTAACATGTCCGATTTTTTGCACTGCATTGCGCAGGCCGGGAAAAATCTCGGAGCGTTGGGAGAGAGGTCGCTAAAACGCATGATGTCGGCAGAATGCCCAAATATTGCAGCAATCGTTAACGTTCTGCGATCAGCGAAGCTGGCCGGGCGAAGCTCCGTGTCGCGTTACGTAAACAGAACTTTAACTGGAATGAAACTTCGTGATACGGTTACGGTGCGGTGCACAATCACCGTGACACACAGGGAGTGTATGATGATGAAGACCAAGTTGGCGGCCGTTGCTGCCATCGCGGCGCTTGTCGCTCCGTCTGCCATGGCAGCGGTCCGCCCGAGCGTTGCGCAAAACTTGTCGCTTTCCCCGGCGCAGGCCGGTGCGCGCATGGGTGCGCATGCCGCCAAGAAGCGTCAGGACATGACCGGTGGCGCGACCGCTCTCGTGGTCGCTGGTGTCGCGGCTGCCGGTGTTGGCATCGCGGCTGCGGCCGGTGCCTTCGACAACGGGCATTCGTCCAGCCCGTAACATCGACGTCCCGCCCGTCGAGCTCATGCCGGCGGGCGGAGTACTGGCTGAATGGCGACACGGGCCTCGACGCTGCCGCCCGACGCGGCGCCTTGGCGATAAAATCTTAGCAGATCATTCATATTCCGCGTCGATGTTGCTTCTTTGGGGGGGGGACAGCAGGGCGGCGCGAGACTGCGTCGCTCCCCATGCGAGTGAGGCCCATGCGTATCCAGTCCTCCTATCTCTTCCATGGCCGGATGATCGCGCTCGCCGGCGCCCTCGGCCTGGCGGTGACCCCGGCGTTTGCGGGTCAGGGCGCGATGTCGGTCCAGCCGCCGCCCGCGAAGCCGGTCCACAGGTCGCCGCCGGCGGTTCCTCACCCTTATCCTGTCTATCCGGTGCCATCCTGGGCTCATCCCAACGACGTGCGCTGCGCACAGGATCGGCTTCTGACCGATACGAGCCCGTGCGGAGCGCAGACCGGGCAGCCCGAGGTCGTGGGACGTACGCCGGACAGCACGATCGTCTCCGTGCCGGACCGCCCCAAGAGGTGCGAGCAGGACCGGCTGATCACGGACGATACACCCTGCGCGCGCTGACGGGGCGACGACCCGCGAAGCCTTATCGACTCGAACGGGTCGCCGGCGGCTCTTCGTGGATCCGGATCTTTCCGAATCCCGCAAGGTCTATGATGTGATCGTCTTTGACCGGAAAATGGTGCGCTTACAGGACTCGAATGTGCCCTATATGATATTGGATAAACTGACTTTCTGAGCCGGCACTGAAATCGTGGTCCACCTGTGGTCCGACCCCAAAATGAGTCCGTGTTTCGTCTTCGGTCCAAGCTGACGGCACCAATCGAATCGTGCTTCTGCCGCGCTCGCTAGTTCTCGCTCGAGGGCGGTGATCGACAGATGCAGCTACCGAAATTAACCCTGATCGTCAGGATCTCGTGAATCCACTAAAGGCTAATCTCGACCTGCCGCTACTCGGCAGCCGGCGCGTGTTGCATGTTCCCCCACGGCGCGCGCCGGCATCCAAGAGAGCTTCAGTGCCGACCCCTGAACGCCTGCTCGCGCCAGTCTCCGTCCATCGGCTCCTCGAAGCTGAGACCAACCACGTCACCCGATGCCCAGGCGACCACGGCAGGCACCTTGATCCCGTTGCGCACGAGGAAAGCGAATGACCCAGCCGGCGGACGCTCTGCCACGATGATTGTGGCCCGATCGTCGCCGAGCGTCGTGATCTCCACCGCCAGCTTGCCGCAGCTCGAATAGAGGTTGGCCGGCAGCATGACGGCCGGCATCGGTTCAGCACATTCGATCGCGAGCATGATCACTCCCTGGTGGAGCAATCTATCGACCGGCATGGTTAACGGACTATTATCCGGATCGCGTGGCCCGGCTCCTACGTCATCGTTCACGCCACGGACTGCTTGCCGCTCGTAGACGGCAAGCCGCCCATCGAGGAGACGGACATGCGCAAGCTCGTGATCGCGACCGTTCTGATCCTGCTGCCGACAGCGGCCTTCACCCAGCCGGCGACGACCGGCAATGCGGTCGCGAACCCCGCCCCGTCGAGCAGCGGCGCTTACGGGCCACCCGCGCCGATACCTGTCCCAAGTTATTCGGGGCCGTCTCAAGCCAGATCGAATCCCGCGACAGTGGATGATAGTGCACCGACCACCCGGCATATGAGCCATCGTAGAGGCGCGTATATGGAAGCGGACGGGGGAGTGATGAGGCCGCAGTAAGCTGCGATCACTCGGGCAGCTCGGCCGCAGGACCAGTCGGAATAGGGGCCGTCGCCACTCCTGTCACCGCCTGGCTCGCTCGCAGTGCCGAGCCCGCAGGAACGATTCCCTCTGTCGATGCTTCGCTTCAGCACACAATCACGGGATCCGTCATGAAAACCAAGATCACGACCGCCATCATCATCGCGACGCTCACCACGCTCGCGGCCTGCAACACGATCCATGGCGCTGGAAAAGACGTGTCGTCCGCGGGCAACGCCGTTTCCAACGCTGCGAAATAGTATTTCCCCTGCCGGCTGGCTCCCTTGCCGGAATCGCGACGGTGGCAGCGAACCTGCCGTCGCGCCAAGGGGAGGGTTCCGGCTTTTCGGAGCCCTCCCAAGGTCTCCGGGATCTCTCGCTCATTGACCTTTGCCCTCGACGGGCAGACCGTGTGCCTTCGCGTATGGCGCGCGCTGGATCAGGAGAACGTCGATGAGGCTGTCCCGTCCCGCTTTTGCTTGCATAACCTTCCTCGCAGGTCCCGCGCTTGCCGCAGGACCGGTTGCTCTCACGACGATGCTGTCGGGCCCCGCCGAGGTGCCGCCCGCGCCGGCCGCAGGTCACGGCACGGCGAGTATCACCATCGATGCCACCAAAGGGCAGCTCTGCTACGAACTGTCCGCGACCGGAACGGACACGCCGACCATGGCGCATCTCCACAAGGGGGCTCTCGGCGTAGCCGGCCCGGTGGTCGTCGCGCTCGATCCGCCAGCCCAGGGTTCGTCGAAGGGATGCGCCACCGCTCCTGCCGATACCCTGACAGCCATCCTCGCTGAGCCATCCGGCTATTATGTGAATGTCCACACGGCCAAATATCCGAAAGGAGCGATGCGCGGGCAACTCGGCAAATAGTCGCTGCGGACGCACGACTCGAAGCTTGAGCGCGGCAACGCGCCGGACGGCCCGCTATGCGAAGCGCATGGAACAGCGACAGCGCTTCAGCCACATCAAGGAGGTCCGGCAGCGTACCGGGCTGGGCAACACGACGATCTACAAGAGAATGAACGAGGGGACCTTTCCGCCGAACGTGTCTCTCGGACCTCGGATGTCCGCATGGGTCGAAAGCGAAGTCGACGCCTGGATCAGTTCTCAGGCGACCACCGATCGAGATCCTTGGACGCCACCGCTGCCGCCTCCCCAGAAAATCGGGGAGAAGAAGCTTCCGCCCCTCGTGCCCAACAAAAAGGGCGCGGAGGCGGCGGCCAAGATCGCGGGCGTCGTTGGTCTCAAAGTGTCCGAGGGCGAGGCGCCTCCTCCGAATGTCGAGATCGCGCTCCGCTTTCCCGACTGGCCGGAGATGATGCGGCAACGGACTGCGGCCGCATATCTCGATCTCTCGGAGTCGGCTTTCATTCGCGAGGTGTATCGCGGAACCTTGCCTTACCCCGTGACGCTCGGCGGTCGGCAATCTTGGAGTAGGCAGGAACTGGAGGCGTCTATAGCGAAGCTCCTCGTCCGCAAGCCCCCGCGCTGAGGCGCGCGCCTGTTCTTCCCGACGGCCTTCTCCGTTCCTGGCTGGTCGAAGGCCGGCGCTCCCGTGCCTATCTTTCCATCGCGATGAGTGAACTGTCGCAGACCCATAAGCGCCCGCCGAAAGCGGTCCGAAGGCAAAGCCCCATCCCGTGCCGATCGAGACCTCAGGGGACGATGGTTCGGCCGAGAGCCAACCAGCGGGTTCCGGGAGCGGAAGCTGTCGGGCCGTTGCCGCCCCAATTGCGGACGCTTGGCCAACCCGACGCCGCCACCGAGCACGGGAGCGCCGCCGGGGCGTAGGGCACGTTGGCACGCGAGGGCCTTAGATCACACCCTTTTTGACGCTCAACGCTACCGATACGAGAAAGCCGCCGATAGAGGGGAACCCGCAAGCGGTCATCAAACCCAGCACTGTCGCCGCCGTGGCATATGGCAAGGGGTCGTGCTTGAGAGCTTTGGCTGCTCGACGAGCATAGCGTGAGGCCTCGATCATCAAACCTTCAGCGCCAGAGGACATGAGCTGGCCGCTGTCGGCCGCCTCAAGCACAGCCCCTAGCGCCGAATGTAGCTGCTTCAGGTGTCGTAACGCGCCTTCAACCTCGTCCAGGGGTGGACCGCCATTCGATGACGGCTGCTCAAGAATCTTGATCAGAATTTCGATCGCGGAAAGAGCGACAGGGATCAGCGTCTTCACGGCTTTAACTCGTTGCCCCGCACTGTGGACGCCGGTCCAAGCACTGCTGTCGTAAGAGGGGGGCACAGCTTCAGGTGGTGGGTTCAGCCGCTCCAGATGCTGAAGCAAGGGCTCGAACTCATTTCGCAGATACTGCCGGCGAGGTTCCCAGGAAGGGTCGACGCCTTTAGCAAAGGACCAGAGGCTGCTGATGTCTCTATTTCGGCGAAACAGGACTGGGGCAAGGCCGCCATATTCCGCATTTTTGAGCATGTCGTCGCGGATAGCCTTGTAGCTTTCTCCATCGAGATTGTGGCCACCCGTGAAGAATGAGGTCAAAGCGTCGAGGTACCCGATCACCCGTTCTTAAGAAGCCTCCTCGACTGCGATCTCACCGCTATTGTCGGCCACAACTTCCTCCCGACATCATCTACCGAACATAACCGCTTGCTCGGAACAATCGGCCCATCAAGGCATCACACAACCGGAAAGCGCAAGAGCCTCGAATACGGTTGGGCGTCGATCCTCAGTGGGTGTGCTATTGAGAAAAGGCATGTTGGCGAGCAGGAGATACTACACCGGCAGCTCGGCGACCGGCATACCTTTCCGCAACTCGGGACAGGGGCTACCGGCGACAGCACTCTCGAAAGCCGCCAGATCGCAAACCACCATTCGACGTCGTAAATCGGCCCTTCAAGCTCGTCGGACGCTGTGATCGGTCCAAAAGCGTCCGAAGGCATTTGTGATTTTCGCCGGCGGGAGCGAGCACGCATCACGGCGGAGAAGCCTCATGGCTTATTAAGCATCAGGATCCCGGCCCAAAGGCCAAATATCATGAGGCATCCATAGAGCGAAATGGAAACCCAGCGCGAAATCGGGCTTTTTCTCAAATCGATATCCGGTCCGTATCTCGCGGGCGCCATCCCGGTCAGAATGATCTTTATAATGTACCAAGCGCACAGGCCGGACAGGCCAAACACAATCAATGTCCCCATCGGATGCGGTCCCTTTGCGCAACTTGATGAATCCGCTACGTCCTAAGCTGCAGCCATTAAAAGAACATGAGAAACGGACAGCGACATCGGCCAACGACGGCTGTCCGACCGCCTCTTCGTCGGCAATCAAGATATCTTGATCGACGATAAGCTTTGACGGTTCATGGCAGCAAAGCGGAAGGGCAGCAGTGGCTTGACCGCCACCTGAAACCTGCCTGACGACAAAGCCGCATTTCCGGTCGTTCCCGCCACGTGCGTCACATGCCGATATCGAGCCCCCTGCTCCGAGTGCGGCCGATGAGTTCGCCAAGACTTTCGGCGACGCTGCGGCCGGGCGCCTCAGGGAGACCAAGTTGGGCTCGACGCGAGCGTAGAATTGAGTCGACCTGCGGGTCGCGCTCCAGCCCCTTGGCCATCCCGGCCATGGTCTGGGCAACACGATCAGCGCGACTGTCCTCATGGTCGCGCAGCAGAAGCCGACGCTGCCGCTCCAACCCTTGCCAGCGCTGCACGAAGGTATCGGCGCGCAGCTGTGGGTCGGTCCGCATCTCGGCTTCGAGTTGCATGGCGCGGATGACCGCGTTTGTACGGCCGGCTCCTGCTTCGACGATCAGCCTTTGATCGACGGCCATGGCGCTTTCGAGATCTCTGGCGCCGTGAGGCTGAATCCGGTCGAGAGCGGCGCGGCTGGCGGCCAGTTCGGCTTTCTGTTCGGGCGAACTCCTGTCGCCGACAGATTGCGCGAAGCGGATCGCCTGAACGATGCGCCCATGGCGGGTAACGGCCTGCGGCAAGTCGGCGTGCGCCCCAGCGGTGCGGACCTGTTCGGACCTTGTTGGTGAGGCGTCCCGGGTCAGCGTGCCTTTATCGAGGCGCAGACCGTCGAACATGCTCCGGGTTTGTTGGGGCGGGCGCTTGCGTGTGGGTTGCTCGACGTCGGTCCCCCGCCGGATGATCTGACGGCGCTCGGCGAAGCTATCGGCATAGTCGCTTGCCATATCCTTGCC
>Ga0207695_10006252_pt1 | contig 15503 bp, 10 predicted proteins | sample KBSC54metaG_FD_184354 | JGI IMG/M metagenome (GOLD analysis project Ga0207695, IMG submission 184354) | Corn rhizosphere microbial communities from Kellogg Biological Station, Michigan, USA - KBS C5-4 metaG (SPAdes) (version 2) | ecosystem: Host-associated > Plants > Roots > Rhizosphere > Soil... | reverse complement strand
TGACGTTCGAAAGAAACCAATTTATCTCATTCGGCACGCCAAAAAAATTCCCCCCGTTCCGGAAGCACATCGGAAGCGAGGGATTACTTCAGATAGATTTGGTCAAAGACCCCTCCATCGGCAAAATGCGTCTTCTGCGCTTTTTGCCAACCGCCGAAGAGTTCATCAATCGTAAAGAGGGCGACTTTAGGGAACTGGTCGGCAAACTTTGCGGCTATCGCTTCAGACCGGGGACGATAATAATTCTTGGCCTCAATCTCTTGACCTGCCGGCGAATACAAGAATTGCAGATAGGCTTGCGCCACTTTTTGCGTTCCCCGGCGCGCGGCCACACGATCGACGAGCGCCACCGGGGGTTCCGCCAAAATGCTGGTCGGCGGATAGACGATGTCGAACTGTCCCTGCCCCAATTCTTTGACGGAAAGAATGGCTTCATTCTCCCAAGCCAAAAGCACATCGCCGATGCCGCGTTGCACAAATGTCGTCGTGGCCCCGCGGGCACCCGAATCCAACACCGGCACATTCTTGTAGAGCTTGCCGATGAAGTCTTTGGCCTTGGCCTCATCATGGCCGAACTCTTTAAGCGCCGCTCCATAGGCCGCCAGATAAGCCCAGCGCGCGCCTCCGGAAGTTTTAGGATTGGGGACGATGATAGAAACGCCGGGCTTAACGAGGTCGTCCCACGTTTTGAGTCCCTTCGGGTTTCCTTTGCGCACGAGGAAGACGATGGTTGAGGTGTAAGGCGTGCTGTTATTCGGCAAGCGTTTTTGCCACGATTTTTCCACCAAGCCTTTTTCCGCGATGGCGTCAATGTCATAGGCCAGAGCCAGCGTCACGATGTCGGCATCCAATCCATCGATGACGGCGCGGGCTTGTTTGCCGGAACCGCCATGCGATTGATTGATGGTGACGGTATCACCGGTTTTTTGTTTCCATTCGTCCGCAAAAGCCTTGTTCACCGCCTGATACAGTTCGCGGGTCGGATCGTAGGACACATTCAGAAGCGTGATTGGCCAAAACCAAGTCTGGCAGGATGCCCGTCAGAGTAGCCGCCAAAAGGCCGAGGGTGAAGCGTTGTGTAATGCGTTTCATAATAGTTCTCCTTTGTCCGTCATCTTTAGAAGTAAACCTGCCAGCGCGAAATAATGACTTTCTCGTTGGGACGATCGATCACATTCGTCGTCGTACCGATGGCAGCGCCTTTATCGAACGTTGTTTGTTCATAGTCGGTGGTGAAACGAACGATACTGTTAAGGTACCAATTCACACCCACACCCCAGGCCGTTGCGCGTTGGATCGTGTTGGTTCCGCTGACAATGTTGCGTTGGAATGTATCCGGATCAATGTAGAGCACGTTGTAGCGCGCGGCTAATTCGACGGCGCCCCAAGTCCCATTCTTCGGATCGAACGGCTTGCGCGGTTTAACACCGGTGTAAGAAGCGTCTTCACCGGTCAGCACATAGCTGGCCGCAATCTGTCCGGCTTGATTGGTTTGCTTGGAACGTGCCGTTCCCGTGCGATAGACCTGGGACGAGCGGATGTATTCGCTATAAAAGCCGACGGAATGGTAGTACCAGTTGAGGTCCGGGGCGATACGCGTATGGGCTCCGTCGGATAAGGGCGGGTTTATAGCGGGAGCGGCGAGGGTGAAGATACCGGAATTTTGCCCCGGTGTCGAGTAACTGGGATTCACGATATTGTTTTTGCTGTAGCTTCCGGAAAATCCCAGTCCCAATCCGGCGAATGGAGTCTCCGTATTCTTGAATGGCTTAACCACAATCCGTCCGGTCGCTTCCTTAGAGTCCGTATTATCCGTATCAGAATAGATCGGCGTGGCGGTCGAGGTCATGGCATTGGTGTTATTGTCCCCCACTCCATTGGTTAAGGCGGCGGCATAGCTGAACACGCCTCCCGCCAGATCGCCGAAGAGTTGCAGTCCCGTATCGCGCGACGGTGTTAAAAGACTGGGAAGCCCGCGTTCGGCAAACGTCAGATACGGATCGGATTGCAGATGCTCCAGCCCAATGGGCGGTTTGAATTTACCGACGCGCAGCTTGGCGAAGGGCCACGGCGCCATGTCTAAGTAAGCATCATAGAGGACCGTTTTCGCATTGGACGCGAAATCCGGCGTAATCAGAAAATTAAAGTACTGATACGCTGTTCCCTCTAGGATCGGACGCACGCGGCGCAGAAGGAACTGATTGGTTTGCGAGCCTGTGCGGTCATCGATAAACTGCCGGGAATCGGCCTGAATCAGACCGCGGATTTTGAGGCTGAAGTTTTTATCCGCCGACTGAAGCTGAAATCCTTCCGCCCCGACTTTCACGAGCGGCGTTTCTTTGGCTTTAGCGGCTGCGTTTTCATCAGCGATTTCCAGCTTGCGCTCTAAAATACTCAGGCGCTGCTCTAGACTTGTAGACGCGGCGGGTGGTGGAAGATCTTCACTCCAGGCCGTGTTTAAGAAGCCACCTAGTGTTACCGCGACGAATCCATTGACGATATTGGCCCAACTTTTCCAACGATGTTTTTCCCCATTTTTCATGATACGTCTCCTTTTTTGTCTGACCTGATGATCCGCCTTCGCTGAGGCTTCGGCGGATTATGCCCCTTTGGGGCATAAAAAAACCCACTCCGGTTCGCCGGGTGGGCATAAAAAAAGCCCACCATACTGCTCGGGGTGGGCGCCTATCAGATTGAGTTCTTGGCTAATTACCCAATAGAAAGCACCGCACCCATGTGCATGCACATACACAGGGACATCGACATCAACATCGCGGTGGCATTGCTATTGATAGTTTGCATAACGTAAAAAATTGTACGGATTTTATTTTTTGAGTCAATAGTTTTGTTTACGCAGGAGACGCCTCCCTCAAAATAGGGTTAAATAGTCTCATGAAATGCCCCAAGTGCAACATGGAAAATAAAGCCGATATGACCTATTGTGCATTCTGTTATGAGCGATTCAAAGGACATAGCGCGGCCGATACCTATCTTCGAGCTTTAAAACGCACGCGCGAACGAGAAGAAGGCGGAGAACCCAGCAGCCTACTACCCGCTTATGATATCCCGGACGAAAAATCATTTACTCCTCCTCAGCTGCAGCAGACGACCACCGCTTTTTCCTGGAGCAAAGAATTCCGTAATTTAAAAACGCTGGCGGTTCGTTACTGGCGGCCCGCATTCATTTTAATTGGCGGCATCGCGCTGTTCCTTTTTATTGAAAATGCGATCGATCCTGCGACGCGCTTTCATTATTTCGGCACGCGCTTTACGTATAGTTTTCCGTTTTCCACGCCCGTGACTTATATTTGTGGATATACAACGGAGGCCACCCGCTGGTCGGAACGCGCCCAACAAATGGACACGCCTTTAGGGGATATCAAAATTGAAGAAGTAGGCACCATCCATGTGCAAGAGGTGCAGGAGAATAAAAAAAGCCTGCCCTTAATTGAAGTCGCTTCGAATAATTGGTTGATTAATGTGCATACAAAAAATGGTGTGAAAAGTTCGATCGTGCCGGAAAATTCTCCCTCCTTAATCGCATCCCATTTTGCGTTGGACAAACATGGGGAAGTGATCCGTCGGCAATATGGCCCATCAACGCGCATGGCACGCAATGCGGTTTTCATCTCGCCACGCTGGCCGACAGGACGCATCAAAGAAAAACAAACATGGGATGATGCGGCGGAATGGAGCGATCCGTTGGAGGGATGGACGATTTTTTGGTCGGCCCAACGGCATTGGCACGTGGAAGGTTTGGCGCCTTGCGGTGAAAACACCTGCGCGCTTTTAGTTTATGAAGCAGACCTGACTCCACGCATGAGTGAGCAGCCGAACTGGATGCACAACGTTGCCTGGGTGCGCGCTGTCATTCATGCCACGGGCGACGTGATCTTTGATATGACGCAGCATCAAGTCGTGTCGCATCACTTGACATATGAAACAACCTTGCGCGGAATGATTCCGGATTTAAGTGAAATCCCGGCGGCGATGCGCGTAGGCCGGCGCGCTTTTCACACGCGCGGCGAGATCATTTTCACGCTGAAAAATCAGACTTCGATCCAACGCCAATAACCCCAAATTTTTTCTCCGTCAGAAACTTGACAGACATCTATCTGTAGAGGTATGACTTGCCACGGACACTAGATCTAGTATCCGAAATCAAATTATAGACGCCGCTGGAAGAGCTTCCGGGGGGGAGTATTCGAATGAAAAATCAGAACACCAAAGGCCTTACTGTCTCTACACGTTTTAACCCATCAGACCGACCGGTCTTTGATGCCTTGACCTGGGACGCCCGTTCTTCGGTCATCCGCAATCCGGATGGATCCGTTGTTTTTGAAATGAACAATATTCGAATCCCCAAAGGATGGTCCCAAGTCGCGACGGATATTATCGCGCAAAAATATTTTCGCAAAGCCGGCGTCCCCCTGCACACCAAGAAAGTGGCGGAACCCGGCATTCCGGAATGGCTGCAACGCTCAGAACCCGATGAAGCGGCACTGGCGGCGCTTCCCGCTGATAAACGCTATGGATCGGAAGTCAATGCGCAACAGGTTTTTCATCGCCTAGCCGGTTGCTGGACTTACTGGGGCTGGAAGCATGGCTACTTTAAGACGGAGTCTGATGCCAAAGCGTACTACGACGATATGGCCTATATGTTGGCCGCGCAAATGGCAGCGCCCAATTCCCCCCAATGGTTTAATACAGGCCTGCATTGGGCGTACGGCGTCACTGGACCGGCCCAAGGGCATTATTATGTGGATCCTTCCACAGGTGAAATGAAAGAGTCTGTAAACGCGTATGAGCACCCCCAACCCCATGCCTGTTTCATTCAATCCGCAAGCGATGACCTCGTTAATGCCGGCGGCATTATGGACCTCTGGGTCCGCGAAGCCCGCATTTTTAAATATGGCTCGGGCACAGGCTCGAACTTCTCCAATATCCGAGGCGCGGGCGAACCTCTCTCCGGTGGCGGGAAAAGCTCTGGCTTAATGTCCTTCCTTAAGATAGGCGACCGGGCAGCTGGCGCCATCAAATCGGGCGGAACCACGCGCCGAGCAGCGAAAATGGTGACCTTGGACTTAGATCACCCCGATATCGAAGAATTCATTAATTGGAAAGTCAAAGAAGAACAAAAAGTGGCGGCGTTAGTCACAGGGTCGAAACTTTGCAAGAAGCATTTGAATGAAATCATTAAAGCCGTGCACGGATGGACGGAAAGCGCGGAAAAATTAGACCGCAAGAAAAACACACGCTTGGCCGCGGCGATTCGTGCCGCCAATGTATCGATGATCCCGCAAAACTATATTGAACGCGTGATGGAACTAGCCGCTCAAGGCGTGACGGAAATTGCCTTCGACGAATACAATACCGATTGGACTTCTGAAGCCTATCTGACCGTCTCCGGACAAAATTCCAATAATTCCATTCGCGTGCCGAACGCCTTTATGGATGCCTTATTGGCCGATGGCGAATGGCCCGTATATTGGCGGACCGAGAAAGCCAAAGCCGCCAAAGAAAACCGTGAACCCAAGCCGTACAAAATCATGAAGGCCAAAGAAGTCTGGGACCAAATTTGTTATGCCGCCTGGGCCTCTGCCGATCCCGGCATTCAGTTTGACACCATCATCAATGACTGGCACACCTGCCCGGCGGATGGACGGATCAATGGGTCAAACCCTTGCGTCACGGGAGATACCTTGGTTTCGACCACTCAAGGATATCGCCGCATTAAAGAATTGGTCGGCTCCGAAGTTGAAATCATTGCTGGCGATAGCTCTTCTACATGGATTAGTCAAATATTCCCGACCGGACATAAACCTGTTTATGAATTAAAAACATCGGCGGGCTATCGCTTACGTTTAACGGCTGATCATAAAGTTCTTACCGCCAATCGCGGAGATGTCCCCGCCTGTGAATTAACGAAAGATGATCAGCTTATTCTAGGAACCGTGGGATTTGGTTCGGAAGCGATTGCCGTGTCATTGGCCGAAGTCATTGGTCTTTGCATCGGCGATGGCTGCCTTAACGCGCAAGGCTATCTGATGTTAAACATGGATCGTCTACAGGAACACGGCGTTTTAGAAGCGGCATCGCAAACGATAAATGCGCTGAAACCCAACAAGTTTGGCACCGTTCATTCCGGCGGCACAACAGGCCGCGTGGCGACCTGCTCTCCAGAAATTGTCGAAGTGGCCAAGGCCTACGCTGTTTTAGATGAACGTTCTGAAGGAAAACGTTTCATGGATGCTGTGTTTTCTTTGAACAAAACGAGCCAAGCGGCATTATTACGCGGTCTTTTTACTTCCGATGGCACAGTCGCTAATTATGGAGAAAAAAGCCAGTACGTTGCTCTCGACAGCGTCTCATTGCCCCTGCTTCAACAAGTCCAACAGATGCTTCTCGGTTTTGGTATTAAAGCCAAAATCTATGAGAATCGACGCGTCGCGGGACAACTCACATCGCTTATGCCCGATGGAAAGGGTGGCATGAAGGACTATCAAGTCCAACAAATTCATTCCTTGAGAATTTCCCGTTCTTCGCGAATTATTTTTCAACGTGAAATCGGTTTTATGCCGACCTCTCATAAAACGGAAAAGCTGGAAGTACTGAATCGAACCGTCAGCGCTTATAACGATGTCATGATCGATACCGTAGAATCTCTAACCGCTTGCGGAACAGAAGATGTTTTTGATTTGACCGAGCCCAAGACTCATCATTTTGTGGCCAACGGTTTAGTCGTTCATAACTGCAGCGAGTACATGTTTTTAGACGACACGGCTTGCAACTTGGCTTCCATGAACTTAATTAAGTTCTATGACGCGGCGTCCGGTCGTTTTGATATCGACACCTACCGCCATGCCGTCCGGTTATGGACGATTACCTTGGAAATTTCTGTGGCCATGGCGCAATTTCCTTCACGCATCATTGCGGAAAAGTCTTATGTGTTCCGCACGTTGGGATTGGGCTATGCCAACTTGGGCGCGCTCTTAATGGTCCAAGGCATTCCGTATGACTCGGAAAAAGGCCGCGCGATTTGCGGCGCTTTAACCGCCATTATGCACATGGGCTCTTATGCCACTTCCGCCGAAATGGCGGCTGTCGTGGGCACATTTCCGGGCTATGAAAAAAATAAAGAGTCCATGCAGCGCGTGATCCGTAATCACCGCCGTGCCGCTTACGTCACACGCCGAGAAGAATACGAAGATCTGTCTGTGGGACCGGTGACGCTGAAACCGGATTTCTGTCCGGAAGATTTACTCAAAGCCGCGCGTGAAGATGCTGATCGCGCCTTAACAATGGGCGAAAAACATGGTTTCCGTAACGCGCAAGTCACCGTGATTGCCCCTACGGGAACGATCGGGCTTTCCATGGATTGCGACACCACAGGGATTGAACCGGATTTCGCGCTGGTGAAATTTAAAAAACTGGCCGGCGGCGGTTATTTAAAAATCATCAATAGTTCGATCCCCCCGGCGCTCAAACAAATGGGCTATACCACCTTGCAAATTGAAGACATTATTCGCTACTGCAAAGGCACAGCGTCCTTAAAAGGGTGCCCGCATATTAATCCAGAATCACTCAAAGCCAAGGGCTTTACCGATGAAGCGATTGCCAAAATCGAAGCAGCGCTTCCCCAAGCTTTTGAAATTGGATTTGCCTTTAACCAATGGACCTTGGGCGAAGACTTCTGCAAAACGACATTGAAGATTTCCGAAGAACAGATCTCGGATTGGTCTTTCCAGATCCTCAAGCACTTGGGCTTTACCGCCGAGCAAATTGCGCAAGCCAATGAGTATGTCTGCGGCACGATGATGCTGGAAGGCGCTCCGCATTTGAAGGCAGAACACTTGCCGGTCTTTGACTGCGCCAACAAATGCGGCTCTAAAGGACAGCGCTACATCGCTCCATTTGCGCATTTACGCATGATGGCTGCCGCCCAACCGTTTATTTCGGGCGCGATTTCTAAAACCATCAACTTCCCGCATGAAGCCACCATTCGCGACATCAATGAAGCCTATGTGGAATCGTGGCAATTGATGTTGAAGGCCATTGCGCTCTATCGTGACGGCTCAAAACTCAGCCAGCCTCTGAATGTCAGTTCGGACAATGCCGATGACGCCGCGGTGACGATGGCCGATCTCCAAGAGGGTCCACTGAAGATTGCCGAAAAAATGGTTTATCGCTATTTGGCCAAACGCCGCCGCCTTCCGTATCGCCGCGCCGGCTATACACAGAAGGCCAAAATCGGCGGGCATACGATTTACTTGCGCACCGGCGAATATGAAGACAGTACCCTCGGCGAAATCTTTGTCGATATGCACAAAGAAGGCGCCGCCTTCCGCAGCTTGATGAATTGCTTCTCCATCGCGATCTCCTTGGGCTTGCAGCATGGCGTGCCTTTGGAAGAATTTGTCGAAGCCTTTGTATTTACGCGCTTTGAACCGAATGGCATGGTCAATGGCAACCCGCAGATCAAAATGACGACCTCGATCATCGATTACATCTTCCGCGAATTGGCGATTAGTTATCTCGATCGCCAAGACTTGGCGCAAGTGTCCTTAGAAGATTTGCGTTCTTCGGCCATGGGCGATCCGGCCATTCAACAGCCGGATTTCTCCGATGAAGAGGTGATCAGCGAACGGATGGTCGAATCGACGGATGTCCCGCCGACCAACTTAGGCTTGAATCCTAAATCGGCACACATCATGGGATATAACAGCAATCCAGCGCCAACCTCGACCGCCGCAAGCCAAACATCGGCTTCAGCGAGTCCCGTGGTCGGATTCAAACCCGTCTCCGCCGGCGCCATGCCCGCCAGTCTCGTCGCCAAAGCTCGCGAAGCCAAACTCAAAGGCTACGAAGGCGACCCTTGCAGAGAATGCGGCCAGTTTACGATGGTTCGCAATGGGACTTGTTTAAAGTGCGACGCCTGTGGAACGACGAGCGGCTGCAGCTAAAAAATACAACGGAAAGAAACCCGAAAGCGAGAAGCAGAATAACGTCCCCTTACCTTTGAAATTTATAGGAAGGGACAGTCCCCCGGAAGTAAGGGGGACGAAAAGCCAACCCCGAAAGCGAAAGACGGCCATTCCAAGCCGTCTTTGTGCTTTCGATCTGGCTACTCGTTATTCTGCTTCTCGCTTTCGGGTTTGTTCGTTTCTTGGTTCATTGGAGACTTTATGACGATTACCTTATCAGACGAGCAATACCGGCGGGTCGTGATTTTGACGATGTTGGGCGAATGGATGGTGAATGCCACCCGCCAAGAACCGGATTCCGATTTTGAAGTGGCGGCATCCCAGTTGTATTCCTTTGCCAAAGGGACGCATGCGGAAAAGTTAGTGTCCTACGATGACGAAGCGACGCAATGGGTGGCCTCGGACGAGTCCGACGCGGAAATTCATGCCTTCATCGATGATTATGACGATAAAACCTTTTGGGAAGATTTGACCACGCGTATGGCAGAACGCGATTTAGTGGCTGATCGTGGCGAACGTACCGTCAATGGCATGCGTTCCGGCGAACGCGTGCGGGCCATTCAAACCTATGCCAAAAAGTATGTCGATGAGTTTGAAAAGTACGGCTTGGAGCGGTTGGTATTACTTGAGCGTCGTTAAGCGTTCAAAGGCTTCGCGCAAATCGGAAAAATGATCAGCGTAATCTTGGCGGCAGCGGCGAATGACTTCATGCGCTTCCTCCCGACCGTAGATATGCGTAATTTCGACTTGGCGGGCTGTGGTTCCCGGCATTTCTTTGTAGGTTAAAAAATAATGTTCAAATCGCTCCAACATATTTTCTGGGCAATCGCTAATATCGCGCCAATGTCCGTAACTCAAATCGTTTTCTAAAACAGCAATCAACTTATCATCGACTTCCCCCCCATCGATCATGCGCAAACCGCCGATGGGACGCGCTTTCAAAATAATATTCGCGCGATTGATGGGTCGTTCCGACAAAATACAGATATCCAAAGGATCATCATCCCCTTCAAGACCCTGTCGTCCTGTTTTTTCTTGACAATAGGCGGCGGTCTTAGGACCACATAAGGTTTGTGGAATTAAACCGTAGATTGAAGGACATTGCGCGGAAAAACGTTGCGGACGGTCTACTTTTAAAAAGCCTGTCGTCTTATCGAGCTCGTATTTCACGGCATCCGTCGGGGACATCTCCACGTACACGGGAACAACTTCCGGCGCGCGATCGCCCAATTCGATCCCATGCCAAGGATGCGAACGAAAGAGAAGGCTCAATACTTTAGAAAGCGATTGTTGGCGGCGTTCCATAGCGGGACTATCTTATCAAGATTGGTAATCAATCCGTTCAATGGTGAGGATACGGTTCAAAAATGTGAACGTGTCTCCCTGCTTTTTATCAAGCAGCGCCGTGGCCAAAGGAGAAGTCCAGCTTATATCGCCTTGATCCAAATTCAGTTCATCGATTCCCACAATGCGCCAGGTTTCTTTTTGGCCTTGCGCATCGCGCAAGGTCACGCGCGCGCCAAAAAGGACACGGTCACGCGCTTGCTGCAGCGGATCAATGATGCGCACAGCTTCGAAGCGCGGAATAAGAAAGCGGAGGCGGTTCTCAATTTTATCGCGTCGCGACTGCGTGGCGACATCGGATGCCGACATATTTTCTTTTTCTTGCTGAAGTTTTTTTATTTCGATTTCCAACCGTTCCGCACCGGCCGGTGTCATATAATTTTTTATCCCCGACGGTAATGGAGGTAAATTTAAAATTTCATCGCGATCATCAGACTCAGAAGTAAACGCTTTACTCATTTTTTAATTATAAATGTTGTGATTTTCTTTTGTTTTCATGTAATAAAGAGGTTCAATATGGTTGCACGTGATTAAAAAACTTTTTGTTGGGCGTTTACCATTCAAGTTTACGAACGAACAACTGCGCGCGCTTTTTTCAAAAGCGGGTGAAGTTCAAAGTGCGGTTATGGTTCCGGATACTAAAAATGGTCAGACACGTGGTTTTGGATTTGTAGAAATGAGTTCGGAACTGGAAGCACAACAAGCCATTGACACTTTAAATGGCACTCCCTTAGAAGATAAAAAAATATGGGTTACTATCGCCCGCGAAAAAGGCGAATCACAACGACCCGAACGCACTCCCTTTAAATCATTTAAGCGCGAAGACGGTCCAAGGCATCGCCCGCGTTTTGATGAAAATCGTTTCAGCCCCAGCGCTCGCCCTTCGCGTCCCTCATTTCGCGGTAGACGCCCTTTCCCCGGTTCGGGATCTTCGGAAGTCTATGGTGGAGGTGGTGACGGACGTCCAACACGACCTGTGGACGGGCGCACCCCCTTCCGTGGCAAACGCCCCTTTCCCGGTTCTGCTTCATCCGAGCCTTTTCGGGGTGGCCATGATCGTCGCCCCGCGCGGCCCACTGATGGCCGCCCGACACGGACCCCTTTTCGTAGCAGCGGGGACCGTCCGCCTCCACGCGCAGCCGATGGTCGGCCATCCCAGGGACCCAAACGGGATTTTCGCCCCAAAGGAAAATTTAGGGGCTCACGCCCGGGAAATCGCCGGCCGTCGTCCGGTTTTTAATTCAAAACCACCAGGTGAAAGGAGGAATCATCTATGGCAGCGAAAAAGAAAAAGAAAAAAACCGCAAAAAAAAAGAAACGCTAGACGACTCGATCTAAAGAATAATGCCGTTGATTGTCTTGATAATGTCAGGAGAATCAACGGCATTGTTCTGCCGTCTTGGTTAAGGGATTTTAGTTTCGCCGAGAACGTTTTCGATCGTCTTGTTTTCTAACATATACCCGATGCGCGCTTGCGCGTCCGCGGCTTGCGCTTGAACCAACGCGCTTTGGGCGGTCAGTAAATCCACAATGTTAGACGCGCCGACGTCATACCGCGCATTTACGGCATCCATGGATTCTTGCGCCGCGCGCACGCCTACAGCCGCGACATTCAATTGCTCTAAAGCCGAATGATAGTCTCCGGACACTTGCTGAACGTCGCCTTCCACCACAAGGAGCAAATCCTCATCATCCAACTGCGTATTCTTAGCCGCCACCTGCGCGCGAACCACGGTCAAATGCGTTAAATAGCGATCGAAAAGACCCCAACTTAAGTTGAGCCCCGCATTGTAAACCACTTGATCCCCTAATTGATGGCCTAAGGAATCTTGGGAAGTGGGTAACGCATCCACCCCGCTGACGATCTGCCGTTTTAAAATTCGACCCGATCCATCCACGGAACCCATCAAATCGAGTCGCGGAAAATAGCCGCTGCGCGCCGTCACCACATCCCATTGCGTCGCCTGAACCGCCGCATGCGATGCCGCAAGATCCGTACGATGCGCCACCGCGCGTTGCATTAACTCTTGCTCATTGGCATAAGGATCAATCGCCGGCGGCGTGTCTAGCACCACGTCGGCCAGATCATAATGCTGCGTCAAATCGACGCGCAGGCGACGCAGCAACGCGATCAAATCATTGCGCGCTTGGTTCCGCGCATTAATAAGAAAAAGCGCATCCGAACTGGTCTGCGCTTGCTGTCTGTAGAGATCGGCCAAGCTCCGGATGCCCACGCGCGATTGTTCGCTTAAAAGATGTTCACGCTCCTGAGAGGCTTTGAGATTAGCTTCGCCAATATGTATGAGTTGCCGGTCCAGCAAGACTTGCAGGTAGGCTTGGGTCACATCCAAAATAATTTGCTGACGCGCACGGTAGTACGTAAAGTCTGCGTTCAAGCGGCGCGCGCGGCTTCCTTTTAATCCACCGTAGTCGAGAAATCCGCTAAAAAGATTCAAGGTGCTACTCACTTGATAACCGGCGCTGCGATAGGTGGTATCCACCGTGGTCGGAACCGTATTCGTATAGAGAATGCGGCCTTTGGTCCAGCCATAGTTGGCTTCAGCGGCTACGTTGGGAAGAAATTGACTATAGGCTTGCCACAATTCAGCTCCGCTAAGCTCCACATTGTTTTTGGCTTTTAATACCGTGGTCGCATGCTCTAGCGCTAAGCGCAAACTATCTGGCAGCGTTAAAAGATGGATGGCCGTCGGCGATGCAGCGACGACAGGAGCGCTAGAAAGTAGCGGCGCATCGGCGCCAAACAGTGGGTGATAAAAAGACACCAGCGTCGCAAGCCAAAATAACCGCGCTCTCATTTTGAACTGGGAGCCGTGCCTGTAGACGGCGTAATCGGCTGTACGGCCGAGCCCTCATCGGCGCTATTGCCTAAATTTAAGGCGACCCAATCGCCTTCTTGCAGACCGTCGATCACCCGCACATGCTGGCCATCGTTATCGGCCAGGACCACGGGTTTGTAGGTCACCGTATGGCTAGAAGTCACCACCGGGACCACCTCTTTAGCCTGCCGCAGAACCAACCCTTCCACCGGAATTTCCAGATAACGCGGCGCTTGCACTTTAAAAGAAACCTGCACATAACTTCCCGCGACGACGGTATTTTTCTCGTTATCGATATCAATTTCGGCCAGCAGCATCCGCGTCCGTTCATCCAGCGCGCCGGAAAAACGCGTAATGGACGCCGCAACTTTGATATCCGGGCGCTCGGGCACACTCACTTGAACCGGCAATCCATTATGAATAGCCGCCGCATCGCGTTGATCGACATACACGTAAATCCGCAAGCGATTCACTTTGGCAATGGTAAATACGGGGAGCGCGCTGGTTTGCGAATTGGCCGCATTTTGCACCAAGGCGCCCGGATCGGCAAAACGCGCCGTGATCACACCGGAAAAAGGCGCGCGCAATTCTTGATAGCCTTTCACCGCGCCTAACGATTGAAGATGCGATTGCGCCACATCGGCATCAGCAAAAGCTTGATCGGCTTCTTGTTGCGAAATAAGCTGGCGTTCTAAAAGTGGTTTGAGACGATCGGCGATGCCGCGTTTGTTGCGCGCATCCGCCGCGGCCGCATCATAGTCGCGATTGGTTTCCGGCGCTTCAATAACCGCCAGCAATTGCCCTGCGCGGACGCTATCGCCTTTGTCGACATGCACATCTTTTAAATAGCCACTTACTTTGGCGTAGAGCGTGGCGCTTTCAAAGGGACGGGCCTCTCCTAAAAGCGTCAATGTGCGCTCGCCGGCCGACCAGGTGGCCGAAGAAACTAGAACCCGTGGTCCCGCCGCCATTTGGTCCCGACGCTGTCGTCCTTCATGCGCAAACCCGATTGTCTTCACGACAGCAATCAAAATGAAAAAAAGCGCGACGCCGAGAACGATTAAAGTGCCCATGCGCTGGGGACGATCCGCGCCGTTCCATTGGGATTTCAAATTGTGAATCGGTTTCATAGAGGACCTCTTTTTTTACGTGCGCACTAAAGTGCCTTGGGAATCTCCCGCCCGTCGATTCAAGACCGCGGGGCGCAAGCCCGGCTCTTTGCCATTTTTGTGCGCGCCATCTTCGCTGCGCGCTTCCGCTTCAAATTTTTCATCCAGCGCATGCGCTGTGGGCGGCTTCTGGCGTAATAAGGAATAAACGATGGGGACAATAAATAATGTCACGCCTGTCGCCACAATGAGGCCGCCGATAACCGCGCGGGCCAAGGGCGCGTTTTGTTCCCCGCCCTCGCCTAAGCCAAACGCCGCGGGCAACATCCCCAAAATCATGGCAATAGCCGTCATGAGCACGGGACGCAACCGGGTCTGTCCCGCCGTCAAAGCGCCTTGCAGGGCGTCTACATTTTTTTCGACGCGAATCTCATTGGCAAAACTCACCAAGAGAATGGAATTCGAAGAAGCAATACCTACGGCCATGATCGAACCTAGAAACGATTCGACGTTGATCGTCGTTCCCGTCACAAGCAAAATCCACAAAATGCCCATTAAAGCGCCAGGGACCGCGACCATCACGATAAAGGGATCCAACCACGATTGAAAGAACGTCACCATCAACAAATACACCAAGGCGATTGCCACCAGCAGGCCTAAACCCAGCTGTCCGAAAGATTCCCGCATCACATCACCTTGACCGCGAACGGTAATCCGCACCCCGGGAGGCAACTTGCCTAAGGAGGCCACGGCTTTATCAATCTGACGCGAGACGGTTCCCAGATCGCGGCCTTCAACATTCGCGGTGACGTTGACGACCCGTTGAACATTGAAGTGATTGACTTGGTTTAACGTGGTCTGAGATTCCAAGCCACTGATGTTGCCCAAGCGCTGCGTTTGCAACGAGGGAAGCCGTCCGGGCACCGGCCAATCCTCTTGATTAATCGCGTTCGGCGCCGTTTGATTAGGATTGCCCGGCAACGCCGGTGTCACGGGAACGGACAGCAAATCATTCACCGTCGATAATTTGGGCAGCGGCACTTTGACGGCCACGGTGTAATTCACGTTATTGATCGGATTCAAAAAGTAGGAGGGCGCCACTTGGGCGCTGGAAGTTAAAGCCGTCAACAAACTATTGGCGACATCGCGTTGGGTCAGCCCCGCAAAAGCGGCGCGTTGGCGGTCCACATTCACACGCAACGTCGGATAATCGAAGGCTTGCTTAATCA
>Ga0207695_10006247_pt1 | contig 15516 bp, 15 predicted proteins | sample KBSC54metaG_FD_184354 | JGI IMG/M metagenome (GOLD analysis project Ga0207695, IMG submission 184354) | Corn rhizosphere microbial communities from Kellogg Biological Station, Michigan, USA - KBS C5-4 metaG (SPAdes) (version 2) | ecosystem: Host-associated > Plants > Roots > Rhizosphere > Soil... | reverse complement strand
TCCATTCATGCAGGCAATCACCGGCTTGCCCAGGTTCTCGATCAGGTTGAGCACACTCTGCCCACGGTGCGTGTACTCCTTGCCCGATGGCGCGTCGTGCTTCGCCAACTCGGTAATGTCCGCCCCAGCAATGAACGCCTTCTCGCCCGAGCCCGTCAGAATCACGACCCGCACTTCGGCATCGTTCTTAATTTCATGAAACGCCGCCCGCAACTCTTCCATGGTGGCCATGTTGAGTGCATTAAGCACCTTCGGCCGGTTCACGGTCACGTAGGCAATCGCGCTTTTCTTTTCGAAGAGAATGTTGGAGAAGGCCATAAATTCAAATTCTTTGCCGCGGATTTACGCGGATTCCCACGAATTCACCCGAGGTCAGCTGCTTGTGTCGACCTAACCCCGGAGTAATACTTGCGCACATCTGGCATAAGCAGCAAAATCACAACGACCGCCGACAACAAGGCAATCGCTGCGAGCTGGAAATAAGTCTCTCGCAATCCCAATAATAGAGAATCGTAGCTCATAAAAACGCAGACGAAGGCGTCGCAAGACAGAACGAACAACCAACCCCACAACTTTTTTCTTCGCAGAGCCCACCATCCGACCAAGGCAAGGATGCCGAGCGCGACGAATACCCCGACATTGATTGCATAGGTGAACGTCACCTCACGTTCCTGGAAGAAGGCCACAAGAGGGTAGGCTCTCACGCTGAAGTAAACAGAGAATGCCAAAAGCAAGAACGCATTCAGAAGCTGCATCGCGATCACTAGACTAGTAGGGTGTGCACGATCCATGGTTGTTCTCCCATTCCCAAAACTGATCCGTGTTCATCCGCGCTAATCAGTGGCCAAGCACTTACAGCTTATTCACCTTAGGATTATTCGGGTCCGCGTAATCGTAAAATCCCTTCCCCGACTTCCTCCCATACCACCCAGCCATGACCAGCCGCTTCAGCAACGGAGGCGAAGCGAACCGCTGCTCCTTAAATTCGTCAAACATTACATGCGTAATGTAGTAAGTCGTATCGAGACCAACGAAATCAAGCAGTGTAAACGGCCCCATCGGATACCCGCAGCCCAGCTTCATCGCATTATCAATGTCCTCAATCGAGCCCACGCCCTCTTCGTAGGCGCGGATGGCGTCGAGCATATACGGCACCAGCAGCCGATTTACGATGAATCCAGTCGAATCCTTAGCGCGCACCGGAACCTTGCCCAGCTTCTTGGCAAACTCGTAAGCCGCCTCGTAAACGTCAGGCGCAGTCGCGATCGTCCGCACTACTTCCACCAATTTCATCAGCGGCACCGGATTAAAAAAGTGCAGTCCGATAAACCGCTCCGGCCTTTTGGTCGCGGTCATCAGCTCAGTAATCGAAATCGACGAAGTATTCGAAGCGAAGATCGCCGTCTTCTTAACTACTCCGTCTAGCGCCGCATACATTTCTTTTTTCGTAGGAACGTTCTCAATAATCGCTTCAATCACAATGTCGCAATCAGCAAGATCGGCAGCCTTAGTCGTGCCCTTCAGCCGCGACTGAATTTCCTTTTTCTGCTGCTGAGTGATTCCGCCCTTTTCCGGCGGCCGCTCCGCAAATTTCGATAACGACTTTTCAATTCCGGCAAACCCCTTGTCCAAATATTTCTGTTCGACTTCGAGCACGATCGTCTCAAACCCGGCCATCGCCGCGACCTGCGCAATACCCGAACCCATCAACCCACAACCGAGAACGCCAACTTTCTTGATTTCCATTCCATCTTCCTTCCACCAATTCTTGGCCACCGATTAACGTGAACCAACACGGATCAAATTCTCTAACCACAGAAATTACAGAGATCCGGAAACAATTAGCGATGATGAGTGCTTTCTTCCATTGCTCGCAAGTGATCCGCGATCGCCCTTAACTCCTGTTTTGCATCTTCCCAACGATCATTTCGACTGAGGTCTAGCGACCTTTCATTTTTGGCCAATTGGTCGCTGAAGAACGCGCACCGGTTTCTGAAAACATCCAATTTCGGATCGCCTTGTGAGCGGTCGACGAAGTCATACCATTCACCACGGCTCATAAGTTTGTCGGAGAGGAATCGGTCGATCAGATCTGCTATCTCAGCAGCTGTCTTTTCAAATCCAGCCATCTAAGCCTCGTTACCTTAATTGAAATTCTCCACCACCATTGCAATCCCCTGTCCGCCGCCGATGCACGCCGTAGCCAGCCCATACTTCTTCTTCCGCCGGCGCAACTCATTCAGCAACGTAATCACCAGCCGCGTCCCGGTCGCGCCTAGCGGATGCCCAAGCGCAATCGCGCCCCCGTTCACATTCACTTTCTCGCGATCGAGCCCAAGCTGCTTCTCTACCGCCAAATATTGCGCCGCGAAGGCTTCATTCACTTCGATCAGATCAATGTGTTCCAGCGTCATCCCGGCTTTTTGCAGCGCAATCTTTGTCGCTGGAACTGGCCCGCTGCCCATGATCTTTGGATCAACGCCGGCCACGCCCCAGCTCACAATTCTTCCCAGCGGGTCCATGTTGCGCTTCCGCACCTCGTCCAGCGACATCAACACCACCGCCGCCGCGCCATCCACAATCCCGCTTGCATTCCCCGCCGTCACCGTGCCGTTTTTTCCAAATGCCGGCTTCAGCTTCGCCAATCCTTCCATCGTGGTCTGCGGACGCCGGTGATCATCCTCAGTCAGCGACTCCCCGGTTGACTCGCCCTTCGAGTTTTTGAGCTGCACCGGCACCAGTTCTTCCTGGATGCGTCCCGCTTTGTAAGCATCGTCCGCGCACTTCTGTGATCGCAGCGCAAACTCATCCTGCATCTCGCGCGTCACTCCGTGCTGCGATCCATAAAGTTCAGCCGTATTCGCCATGTACGATCCGCAATAACTATCGAGCAGCGCGACCATCAGCGAATCTTCCAGCTTGCCGCCCGGCGCTAACGCAAATCCATCACGCCCGCGAATCGAAAACGGCGCCTGCGACATTGCCTCCATGCCCCCGGCCAGAACCGCCGTCGCCTCTCCGAGTTGGATCATCTGCGCCGCATTCACAATCGACTGCATGCCGCTGCCACACAGACGATTCACCGTCAGCGCCGGAATCTCGATGGGCAATCCCGCCCGCAAACCCACGTGCCGCGCGCCATACAACGCATCGCCCGAGGTCTGTTGCGCATTGCCGAAAATGACATGCGCAAACTCTTCAACACTCAGCTTGGATCGCTCAATCGCGCCCTTGGCTGCAATCGCGCCCAATTCCTGAGCCGTAAAATCTTTCAGTTTGCCGCAATACCGGCCAAACGGCGTGCGCGCGCCGCTCATTATTGCTACATCGCCTGGTTTGAGCATGAATACCTGCTATAAAGGCTGAGGAATTTGAATGGCGAAACAGCGTAGTTTACGCTGCGGACAATAAGTTTGCCAGCAAGGTAACCTTGCCTGGCATTTCCACGCTGACTTACCCCACGTACAATCGATCCGAATGAAGATTCTAGCCGCCCTCTCTATCGCCGCTCTCGGCTGCCAACTGGCAGCACAAAATGCGCCGCGCGAGACGTCCAGTTCCGTAACCGAGAAAACAGTGGTCGCAGCCCTGAGCTTTCAACAGGGTGACCTCGCCAGCTTTAAACGAGCGCACGAAAACTTCACCTCAAAAGGCTGGGACGAATTCATCAAAACGATGCAAGGTTTTCTCGAGCCGAACGGCGCTCCCACGTTCACATCAAGGTTCGCGCCGGCAGGGCCTGCTCTAATAATGAGTGCAGAGAATGGAAGCATCAGCGCAAAAATTCCCGGTGCGCTGACCCAGACGCATGATAAGTCCACGACCACCTACCGTCTTCGAGTTGAGGTCCAAACAATAGGGACGCCGCCGAGGATTGATCATCTCAAACAAATAACCTGCCTGGGAGCATCAGCGGCAAAGTACTGCATGTAAAAGTCAGTTACGACCGGTTCCGGATTCTTTATCGGTTTGACAGCAACATTCGGATAGCTGCTGACTTTTCCCGTTGCTAGGATGGATTCGTTCTTAGATTCAGTATCACGAATTCTGAATCGACTTGCGTTTCTGCCTCGTCTTATTACTTACCCTGACCATGTCGTCAACTTCTTCATCCCGTGCCATGCTGGTCTTGAACTTTGGGCTAGTCTATGTATTCTGGGGATCGACTTACCTGGCAATTGATATTGCGGTCGAGCACATTCCACCGGCCCTGATGTGCGCCACTCGCTTCACTATTGCCGGCATCATCATGCTCGGCTATTGCCTGTTGCGCGGCGAAAATATCCGCTACAGCGCCAAGAAGCTGCTGCAACTTGCCATCGTCGGGAACCTGCTGTTGATGGGTGGCAACCTGACACTTTCTTACGCTGAACAATACATCCCAAGCGGCCTGGCCGCGCTCTTGGTAGCCTGCATTCCCTTGTGGTTCGTCGTGCTCGATTCTCTAATGCTCGGCCATCACCGAATCTCAGGCCGGGCGCTCACCGGACTGGCGCTGGGATTCGCCGGCACTCTAGTCCTGCTGTGGCCGCAACTCAGCGCCAGCGGTGTAATTGGCCGCCGCCAGCTTGGGTGGTCGCTCGCACTTATCGCGGGAGCTCTCAGCTGGGCCTTCGGATCGGTACTCTCAAAAAAATGGCAGTCCGGACCGCCCACATTTGCAGGTACGGCCTGGCAGGTGTTCTTCGCAGGGATGGGAAACTCAGTCTTCGCGCTGCTGAATCGGGATTACACGCGAGTCGTCTGGACCGCCCGCGGCGTGGGTGCAATCGTGTACCTGATCATTGGCGGATCCATCATTGGCTACACCGCTTATATTTATATTTTGAGTCGCGCGCCCGCCGCCAAAGTCTCAACCTATGCGTACGTAAATCCGGTTGTGGCAGTTTTTCTGGGATGGCTGGTCTTGCACGAGAAGATCGACGCCTTCATCCTCGCCGGAAGCGCGGTGGTGATTGCATCGGTGATAGTTGTGACCAGCGCCAGCGTGTCCAAAAGGCCGAAGCCGTTACAGATGTCAGAAGCCGCCGCCGACTGAGGTGACGTCAGCGACTTTTCGCTATTCGTCTTTCCGCAAGATGTGGAAGCTACAGCAACGGCCCCTCCATAGCTGGATGCTGTGAACCGCCGGTGTGCAACTTCCGCGAACTGCGATCTTCGCCGGTCTCAGCGCCGTCCATGTTCTCGTAAATCGGATCGTTGTCCAGGTCCGTCTGCTCGGGAGTTGTATCTGCTGTGTTTGCGTATGCGGGGGTATTCTGCTTTGTCGTTGAACTCTCTCGTTCATTTATTTTTTCGGTCCGCTGGTGACCCTCTTAACCACCAGAAGGGTTCTTCTTGTTATTTCCTGCGCCACTGGGCGCACTGTTGTCTAGGGGGTTCTGACGACGAACACCAACCAGATGAGCCTGAGAATGTGTGCCTTAAAATCCGGGAGCCTTTTCCATGTTCTGCTGACAGTTACCATTCGTTGGTTGAGGGGGTAATGTAGGCGGCGTAAGCAGCGGCGGGACGCCCGAGAAATCAAAGAACTCCATCATGTTGTCGGCATTGGCGTCTCGAAGGGTAAGTGGTACCACGTTGAACCTGTCCTCGATGAGCCGCAGAATGGACGTGTAGTCGCGCGTGGTATGGGAAACGAAACTTGGCTTCACCCACGGCGAGAAAACGATCATGGGCACGCGAAACCCGGTTTGATTGAATGCCCCTGGTTTGTCTGTCGATCTCAACTTAGGCGCCAGCGAATCGGGCAAGACTTCGCGTGCTGGCAGCGCATGATCGTACAATCCACCACCTTCGTCATATGCCAGTATCAGCGCGCTGTCTTGCCATGACGGGCTGTTTATCAAAGCATTGATAATATTTGCTGCGTCCGCAGCTCCCGCCTGAATATTCGCGCCCGGGTGTTCATCTCGCGCAGATTGCGAAGCCCGCTCGATAAAAATCACGGAGGGTAAAGTGCTCTCGTTCAGTACATCATTGGACCAGTTTGCAATCGGCACCACCTTCGCCGCATCCGTCTTGTAGATCGAAAACTCCTGAATCAACGCCGATGACAAGGCATCCTGATAGTAATAGCGCCAGCTCACTCCCGCCTGATCGAGATGCGCAAAAATTGTGGGCTGAGTAAATCCTCCTGCAGGCGGGGTGGGGGGAAAAGCATTTCCAAAGGATGTTCCGGTAAACATGTACAGCCGATTAGGCACCGTGTTAGTCAGCGCCGGAGAAAAAAAGCGATCGCTGGTAGCAAATCTAGCTGCAGCTTCGTAATAGTACGGCAGGTCACTCTGGTCGTAATAACCCATCGCTCGCGTCCCGGTGGGATCGATAGTCGAAGACACCGACGTTGATGTGCGCATGAATCCATCCATCAATCCTCCATCTACATCCACATGGGATTCGTTCCACGCCGGACTCAGGTTTTCAGTGCACACGGTCTGGTAATGAAACGGATGTACCGGCTGGCCTTGCGTATTGGGCAAGGTCGTGTTCAGGTTCAATCCATCTACGTCATTTGCCAAACCCTCTGAAGCTTTATAAGGACCAAGCATCCCGAAGTAGCTGTCAAACGAACGGTTCTCCTGCAGAAAAAAGATGATGTGCTTAAGATTCGCTAAACCATTTGCAGGCGCTGTCACCGTGATATTGAATCTCTGTTTGAATAGAGCTCCAGTACTGTCCTGAGCTTGAACGGCGACCGCGTGGGTACCAAGTGTCAGGTTCTTTACGTACATGTCGATGATCGCTGAATTCGAAATTCCTCCCTTGCCTATCCCGTCGATGAACAACGTCATGGACTTCACCGGATTCGAGTCTGTCGCCGCAGCCACTACATGAAAAGGCTGGCTCACGATTGATCCGCTCGCCAGCGAGCAAATCGTCACGGTGTGATTGGTGGAGTTCAAAGCGCAAGGCGGCTGCATCTCGACCGGAACATTGCTTTTGAAGTTGATCCCCTTATTGTCCCAACCTTGGACCGTAATTAGGTGATGGCCGATCGGAAGAGTGACAAATGTGTTCAGCGTCGCCGCGCTCACTTTGTATACCAGTTTGTTGTCGACATACAACTGCATTGCCGTTACGGTGTTTGAGTCCGTGCTACCCGCGATCACGTTAACCTGACTCTGGACCAGAGCATTGGGGGCCGGGGTGCACACCGTCACCGATGGGTTGGTCTGGCTCAACGGACACGGAACAGCAGCGCTAGCAGAAATGACCGTCGAAGTTGACAACAAGACATAAATCGGCAGCCGAACAAAAAGAAATCGCATATTAACTCCGGCCAGGAAAAGACGAAACGAGGCGAGAGGCGTCATTTAAGAGAGCCGATTCCGGCTGCCAGGTTGCTCGTCTGTCATCGATTTAACAGAACATAATTTCTCCTTCGTCGCCCCGAAACCCTTTATCAGCAAGCGTTTCGGCAGCCATCGGCTTACCCGCCTCGGCCCGTTGACGACTCTTCTATACTTCCGATGTGCGCTTCGCAGCTCCGATAACGGTCATCATTCTTCTCAGTTCCTTTTTGCGCGCAGAAAGTCAACCGCCGGTCGCGGTTGTGCGTTGGACCGAAAACACGCCGAACTGCAGCGTTCGTCAGGGGGACGATGGTCGCACTTATTACAAGTTAGCCTCGTCCACTTTCGAAATTACCTTGGCCGTCGATCCCAAAGAACTGGAGAAAATTCCGCACCGCGCCACCCCGATGCTGACGTTTTCACTAACCTTTAGTTATAAGGGCAAGGGCCAGTTTGAAATTCGGCAGCGGCGGTTCGCTTTGGAATTTTCGAAGCATCGCGAGGTAGTAAAGACGTCGCTGGATCCCAATGAAATCGTCCAGCATTTGCAGGAGGACGTGGACAACCTCACCGACCAGGTTGAGCGCCACGAAGTGCGGAAACATCCTGAACAAAAAGAACAGAAAGAAGCGGAATTGCAAGCGCGGCTGAAAGACTATACCGAAATGATGGATTTCGTGAGCACGCAGTCGTTGCGCTACGCCGTCTTGAGCCCGGCAAAGCCCGAAATCAGCGGCTGGGTGTTCTTCAGCGTAAAAGACCGTTGGATCGGTCCCTGGCGAAAACCGGAGCAGTTCATTTTGCGGCTGCCAGTAGCCAACATTGTCGTTGAGTTCCCGTTCTCGCTGCCGCCCCAGAGCGGAGGAATTGAGCTACGGCGCAGGTCGCCAGAATCGTCCCAATAGTCATTTTCCTGAGCATTCGCCAAAAAGGGTTACCAAGTAACCCTAGTTACTTCCCGATTTAGTTACTGATGTAATCTACATCGGCCTGTTTCTATGCTGACTCTGTGAGTAGAGAATTCTAAGATTCAGCTACGTGTGAGCACTCTTCACCAAAGCCTGGGCCGCTATCTTATCGAAGCCGAGATTGGTCGTGGCGCCATGGGCGTGGTGTATCGCGCCTATGATCCTCAAATCGGACGCCAAGTCGCGATTAAAACGATTTCGCTGACCGGACAGGAATTCGCGAACCGACAGGAATATCGCGCTCGCTTCCTGCGTGAAGTCCGGGCGGCGGGACGGCTCTCGCATCCTGGTGTTGTGACCATCTTCGACGCCGGTCAAGACCCCGAAACCCAGGAACCATATCTGGTCATGGAGTATGTCACCGGCGAGCCCCTCAGCAAGGTTCTGGCGCGCCAGCGCAAGCTAAACATGCCCTTGGCATTACAGTACGCTCAAGAGATCGCCGAAGCCCTCGACTACGCTCATAACCAAGGCGTAGTGCACCGCGACATTAAACCGGCAAACATTCTGATTACCGAAGACAGTCATGCCAAGATCGCGGATTTCGGCGTTGCATGGCTTCGCCAGGAAATTACCCAGGTCGGCGAGGTTGTCGGCAGCCCTGCTTACATGGCGCCGGAGCAAATGAGCGGCAAGCAAGGTGATGCCCGTTCCGATCTGTTCTCATTGGGTGTCGTGCTTTACAGCATGATCACGGGCTTTCGCCCATTCCAGGGGAACAGCGCAAAGACGGTTGTTTTTAAAGTGATGAATATCGACCCGGTGCCAGTCACCAGTTTTCAGACCGAGGTATCGCCGGAACTGGATGCGATTGTTTCTCGCGCCATCGCAAAAGATCCTGAAGATCGCTATCCGAGCGGCGCTGCATTGGCTCGCGCGATCCAGAGATTTCGCGAGTCCGGTTCGGGTGCGACGGATACTGCATCCTTTATGACTGCGTCGCTGCACGCGGACGCGCCGCAGAGCAAAAAAAACGCGTCCGCTGCGAAACCGTACATGCGCTACTCGCTTCCGGCCGCGATTCTCTTTGTCGCGATCGCTGGTTCGCTTTTTGCATGGAGAATGACGAAAGTGCGCAACGTGCCGCTTCCCGCAGACGTGATCGCAGAACTGCGGCTGCATCCCATCCGTCCCCATCCGCTGACTGCCGCCCAAACCCAAATACATGCGGCGTTGGAAAAAGTGAGCCCGCCGAGAGCGCGCATACGAAAAAGCGCGGAGGCATCACTGCCAAAACCGGCACCGGCCGCGTCCGCCAAAGTGCAAGTCGAAATCCAGCACCATTTCAACGCAGCCAGGGCTTCGCTCTGGTTTGACGACAAATTGATTTCCGATCAGAATCTGCGGGGGGATGATCAAAAACATTCGTTGCTGCGCACGGTAGAAATTAATCAGGTAACAAGTTTCCAATTCCCGGCAGGGAAACACTCACTTCAGATTCGCATTCTCTCTCCCAGCAATAATTACGACCAGATCGAAACTCTGGACGTCGACCTCGCTCCCAATTCCGAACGCGTGCTGTCGGTTAACTGCAGCAGACGCAAAATGGTGGTGATGTTGCAATAAAAAAGCAGCCCTTACGGGCTGCTCTCAATTTCCGCTCCCAGGAAAATTAGAACCGGATCTGCGGTCCGAAGGTCACTTTGAGGTTGTTGAAGGTACCATTGTTCAGGTAGACCTCGTCGCCGGCTTCCAGGCGAAGTCCGAACGGTCCCCAAAAGCCTTCGAACCCGGCGCCAGGATACATTGCGAAATGTGTGCCTCCGCCGCCGACACCAGAGATCGCATTGCCCACCGTGCCAGGTGTTACGGCAGCTCCGGTCGTGGTGAAGTTAATGAACCCGACCTTTCCGGTTACAAAGAACTTGAATGGTCCCGGAGTTTCAAACTTTGGTCCAAACAAACCGGTCAGGGGCCTCAACCGGGTTGTCGTGAAACTTGTGCTCGCGCAGTTGTCGCAAATTGTGGTGAAGTTACGTTCGAAGTCGTAATTCATTTCGCCTTCGAGTGCAACATGGTGGCTTACGTGGAACCCTGCACGCGCACCAAAGCCAACAAAATTTGTCGTCCTTGCCCCCGGCGAGAACCGCATGTAGTCCGCAAAAATTCCCACGCTGCCGTGGTCATAATCCGACCCACCTTCTTGCGCCGCGAGCCATGAAGGAGCTGCAATCAGCAGCCCTACCATCGCCAACCACATGATCTTTTTCATCGTTACCTTCTCCTTGTGAAAAATTAGTATTAGTTCTGCTCGCGCCTTTCCCTAGCTTGCGAACAGGGCAGCAGGCGTTGGGTAGGATGCAGCGCAGCTTGTGGTGGTTGGGCTTTTGGGCAACGGCCTTACCCTAGGTTATTAAGGGTATTGCGCATTAAGGTTGTCTCCAGGCAGAGTAGCTAGAACAAGCCACTCTGCCACTTCAATCTATAATTCTGAAGCGTTCCGTTACTTGCCCGGAGTCAAGTTATCGGCGCTTTCCGCCCGCCCTTTTGGCAGGATCGAGACCACGATGTACTCGCGTTCTTTGTCATCCATGTCCTCAACCCGAAGCAGCATCTTATCTTTCTGCAAACGGAACTGGGCATTCTCGCCGATTGGCAGCAGCACCGGATGTTTGTCGTCCTTTGGACGGACGGTGAACACCAGGCTGCTGGTTTCCAAGGTGTATTGCTGGCAGAGAAGCTCGCGTGTCTTCATGTGCGAAGAATCGGTTCCGATCATCTCGCCTGCTAAACTTTTCCCATTCTTCTCATCGGTTCCGCACTTCACCGAATCCATTCTCATCAGTCTGCCGCTCTGATAGTGCTTCGGCTCTTTGGCCTGAACCATCGTCGCCAGCAAAAGCACAGCCAATAAATAGTTCACTCGCATGGTCAATCTCCTTGCTGATTCAGTTCGCGTCATTCAATCATTCTGACTGCCTTCCAAACTCAGAAGAAGATTGCAGATGTACGATTCCCTTAGGTAATCCGGAAATCCATGTAGCCGCTGGTGATTCCAAAGAGAATGCGCAATCTCCGCATCTCTGATATCTTCCTGCAGACGGACTCGCGAATGGCACAAATCGTCGCCGACAGCCTGCCACAACATTCTGATACCAGTTTCTTCGGCCATCCCCGTGGTCTGGCCACACTTTTCTTCACCGAGATGTGGGAGCGCTATAGCTACTACGGAACGCGTGCCCTGCTCATTCTTTACATGACCGCCGGCCTTCAAACCGGAGGACTCAACTTCTCGGTAATGAAGTCAGGAGCGATCTACGGCTTCTACACGGCAATGGTTTATTTGTTTAGCTTGCCTGGAGGCTGGGTGGCGGACCGGGTGATCGGGCAACAACGGGCGGTGCTCCTCGGAGGCATCCTGATCGCCGCCGGAAATCTCTGCCTGGCTTCGCCCAGCATGACCTCTTTCTACACCGGCTTGGCCCTGCTGATTTTTGGGACTGGGCTATTGAAACCCAACGTCAGTACGATTGTCGGACAACTCTACAGCCCGGGTGACAACCGCCGGGACGCCGGCTTTTCAATTTTTTACATGGGCATCAACTTGGGAGCCTTTTCACCGTTGATCGTAGGCTGGGTAGGCGAAAAGGTGAATTGGCGCCTGGGTTTCGCAACCTCTGCAATCGGCATGCTGATCGGTGTTGTCCAATACCTGATCACCAGCAAATATCTCGGCGAAGCCGGCCGTCATCCTACTCGTTCTGGAAGTCCAGAAAAAGACCGCGCTCAAAAACGCAACGCTGGATTCCTCACTGGTGCCGCGGTTCTTGTGTTTGTAGTAGCGGGCGCACTCAATTCTAGAGGTGTTATCAAGATCACCGCCGAGTCGGTATCCGACGCGTTGGGGTGGTTCCTGCTGGCTGTCTCAATTGGCGTGTTCGCCTGGATGATCTTCGGCAAAGGATGGTCTACTGAAGAAAGAAAACGGGCCGCCGCAATTTTCGTGCTCTTCGTCGCCTCCTGCGTTTTTTGGGGAGCGTATGAGCAGGCCGGATCATCACTCAATTTGTTTGCGGAACGGAACACCAACCGTCATGTTCTGGGCTATGAATTCCCCGCCAGTTGGTTTCAGTGGGTGCAGCCGCTGTTTGTTCTGATGCTGGCCCCGCTATTTGCCTGGCTATGGCTTCGGCTGGGAAAACGGGAGCCCTCAAGCCCTTCGAAATTTTCCGTAGGTTTGCTTTTTGTGGGGTTGAGCTTCCTAGTGCTCGTTCCAGCAGCCTCGCATATGGGAGTCTCGCCCAACTGGCTGAATCTTTCCTACTTTCTTAGCGTAGTCGGCGAAATGTGTCTGAGTCCGGTGGGACTGAGCGCCATGACCAAGCTCGCGCCCGTGCGGGCTGCCGGATTCGTAATGGGCGTCTGGTTTCTATCCCTAAGTATCGGAGACTGGATGGCGGGTCGGGCTGGTTCGCTCTTCGAATCGATGCCCTTGCCAAGGTTGTTCGGCATCAGCGGGGTTGTCCCAATAATCGCGGCAGTGATTTTGGCATTGCTTGTAAGACCCACCAAGCGCTTGATGTCAGGGATCTCATAGAGCGTTCAGGTCAGAAAATCCGCTTTGAATCCCGGAAAATTGGCGCAGTTGACCCAACCTCCGGTACCCTTTAGGGTGCGGACTAGGGTAACTTCACCCTGGGTTAGACCGCCGCAAGGAGTACAACGAAAAGAACTTTATGCCGCATCACATCTATTGCGGCCGGAAAAAGCGATTTGACGGACGCGAAACGACCACAACGCAATAAGCTCAGTGAGCAAGAGGCCATCGAACGGGCCAAGCAGGGAGATGCAGGGGCCTTCCAGTTCTTGTATGACCTGCACAAGCGTCGTGTGTATTCGCTGTGTTTGCGCATGACGGGGAATACCGCTTCGGCGGAGGACCTGACGCAGGAAGCTTTCCTGCAATTATTTCGCAAGATCGGCACGTTTCGCGGGGAGTCGGCGTTTTCGACCTGGTTGCATCGCATGGCGGTGAACGTCGTGCTGATGCAACTGCGCAAGAAGAACCTGCCGGTGGTGCCGATCGACGAGACCACCGAGGGTGAGGATGAGGGCACAATTCGGAAGGAGTTGGGCGCGGCTGACTCGCGTCTGGCAGGCTCAATCGACCGCCTCCATTTGCAAAGAGCGGTTGACGAGCTACCTCCGGGTTATCGTACGATCTTTGTACTGCATGACGTAGAGGGCTACGAGCACAACGAAATTGCTGCGATGATCGGCTGCTCGATTGGCAACAGCAAGTCGCAATTGCACAAGGCGCGCATAAAATTACGTGATCTGCTTCGGGTAAACAGAGCCGAAAAGGCCGGGAAGAGATGATCATGATGAGGCACTTGGTTCGGGGAGAGGCTGTATGAATTGCCTGCAGTTTGAAAACGCCCTGTCAGACTACCTGGAAGGCGACAGCACTTCCGAGCAACGGGCGCATTTGAATTCGTGCTCGGCATGTTCAGGTCTATTGGCGGATTTGAGCCTCATCTCCTCCGAAGCGTCATCGCTGCGAGAGTTCGATGAACCTAGCATCAGAATTTGGAATTCGCTTGAGGCGCAACTGCGCCGGGAAGGGCTGATCAAGCAGCCATCGCGCTCTTTGCAGCCTGATTTCTTTCATCGCTGGCGCACGGCCTGGGCGATTCCTGTCGCCGCAGCCTTATTACTCGCCGCTGGTATCAAGCTTTACCAACCTGCGAAAATCGGGGACAACCAACCGGTGGCCAAACAACATATTCCCGCCGCTCCAGCCGTGCCCGTAGTCTCCGCCGAGGACAAGGAAATCATGAATACGGTTGCGTCCCGGCCTCCCGCGCAAGTGGCTGCTTACCGCAATGATCTGGCCCAGGCCAATTCATTTATTCGCGACGCCCAGGAAGCAGTGCAGAACGACCCGAATGACATTTATTCCCAACAGTTGCTGATGAATGCTTACGAACAGAAGCAGATGGTGTATCGTCTGGCCGTAGATCAGAACAATGAAGACGAACAGTAGTCGGGAGAGAATTATGTCGTCCGGAAGATGTGCAGCAACCGCTGGAATCGTGTTGATGCTCGTAGGTGTTTCACTTTGTGCCGAAAACGTCCGCAAGGACCTGCATTTTAAAGTCGGCAAGCGGCCTACGATTTCAATTAACAATCCTTACGGCCCGGTGGTTGTCAGGGCCGGCGCTCCCCACCAGGTCTTAGTCACTGCAATTCTTCATTCCGACAAAGTTGAACTGGACCAAAGCAAGACCCACAACCGGGTCGATATCGTCTCTCATCTTTTGCCCGGCGCCAATGGGAGCAACGGAGTCGTCGAGTACGAAATTGTGGTGCCATCGGACGCAAATCTGACCCTTCGCTCTGAAAACGGACGCGTACACGCTGAAAAATTGCGCGGCGATGTGACGGTTGCCGGCAATGAAGGCGCGATCGAAGTGATTGATTGCGCGGGCGGGCATGTTCATGTGCGGACACTCAATGGTGCCGTCAGTCTCAGCAACGTGCATGGTGACATAGAAGTCATGTCCGTCGGCGGTGATGTTCTGATGAGCGGCGTTACCGGCGATACCGTGGCGGTGAACTCCAACAGCGGCAAAATTCAATATGAGGGTGATTTCGGCGGTGAAGGCGAATACGCGTTCACCAGCCATACCGGAAATATTGAGGCAGTCGCGCCCGCATACGCTTCAATTGAAGTACTTGCCCGGTCGACCAACGGCATGGTGCAGAGCGATTTTTCGCTGGATCCAAAGCACGCGCCTTTCCTGGTTCGCGGCGCGAATTCGCTGTCCGGTACTATCGGCAAGGCAGCTTCTTCAGTAAAGCTTTTTTCCTTCAGTGGTAAAATCCGTCTCAAGAAGCGCCAGAACTAGCGCAGCTTTAAGCAGGCTGAACTGCCGCAAATGACGGATGAAACTCCTTCCTCCCCAGGTTCGCGAACTCCGAATCGGGCCTTGACCGCCATATCGTTAGTCGGCTTCATGGGTGCCGGCAAGACTACCGTGGGCCGCGCTCTCGCCGGCAAACTGAGTTGGGAGTTCGTCGACCTCGACGATCTAATCCAGGCGCGAGAGGGCCGAACCATACCGGAGATCTTCGAAAACAGCGGGGAAAAGGCTTTTCGCAACCTCGAAAGGCAGCTTTTGCAGGAAAGTATCCGTTCCACCCGTACCGGCACAGTACTTTCGTTAGGTGGGGGAGCATTCATCGACAATACAAACCAGCAGCTTCTGCGCGAAAATGAGATTCCGGCAGTGTTTCTCGATGCGTCCGCA